>R06__coassemble_1008_pt1 | contig 9789 bp, 4 predicted proteins | sample R06__metabat2_low_PE_030 | metagenome-assembled genome bin R06 | reverse complement strand
CAAATCGCCTGTCTGCACTCTTCCGTTCGGATTTCCTGTTTTATAGTCCACAACCCTCAGAGAACCGTCCGGAAGCTCGTCCAGCCTGTCTATCACGCCGAAGAATTTGAAGCCGTAGAGATTTGCCTTTATCTTCTTTTCCAGACCGTCGATGTCAAAATGGTCCAGTTCTCTTTCTTCCAGCAATTTGTCATCGGCCGAGAGAGTATTGAGGACATATTGGAGGATTACCTCGGACACTACAAGGTCACGGCCTGCCACCTCATCTGTCTTGAGTTCGTACCTGATGAGGGAGTGGATTTTCTTTCTGATGTCATTTTTGCGGCCCATCCATTCCCTGAGATAGCTTCTAGTGATTCTCCCCTGCCCTTTCGAGTCCACCTTGTCCATTTTGTCGAAAGGAGCATCTTCGAGCATTTGTTCCGCTCCATAATAGAGGCAGCGCATCGTGTTGTGGTAGACTGTGCCTATCATCGCCGCATCCAGAGACTCTGACACTTCATCCTCCTTCGAGAGTCCTTCCACCTTTGAATAATAGAAGCGCGCCTGACAACTGACATAATTCTCTATGGCAGAGGCAGAAAAAGTGAGGTTCTTTATTTTCTCCACGTGCTCCTGAGTCTTTTCTATGCCTTCGGGAGCATCGCCTGCATCGAGAGATGCTTCCGCAACGTAATATTTGAGAGGAAGGCGGAAGTCATACTTCAATTGTTTTATGTACCTGCTTTCTTCGCCGCTTTTGAGGCCCTCCGTCCTGGAATCATATATAAGCCAGACTTTTTCGGCCCTCGATATCAGACGGTAAAAATAATAGGCCCACACTGCATCCTGCTGCTCATATGTCGGAAGAGAGAATCCTTTTCTGAGCTCCGGCGGTATGAATGACGAAGAAACGCTGCGACGAGGGAAAGTGCCTTCATTGGAAGAGAATATTACGACATTCCTGAAATCAAGCGCCCTTGTTTCGAGCGGTCCCATAATCTGAAGGCCCTTCAGAGGCTCTCCGTTGAATGGGGCAGAAGAACGCGACAGAAGCGAATCGAGAAGCTTGAAAAGAGTCACAGGCTTGACATCCAAATTCTTGTCTTTCAATATATTGACAGCTTTCCAATACATCCCGGCAAAGTCCACTTCGAGGGAAAGATCGCTGTCTTTTGAAAGGCGCGCTCCCACAAAAGAAATCACATCGAGAAGATAATCCAAAATGGCTTCTACAGTTTCTGCCGGACGGAAAAGCTTCTCCATAAGGGTGGAGCCTTTGAAATCGTTCTGAGGAATATAATAGCGCGCAGAAGCCTTTATTGCATCGGCCTTTGCCGCATCCTCATCACCACAGAGCTTTCTGAATATGCCGCTTGAGAAAATCGTGTTCACGTTCTTATGGTAGAAACTGTATGCCCCATCCTTCTGTCTGAGGTGCATCTGCATCCTCTCGAGCTCGCGCATAAAAGCGTGGAACTCACTCATTCTGACAGGATATCCCATAGTGACGTTCACGTCCTGTATCTCGGGAGGAATCGTATTCAGAAGAGGCATCAGGAGACTTTCGTCGGCAAGCACCAGGGCCATATCATCGGGACTCACATCACTTCCCACAGATGCCTCCTCCAGTATTGTCGGAAGGAGTTTCACCTGTCCTATGGACGAAGGCACACTTACCACATTTATTTCAGGAGTGCCATCTTCAGCGCTGTCGAATTCCGGTCCCTTTCCGAGCTTGTCGATATTGGTCCTAAGGAACATCGATGATTTGTTCCCTTCGTCGTTGACAAGCTTTCCTTTGTGGTCCCAGCAGAATTCGGCCAAAGATGCATACTTCATCTTAGAAAGGATATACATCTCACTGGCACTTAACACATTAAGGCCAACAAATACAAAATATCCGCTGTGGGGAAACATCTCCCTGATGACATCGACAGCCGGTACTTTCTCAAATTTTTCCTTTGCCTTCCTGTAGGCCATACCGGTATATGCAAGGCCTTTTTCGCAAAGGGCTTCTCCGAAAGCCTCATAGAGCGGAAGAAGTATATTCCATATCTTGACAAAATTCGCTTTTACATCACGTCCCTGCGACACATCCGACGTTATTTTCACTTTGTCGGGCGAAAAATGAGAAATGAATTTCTCTATCGCCGCCCTCTGGACGGGATCCAGATGTGAAAGATCGTCCTGAATGGCTTTGAGGTCTGCCACGTTGGCAAAAAGATCGCGCGGATTCTCGTCATACTTGTCGATATCGTCAAAATCCGACAGAATCACTTCGCCCCAGAAAATGAATTCATCGAGGCTCTCGGCATTCTGATTGAGCTTTTTGTAGCAGTCATACAATACCAGAAGCTTTGTTATCTTGTCGGCCTCGCGCCCTCCGTAGATACGGAAGATGAAATCATTTATTGTAAGCATCTCGGGAGCGAGCATCGGCCTCCCTCCTTCAGAAGCTTTCAGTTCCGACACATATTTTCTGAAAAAAGCCATCGAACGCCTGTTCGGAAACACGAAACAGGCATTCTTGTCAAAATAGCCCGCCTCTGAATAGTGGCGGGCAACTTGTTTGAGGAATGCATTCATACTTCTTCGTCTTCATCCGGAAAATCTTCATAATCAAGAAGTTCCCAAAGATTTTCCATTTCTCTCCTATCCTTTTTGGTGGGTCTGCCCGAGCCCCTGTCTCTCTTCAGGAAGAATGTCTCCACGGGAGCCTTCAGTTTGTCGAGTTCGCTTTGTGGAGTAAGATCCTGTGCATAGTCCGGAACCAGCTTGGCGCCCACCCTTTTATCCAGGAAAGCAAGTACCTTGAACGTAAAGAGCACCGCTCCCTTCCGGACGGTTATCGTATCGCCGATGCGGAGAGCCTTGGAGGGCTTTACATCGGCGCCGTTAAGGCGCACCTTGCCTCCCTTGCAGGCGTCCGTGGCATCGGTTCTCGTCTTGAAAACCCTTATTGCCCAGAGGTATTTGTCTATCCTTACTTCTTCCATTATTTTTCGTAGCTGTCCTTCATTTCGTGCTTTTCGACCATTCCTTCGAGAAGAATAGTGCCCTTTTCGCGTGGAACTATGAAAAAGTCGGGCATATCTGCAGGAACGAGGTATGTGTCACCTTTGCGGATGATGTATGAATCCATACATTTTTCGCCATTTTCATTCACTGAAGGCACCTGGAAAGCAGCCTCTCCTTCGGGACATACATATATTACAAAACTGCCGAAAGTTTCCGTTGACACCTGCAGAGGAGCGTCCACCTTTATTTTTGACACAGTAAATTCGGGGCGTTTTGCGAGAACTGTCTCCACATCACCTTCCGGAGCGGCCTCTGAGCCCCACGCAGGACCTTTTCTGAAGTTCTCAGGCTTGTATTTGCCATAATCTATGACGTCCATTGCCTCGTCAAGATGCATTTTGCGGGCTGTTGCGGGATTGAATTCGCGGCCCCAGTCGTAAAGGCGGAAGGTCATATCCGAAGACTCCTGGATTTCTGCTATGAGAAGGCCACCGTCGGCAGCGTGGACAGTACCGGGCGTAATGAGGATGCTGTCTCCTTTCTTGGGATAAATCACATTCAGAATTTCCTCAACGGTGCCGTTGTGGCAGCGGTCGTACATTTCCTGAGCCGTGACATCCCTATTGAAGCCCATATAGACGTGAGCGCCGGGCTTTGCATCCATAACATACCAGATTTCGGCCTTTCCGAGGCTGTCGTAACGTTCTTCTGCCACAGCATCGTCCGGATGCACCTGTACTGAGAGTTTGTCGTTGATATCGAGGAACTTTATGAGCAGGGGGAACTGGGTGCCGTAATAATCGAAGACATCTTCGCCGACAATCCTGTCCAGATAGGTTTCCATCAGCTCGCTGATAGTATTGCCCGCAAGCCAGCCGTTTTCTACAACAGAATCCTGCGCGCCCATATCGGCAACTTCCCAACTCTCGCCTATCCTCTCGTTGACTGTAAGAGGGACTTCGTTTCCTTCGTTGTCCACCTCGACAAATGATTTGCCCAGCGTCTTGATAAGGGAATCTCCACCCCAGGGACGTCTGGAGGGGATAGCTATGAACTTGATGGGATAAAATTGTTTCTTCTCTTCCATAATATTTTAATAATCAATTGTTTATATGCCAATAGGAAAGGCTGAAGCCTTCTTCTGTGCTCTCCTCTATGGAATCGTCGAGCATAGGGAAAAAATCAAGGCCTGTAAGCTCTTCGAGGTCGTTTACACTCATCGCGCAATCCTTGAGATAATACCTATCTGAATCGTTTCCCATAACAAAGGCTATCGCACGATACTTTCCTTTGCTGACAGAGAGCACAGCCTTGAAGAACGAGTCCGGAACAGTGACACTCCTCTCGCCTATCTTGCCATAGAGATTGTCGCCAACTATCGGGCCTGTCACCACCCACACTTTTCCGAAATCACGGGCCCAGCCCCTCACCTTCTTCTCGAGATAATTCCAGTCTTTTGCATTGAGTCTTTCGTTCTGAGGGCAAACATTTGTGAGATAAAACGTTTCATCCATAGCCTCTTCGTCCCATCTGAAATCTCCCGCCGGAGCCATATGGCCTTTTGTCCAGCCCGAGCCGCTGTAATCCTCCCTCCTTGCCTGATATTTTTTGAAATCGGGATCCATACTGAAAGTCCTCTCTCCCCTGTCTTCATCTCCTGAAGCCTCCTCTGCAGTGAGCTCGTAAGCCACCCAGTTGGGGATAAGCGTGGTTGTATTATAAGAAATGGTATAGCCCGTATGGGTTATTATATTATCGCCGGGAGCACCTGCAGGAAGTTCCATAAGCCCTTCCGCCTGCACAGGAGTTTCCTCCAAAAGAGCCGAGGCAATGCCTTCGACAACCTCCGAAGGAATATTGAATCTGCAGGAATAGAGCGCAACGACGGCCCCGAAGAAAAGTATAATCTTTTTCATTTCATAATTTTCCCAAAGATAGTCATTTTTTACCCTCCTGACGCACTTTTTTTCGAGAAATAATCTCTAATTTTGTAAGAGTGTCTGACACATAACCAAATAATACTTATATATGAAAAAAGCCATCATCATTGCAATGGCGGCAATGGCCGTCATTTCGTGCGCGAACGGCGCAAAAAAGTATGAGACATCCCCCATCGACGGGAAGCAGATGGTGCTCATTCCTGCAGGAAGCTTCGATATGGGAAGCGATACGGGCTACAGCGACGAAAAGCCCGTACACAAAGTGAAGGTGAATTCCTTCTATATGGACGTCACGCCTGTGACAAATGCAGAATTCAAGGCATACTGCGATGCCGTGGGACGGAATTATCCCGGCTCGCCCAGATGGACGAACCTTCCCGATGAGTTCCTCAGTTGTCCGGACCATCCTGTCGTGAATGTAAGCTGGGGAGAGGCCCAGGCCTATGCAAAATGGGCAGGAAAGAGGCTCCCGACCGAAGAAGAATGGGAGTGGGCCGCAAGGGGAGGCTTCAAAGGTGCCAAATACCCTTGGGGAGATGAGCTTCCCACCGGCGCAAAAGTGAACTTCGCAGACAAGAACAGCGAATTGCAGTGGAGAGACAACGCAGAAAACGACGGCTACCAGTACACATCTCCTGTCGGCAGTTACGAGCCCAACGGATACGGTCTCTACGATATGTCAGGAAACGTTTACGAATGGGTGGAGGAATGGTTCTTCCCCTATACCGACAAAGAGCACAGCACTGCAGGTTTCAACGACGGATGGGGCGGCTCGCGCGTCTGCAGGGGCGGATGTTATCATTCTCCCTCTCAGGATCTTACAGTGAGCAGAAGACGTCAGATTCTGGGCGGAGGAAACAATACGTCCGTAGGTTTCCGCTGCGTAAAGGATATCAAGGAAGAAGAAAGGGAAGGTTCTTCAGTTGTGGAATACAAGTCTTCTCCCGCCGGATGGGATGAAGAGCTCCTCAAGATGAACGTCAGAATCCCTCGCGGAAATGAACTTTGCATAGGCATAGGCTCGGCAGATCCCGCCGAACTCGCCAAATTCAAATGTATGGGAGTCACTTCCGTGGAACAATATGTCACTTGGGAAAGTTGCGAGAATGCAGGCCCCGGACAGTGGGATTTCTCGCATTGGGACGCAGAAGTTGCGAAAATCAAGGCGGCAGGCCTCAAGTGGCTTCCTTTCGTGATTGCAGGCCCTGCATATTCACTTCCGGACTGGTATCGCGAGTCAAGGGATTTCGAAGGTCTTGTATGTCTCGAGCACAATATCGAGAGCAAAATCCAGACTCTCTGGGACAAGAAGTTCTACGACTATGTAGACCGTTGGATAAAGGCTTTCGCAGAGCACTTCAAGGACGAGAGCATTTTCGAGGGCGTGATGTTCGGAATCTGCGGCGATTTCGGCGAGGCGATTGTTTCCGTATGGCACGGCAACTGGCCCCAGAATATCCCCGGCATCTATCACGCACACGCCGGATACTGGTGCGGAGACCGCTTCGCACGCGAAAGCTTCAAGGAATATTTCAAGACGAAATTTGAGGGAGACATAAACAGTCTCAACGAATATTGGGGTACGTCGTTTGCCAATTTCGGCTCACTTGATTTCCCTCCCCTCAAGACAAATCCCGACGATTTCAGAATCGATGAAAACGGCAATCCCGGCACTTTTGTCCCTCAGAATGTATGCGAAAGACGCCGCTGGATAGACTTTGTGGACTGGTATCGGGAGAGTATGACGGATTATGTGTCATTCTGGATGAAGACAGGACGTAAATATCTGCCTCACACAGAGTTGTACCTTTGTACAGGAGGCGATGCAGTGCCCTGGCATTCAAGCGAATTCGCACAGCAGTGCAAGGCCTGTGCAGAAGTGAACGGAGGCGTACGCATCACGAACGAAGCATCAAGCTACACCAATAACTTCAACGTGACCAACTGGGTATCGTCGGCAGGAAACTTCTACAACGCATATTTCAGCTTCGAGCCTGCAGGTCAGGTGACGGAGAGAGGTGTTGTCTGCCGCGTTTACAATGCAGCCGCCACAGGTGCAAAATCGCTCCATTACTACAGCAGCAACATTATGGGCAATGCCGAAAGGGCAGACAATTTTGCAAAGAACGTACATTTCCTCCGCGAGGGAGGCATTGTGCGCAAAGTTGCCGTACTGTATCCCGACACTCCTATGATGCTGGATACCAAGCGCTACGGAGAGATGCACGCAGCATTCACCCTTCTTCGCGACTATACCGATTTCACATATGCCTGCGACCTTACCATAGGTGACGGCATTCTGGACACAGTGGACGCCCTCATAATCCCTCTTGACGGATATTACAAGACCGCCACAATGAAGAAGATAGAGGAATTCGTCGCAAACGGAGGAATGGTAGTAGGAGTGGGCCTTGACGAACTCAAAGACCTCGACAACGACGATGACTATATGAAGATACTCTTCGGCGAAGGCCATATCGGCAAGACACTCCTTATCGAAAGCAACATCACCGGCAAGGTTGAAGAGACCAACACCTCATCCAACTACAAGGCCACATACGGCGACAAGGGCGAAATGCAGACAGGAATCTTCGACAAGATGACAGAATTCTTCAAGGAGGGAGGTCTCTACATTATGGACGGCATTCTGGATGATGTATTTGCAGCCGACAGAGGTGACGGACTTCTCATAATGAACTACAGCGGCAAAGACTCTTCAAGAAGCTTCACATTCTCCGACGGAACAATCGTAAACGCCGATGTTCCCGACCTCGCAATAATAGAGCTCAAGAAATAAGTATAGACCACAAAAAAAAGTTGCACAGGCTTGCAGTCTGTGCAACTTTTTTTATATCCTCTAAAACTACATTTCAACAGTGTAACTTCCTGCTGTATAGTCTTTTGACTCTGACTCTCCGGGGAGGGTTACAGTTGCTGTGGCGCCTTCGGGAATGGTGAAATTCCAAATCCATTTGTCGCCATCGTACTTCCAGCTGCTCTTTATAAGGCCGGCTGCAGAATTGTATTCGGCATCGATATAGCCAAGTCTCTTGTCGGGTATCGGCTTCATTATGATATGCTTGAAGCCGGGATCATTTGCGTCTGCTGCAATACCTGCCACAGTCTCCCAAATCCACTGGCATACGCAACCGTAAGCATAGTGGTTGAAGCTGTTCATACCTTTCGGACCCATTCCTTCGTCCACCATATAGCTGTTCCACCTTTCCCAGATTGTGGTGGCTCCGTTGTCGACAGAATAGAGCCAGCTGGGGTTTTTGCGCTGGAAGAGAATCTCGTACGCCATATCAGACATATCGTTCTCTGTAAGGGTCTGCATCAGGATTGAAGTGCCGAGGAAACCGGTCTGGAGGCAGTTTCCGTGCTCCGCGAAATTGGCATTGAGTCTTGCCAGCATATCCTCTTTTACTTTGCCTTCTACAAGTCCGTTCTTGAGAGCGAAAAGTGCAGGAGTCTGCATTGTATTGAGTACAGGTACAGTGAACTTGCCTTCTTCATCGAAGAACGTTTCCTGAAGATATGCCTTTGCCCTCTCTGCCATATCGGCATACTTTGCGGCATCTGCCTCGCGACCTGTAGCAATTGCCATATCACGCATCATTGAAGCGTCTATCTGCCAATAGCAGGCACCGAGATAATTCCAATAAACAACAGCCTCGGGACGCAGGACGCCGTTGTCCCTTATGGTGCCTGTACAGCTCTCGAGGGGTTCGTAGCTGAGCCAGTCGGCCCACTGGAAATTGGCATTTTCGTCAATGTGGGCATTGTGGTCATACTTGGTGTCATCAGCATGCTTCATGAATTTCTCCATAGACTCCCAGCATTCATCGACAATCTGAGTATCGGCAAATTGTTTCCAAATCGTCCAGGGAACGATGATACCTGCATCTGCCCATCCAAGACGCATATATTCGCGTGATGTAGCGCCGTACTGAGCCAAAGGAGCAACGCCGGGATATGCGCCTTTTTCATTCTGCGTATCCCTTACGTCACGCATCCATTTGTGGAAGAATGACGATGTGTTGGCAAAGAAGGATCCGGCTTCTGTAAATACCTGGGTATCAGCCATCCAGCCAAGCCTTTCGTTTCTCTGGGGACAGTCTGTGGTAACAGAAAGATAGTTTGAACGCTCTCCCCAGACAGTATTTGATATAAGCTTGTTTATAAGCTCGTTGCCTGTTGTTATCTTGCCTATCTCCATATCAGAGGTTATGGATGTTACAGGGATTGATTCGATGGACTTGATTTCGACCTCATCCGTTGCAGTAATGGAAACAAGACGATAGCCGAAGAAAGTGCAGCGGGGGCAGAATGTCTCATAGCCCTTTGCGCCGGCAAAGGTATATTTCAGAATCATACCGTCATTGGGAATACGGAGATTGAGCCTGTGGACGCTGCCTTCGGGACCGTCCATTCCCCTCTTCTTTGCTCCGTTTCCATCGTTGAGAAGCTCTGAAGGAAGGCAAGTGAGGACAGTTCCTTCATTTGCCTTGAATATGAATGAAGGCACAGCAGAACAGTTCTGACCGAAATCCACAACCAAAGTCTCTCCGGGCTTCAAGGTCATCTTCTCACCTTTTGAAAATTCTTTCTTTATGACAACCTTTCCGAATTCGTCTTCCTGAGCATTTTCGACACCTTCCCAGACATAAGCCTTTGCGGGAGCAAGGGCGAGGTCTTTCCTCATATAAATCTCGGCACCGGCAGAAGGAAGTATCTCGCCACTGAACTCTTCGTTGATCTCGGGAGCGGCAAAAGACTCTGCCGTCTCATATCCGGGAAGTATGCGGGCATCATATTCCTCACCGTCAAAAATGGCAGCGTGGGTAAC
>R06__coassemble_992_pt1 | contig 9898 bp, 11 predicted proteins | sample R06__metabat2_low_PE_030 | metagenome-assembled genome bin R06 | reverse complement strand
ATATGGGTGTAGAGCTCGGCCTCCGTTTCAGACTGTAAAAACCTAATACCACAAATAATGTCACGCAAAATCTTATTATTGGCCGCTGTTGTCATAATGGCATCCTGCAGCAGCGGGGTCAATACCGACAAATCAGGAAAAATGCTTCGAGGAGAGGCTACAGAGCTTCAGGAGCAGGGATTTCAGAATTTTTACGATGCAATAGCCGAAAGGGACCAGAACGTCCAGAGCCTTATGGTGGTGCAGCACGGAAAGGTCATCGCCGAAAAATGGATGAACGGAGGTGAGGAGAACACTCCCCACGTGCTCCATTCGGTCAGCAAGACTTTCACATCTCTCGCAGTAGGCTTTGCCATAAATGAAGGGCTTGTAAGCCTTGATGACAAACTTGTCGACATTTTCCCCGACAAACTTCCTGCAGAACAGAGCGACAATCTCAAAGCCATCACTGTAGAATCTTTGCTTACAATGAGTTGCGGACATTATCCCGACCCTTCCGGCGTCACCCTCTGGAAAGAGGATGAGGACACGCAGCTCGACTGGGTGGAGTATTTCCTCAGCGTTCCCGTGATATATGAGCCCGGCACATTCTTCTGCTACAACAGCATCGGCACCTATATGCTTTCTGCGATAGTTCAAAAGGCTACAGGCGAGAAGATAGTCGATTATCTCCAGCCCCGTCTTTTCGATCCCCTTTCCATAGAGCATCCTCTGTGGAAATTAAGCCCCCAGGACATCTGCTGCGGCGGTTGGGGCCTTTATCTCAAGACGGAAGATCTGGCAAAGACAGGTCAGTGCATCCTTCAGGGTGGAAAATGGAACGGAGAACAGGTGATTCCCGCCGACTGGGTGCAGGCGATGACGACAAAACACATCGACAATTCAAATCACGGCGGCACGATAGACTGGTCTCAGGGTTATTGCTATCAGATGTGGAGATGCACCCACAATGCCGTTAGGGCCGATGGAGCAGCAGGTCAGTACATTCTGATAATACCCGAAAAGGACGCTGTGGTTGCAATTACGGCGGAGCTCGGCGATATGCAGGCAGAGCTCGATACCGTCTGGGACTTCATCTATCCCGTTTTATAGATATGGACAAATTGAATTACCTTGCGCCCGAGATGTATGAGATACATTTCGATTGTGCCGGCGTTGTGGCCGAGAGCTTCAATGAAGCCGTCGGCGAATGGGAGAATAACATATGATGCCGCAGACTATGAAAAAGATATTTGTTTTCGCGGCATCTGTTTCTGCCGCATTGTTTTTTATGAATTCCTGCTCCGTCGAAGAAGAGCAGTGTCTGTACACACCTGTAGTTGAGGAAACTGTCGCAGTGCAGCTTACGGCAGAGGTAGATCAGATGACAAAGTCCGTACTGGGTGACTACAATGCAGTCTGTTGGGAGAAAGGAGATCAGATTATGGTGAATTTCAACGGCTACGCCAACCAATATGAGTTCACGCTTCTGGACGAAGATGCAGGCAAGACAACAGGACGCTTCATAGGGAATGTAAGTACTTCCTGGATGAACCAGTATGGGCCGCTGGTGGCCGTTTATCCGTCATCAGCCTGTCCGGGAAACAACTATTCTTATTACACGCAGCTGACATATCCGTCTACACAGACTTTCCGTGCCGGATCATTCGGAGCAGGAGCAAACGTTTCCATTGCGAAGACTTCCGATATTTCATCAGTACTGTCTTTCAAGAATGCAGGTGGCCTTCTTCGCCTTACAATCAAGGGTAGTGACAAAGTTTCGAAGATAAAAGTGACTGCGAAAGATGCCCTTTGCGGAGATTTGCTGGTTTCCAGGAATATGTATGAAGATCCGGACAATGAGGATAATATACCCTCTGTGCAGACAAACGGCTCGAATACAGTCGAACTTGACTGCGGCGAAGGTGGAGTCCAACTGACGCAGGAAGGAGTGGATTTCTACATTTTCCTTCCCTCAGGGACCTGCAGTGGAGGATTCGATATCCAGGTAGTCAATACCGCCGGAGATTTGCTTGTAAAAAATGCCCCTGCGTCAGAAAAGAACGGAATAAAACGCAATTACGTGCTCAAAATGCCTGCATTTGTGTTTGAGAACGCCATTCCCTCCGGCCTTGTCAATCTGATTGAGCCGGGAATATATACCGGCAGTCAGACTTCTCCTGTGCTCAAGAAATCCTTTATCTCGGGTACTGACCAGTTTGTAGGCAAGAAGACAAGTACCGAAAATCTGTTCAGCATCCAGAATTGGGAGAAAGAGACCGTGGCAACGTATTCGATGCCTTCGAATCTCAAGGCTGGCGAAGTGTACGACGTTGCCTTGTCCAACGAGGTGGGAAGCAGCGTCACTGCAACGGTGCTTCATTTGAAATTTATTGCCGAAGTAAACGGAATTATCTGGATGTCAGATACTTCGACAAATGAAATATATGTATTTACCATAGCAGGATAGAGAAAGTATGAAAAAGATTCTTTTATTGACATTTGCAGCAATCTTTCCTTTCATACTGAATGCTGCCGAGGTTTCCTCCGGGATGGCAATGTCTTTTGCCGCCGAATTTTTCAATTGTTTCGCTCCCACCACCGCTTCTGATGTAAGCCTATGCAACTGTGGTTTTGCAACGAAGGCCTCGTCTGCCCGGGTCCCGTACTATGTTTTCAACCGTGAAGGCGGGGGATATGTCATTATTAGCGCAGAGAGCAGAATGTCTCCGATAGTCGCCTTCTCGGAGGACGGTTATTTTGATCCGGACAACATCATCCCGTCGATGAAGAACTGGCTTTGCGGTGTAGAGAAGACGGTGGCGGCAGTCCGCAGCGGCAAACTTTCTACAAATGACGGTCAGGAGTGGAATGATAAGGAGATGCTTGTACGTCTGGCTTCTTCAGATAATGTGTGCCTCAATACTGTCGAGTGGAACCAGAATTCCCCCTTCAATGCAAGTTGCCCGGTTGTGGCCGGCAGCACCAGTGTCACAGGCTGTGTCCCCCTTGCCGCATCCATAGTAATGTGCTACTATGGATGGCCGGAAAAAGGTACCGGAACGCTTCCTTCGTATTCCTTCACGGTAAATGGCACCACCTACAAAGCAGGGGGCTATACACTGGGTACAGTTTATGACTGGAGTTCACTGCAGGCCCTTTTGTCCGATACGGAGGCTTCTGCCGCGTCATCAACCGTAAAGAAAAATCTTGCAAGGCTTATCGCAGACGTGGGGCAAGCCCTTAAGGCTGCTTATTCGCCTGGTGGCACGAGTGCTACCACCACCTCGATAGTGCCGGTTGCCGGGGAATATTTCGGTTACAACAAGGCCGCACAGTTCAAGAGAAGGGATGAGTTTACGGCTGACGACTGGTATTCGATGATCAAGCAGGAGATAGATTATGGGCGGCCTCTCATATGTGACGGAACTCTCAATGGCGGGCACTGTTTCATCTTTGACGGATATGTAAAAGATCAGTTCAATTTTGTACACGTGAACTGGGGCTGGGGCCCTTGGGCCAATGGATATATGAACCTCAACAGCAACTACTATGATGATCAAGGAGCGATATTTGATTTTTACCCCGATACGGACGGATCGTCAGAGGCAGTGAGCGGCGGCCTCTATGTAAGAGGCGGCGCCCCCTATTATTTTTCTGCTGTTCCGGACAAATCGTCAGGTTCGTTCTCTACCGATGTCAGATACATTTCCAATGACAACAGAGGCGATTTCAAAGGATATGCGTGTCTCGGGCATATAGACAAGAATGGAGAGCTTAAGGAATTTATCTGCCCGGCAAAGGGCATTTCCTTGGCAAGCGGTTATCGTTTTTCCTCGCCTATCACCTTCTACGATTGCAAGATGACCGAGAGCACTTCCTGGGGTGATGGCATAGCATTGTTCTATTCCTATGGAGTGGATGGTCCCTGGATAAAATCGTCCGATTCATACAATGGTACCACTGCTTCTGTCTATCCGCTTATGGAGTATCCTTTCATCAATTCAAAGGATACTTACAGCACGGGTGAACGGTTTGACCTTCGCATAAAGAATTTCCGCAGGGCATATATGTGGTCAAGCACGTCGGAGGATGCCGGCTCTCAAGGATTGATATCAAAATGGGAATTCTTCCTTGATGGCGAATGCAGGATGACTGTAAATGACTATGGCTGTACGCGCGACGTCGTCTTTGATGCTCCCGGTACTTGGATTGTGAAATGTACCCTGAGCACTATGGATGGAACTCCTTGCGAAAGTATCGTCAGAAAGATTACCGTAAACTGATTACCACAGATAGAATTCGCCCACAAGAGAAAGATATTCTTCTGTGTACTTTCCTTCGGACTGAATTGTAAGTGTTTTGTACTCAGTTTGTTCCGTACGATGGCGGGAGAATTCCGCAATTATCCTCCGAAGGGGTTTTGATGGTGTTGTACGGACATAGAGTATTCTGAAAGGATGGAAAGAAAGGCTGCGCGCTTCCCGTAGCAGCCTTTTTTCTTCTTCATACGGGAGCACGAGGGCTATTCTGCCGTCATCGGAGAGGTTCGCCGAAGCGAATTCAAAAATATCTCTGTACGACAAGCTGTCGGTGTGACGGGCATCGGCTTTACGTTCCGAAGGATTTTTCAGCGAATTGTCAAAATAGGGGGGATTTGAAAAAATCAGGTCGAATTTTTCCGACGGATGAAAACCGGAAAGGGGAGTGTGGATGCATTCCAGATGGTCTTTCCAGGGACTTCTTTCAAAATTGAATGCCGCTTCCTCTGCAGACGGACCGTCAATATCGATTGCAGTTATCCTGAAATCGCCTTCTGAAAGCCTCTGCGCAGCCATAAGCGCTATTGTACCGGTACCGGTACCGATATCGAGAAGATATTTATCTGATGGCTTTATGAGCATTGCCGCCCCCAAAAGAACTCCGTCCGTATTGACTTTCATTGCTGAAAACTCGTTGCGGACAGAAAATTTCCTGAAGAAAAATTCGGAAGGCATATCTTATTCGGAGACAAAAAGGCCGTCGCGCATAAAGAGCGACCTGTCGCACATCGCTGCAAGCTCGGGATCGTGCGTTACGATGACTATAGTCTGGCCGTATTTGTCGCGAAGGTCGAAAAACAGCTTGTGAATCTCCGCTTTTGTGACTGTATCGAGATTGCCCGAAGGCTCGTCGGCGAAAAGGACGGAAGGACCGTTTACGAGAGCTCGGGCGATGGCAACCCTCTGCTGCTCGCCGCCGGAAAGTTCTGAGGGCTTGTGAGTTACCCTCTTTCCGAGGCCCAAATCACTAAGCAACGCCGTGGCCGCTTCGCGTGCATCTTTGTCGCTCCTGCCGGCTATGAAGGCCGGTATCATAACATTTTCCAGAGCCGTAAATTCCGGAAGGAGATGGTGGGCCTGGAATACGAATCCTATCTTTTTGTTTCTGAATTCCGCGAGGGTCTTCTGATTCATCGCGAGAGTGTCGTATCCGTCTATGACAAGGCTGCCTTTGTCCGGAGTGGAGAGTGTGCCGAGTATCTGCAGAAGAGTCGATTTCCCTGCCCCGGATGCACCCATAATGGATACGACTTCTGATTTTTCGGCTTTGAAATCAAGACCTTTCAGGACTTTGAGATCTCCAAAGCTCTTTTCTATGCCCTTTGCCTCTATCATCCTACAACCCAGACAAGTACGTGGTTGTCAAAGAATATATAGCCAAGCTCGAATTCGTCTTCGTGACCGTCTTTGTGGATGAACGTTGCCTCAAGCTCTCCCTCGCCTTTGGGATTGAATCTTTCCACCTCTATCTGCTCGGCAAAATCTACGCGGCTGATGGACATCCTCTTGTAGATTGCCTCTTTTGCACACCAATATATGGCAAGCTGCTCCTTTCTGTCTTCTGCATCATCGTCCAGATCGTCCCTTTCATCTTCGCTGAGGGCTTTTTTCTCCACGGCGGAGAAATCCCTGTCCAGACACTCGCAATCGATGCCGAGGTCGTCATCGTCGTGCGTGATTATCGCAACGTACTGCGATGTGTGGGTGATGCTTATGTTTGTGATGCTGTTTTCGAGATAAGGCTGGCCGTTGTCGTGATGGCTCAGGTACATTTTTTCTTCAAAAACCTCGTTCAGAAGGGCTCTGACGGCAAGTTTCTGCTTGCGGACAGATTCGCTCCTGAAGAGTGATATCTCTTCGAGTTCGTCCGTGGGAACAGAGGCCATCTTGCGGAGTTCCTCTTCCGTTTCAGTTATGTGCCATACGGCTATCTCGGCTTTGTTATCAAGTTTTTTTCTAAGGTATAGTCCCATATATTGATTAAGAAAGATACGACAAAAGTGCCCTCCGGCTGTTGCCGGCGGACAAAAAAGAATCTATGATATTGCGCGAAAGGTCCGATAACGGGTCGTCAGAAGACGGCTCGGAAATAGTCATAACCGGACTGGGAGGCTCTGTTTTCATAGTTTGACCTAAAAATCAGGGACAAATATAATGCTTTTTTGATACAAATGAAATTTTTTGAATTACTTTATTTATTATCTTTGCACCACTTTGGACAAACACAAAACAAAATATCAATTGTGGCTTACTTGACTCAAGAAAAACTCCTCATCGTAGGTGCCGGCGGAATGATCGGCTCAAACATGGCTCAGACTGCTCTGATGCTTGGTCTCACCCCCAACATTTGCCTTTATGACATTTTCGAGCCCGGCGTACACGGTGTGGCGGAAGAAATGTATCACTGCGCGTTCGAAGGCGCAAACATCACCTGGACAACAGATCCCGAAACAGCTTTCAAGGATGCGAAGTACATCATTTCATCAGGTGGAGCTCCCCGCAAGGACGGTATGACAAGAGAGGACCTTCTCAAAGGCAACTGCAAGATTGCCGCCGAGTTCGGAGACCTCATCAAGAAGTATTGCCCCGATGTAAAGCACGTTGTGGTTATCTTCAACCCTGCAGATGTTACAGCTCTCACAGCCCTCATCCACTCAGGCCTCAAGCCCAATCAGCTCACTTCGCTTGCAGCTCTTGATTCAACACGTCTTCAGGAGGCTCTTGCAAAAGAATTCGGCGTACAGCAGAGCAAGGTTACAGGCGCATACACTTACGGCGGCCACGGCGAGGCTATGGCAGTGTTCGCAAGCAAGGCCCTCATAGACGGCAAGCCTCTTTCAGAGCTTCCTCTTTCTGACGAGAAATGGGCAGAAATCAAGCACAACACCATCCAGGGCGGTTCCAACATCATCAAACTCCGCGGCCGTAGCTCATTCCAGAGCCCCGCATATCAGGCTGTCAAGATGATAGAGGCTTCTATGGGCGGCGACAAATTCACCTGGCCTGCAGGATGCTTCGTAAACTGCGACAAATGCGGTTACAAGAACGTTATGATGGCTATGCCTTCAGTGATTGACGCAGACGGCGTGCACTTCACTGCTCCCGAAGGTACAGAGGCAGAGATGGCAGACCTCAAGGCTTCATACGAGCACCTCTGCAAGATGCGCGACGAGATTGTATCCCTCGGCATCGTTCCCGCAGTAGAGGACTGGACCAAAGAGAATCCCAATCTCTAACAGATCCCAAAGCAAAAAAAAGTTGCACACTAAATCGCATAGTGTGCAACTTTTTTTTGTGTCGGGGTACTCCGACTCGAACGGAGGACCACTTGGTCCCAAACCAAGTACGCTAACCAACTGCGCCACACCCCGAGTCCTTTTCCTCTGTCGAAAAAGGACTGCAAAGATACTTATCTTTTGCAAATTAACAAATCGGGATTATATTTGCGCAAATCAAATTCTATGAAACAAATCAATTTCGTAATTCTGCTTCTTTCAGCAGTTTTTGCCGGTTCCTGCGACATCAAGTACAATCTCAACGAAGATGACGATTGGGACGATTACAGCTATGCCATCACCGGCATCAGCTCGATGGGTAATCTCGGCGAACTTCTCGAGGAAAAGGGTATGGAGGATATGCAGGAAGATCTTTATGATGTCATCGAGTATCATTCCAAAAAGGTTGACATCATCGATTATGACTATCCTTCTACAGGCCCGGACGGAAAGAGGATTACTCTTTCGGCAAGGATGTATGTACTTGATATTCAGCTGAAACTGAGCAAAAAGGCACCTTATCTGGCAATTGCCAATCACGCCTCGATAGTCGAGGCCGGCCAGTGCCCCACCCGCAACATAAAGGCTGAGGCCATATTCGCCTGGCTGGGCTGCCCCGTCATAATGCCGGATTATTACGGTTTCGGCTCCAGCGAGGAAAATCCCCAGTCGTACCTCAATTCGGATTTTGCGGCTCAGGGAAATATTGATGCGCTGAAGGCCGCCAAGGAGATTCTTCAGGACAAAAAGGTGAAGGTAGGCGAATAATAATACAATGTCGGATACTCTCATGGCGGATTCAATGCAATAGCCAATCTGAAATACGTCAGCCAGCATCCGGATTGCGGCATAAAGTTCAAATATACCTTTGCCGGAGCGGGTTCGTACGACATCAATGCCACCTGGGATGAATATCTGAAGGATACATATCCTGCAGCTGCTGTTTTTCTTCCGCTTACGATTATCAGTGCCAACGAATTCGAGGGTCTCGGCCTCGACTATGCGAATATGATAAAAGAGCCGCTTCTTTCCAATTACAAGGAGTGGATACTCGCAAAAAAATATTCTTTCGGCTCGATAATGGACCGTATAGGCTCAAACAAAGTGGGCGATATCTTGACGGACGGAATGATTGACGGCACAGCACCCGAAGCTGCACGGCTCAGAAAGCTTTTTGACGGCTATTCCGATGTCTCGGGTTGGACGCCTTCGAGCGATTCCAAAGTGCTTCTCTTCCATTCGGAAGAGGACGATGTGGTGCCCCTTTTCAATTCTCAGCGTCTGTACGACAATCTCAAGGCTTCAGGCGCCTCAGTCAAGCTCGTCACCGGCAAATATGGCGGCCACACCAATGCCGAAATCCAATTTGCCTACGCAATAGTTGATGAATTATGAAACGCATAGCAATTGTAACAGGAGCGTCCAGCGGGATGGGGCGCAGGTTCGCCGAAACGGCATCCCTACATATCTCTTTTGACGAACTTTGGATTATAGCCAGACGCGCAGACAGGTTGGAGGAGGTTGCTGCGAAGCTTCAAAATCAGACTGTCAGATGCCTTTCTATGGATCTGTCGCTTCCCGAAAGCGCCGATGAACTTTCCCGGAAAATTGTTGAAGAGCAGGCAGAGGTTGCTTTGCTGGTAAATGCAGCAGGTTTTGGAAAGTTTCAGGCTGTTGAGGATGTGCCCCGGGAAATTGCCGATTCGATGCTGAACCTGAATTGCCGCGCCCTTATGGATATATGCTATGCCTGTATCCCTCATATGGCTTCCGATGGCAAGATTCTGAATATTGCCTCAGTAGCTGCTTTCCAGCCGGTTCCGTACATCACCGAATATGCCGCTACCAAGGCTTTCGTGCTGAGTTTCAGCCGCGGACTCTGGCAGGAACTGAAGCCCAAGGGCATCACCGTGACTGCACTGTGTCCCTATTGGACCCGCACGGAGTTCTTCAATGTTGCCAATACCAATGACTCAAAAGACCGCATCCACTACTTCAATGCGATGTATGAGCCCGAAGACCTGGTGAAGAGGGCCTGGCGCGATCTCCTTAAGGGCCGCGATATCAGCACTTTCGGCTTCATCGCGCGAGCCCAGATACTGCTTGTGAAACTGCTCCCTCACCGCCTCGTGATGAGCACCTGGTGCAAGCAGCAGAAGATTATCTGATACTTCCCCGCACAGTAACTTTCGTGCCAACCTGCTCCGCACCCTAAGCATAATGAAAACCTCCCGCGCCGCCCGGCCCCCGCCCCCCCGGGGGGGGGGGGCCCCCCCGCGATAGGGGGGCGGGGGGGGCGAGGTTTTTTTTTGGTTGGGGGGG
>R06__coassemble_958_pt1 | contig 10099 bp, 9 predicted proteins | sample R06__metabat2_low_PE_030 | metagenome-assembled genome bin R06 | reverse complement strand
CTCTACCTGTATATCCTTATGTTTCAGAATTTCGTCTTGTGTGATGGCTCTACTCAATAGAATATTCAAGTCATCTGCCTCAAGTGGCTTGAGCACAAATACCTGGCATCTGGAAAGCAGGGGCGAAATAACTTCGAATGAAGGATTTTCTGTAGTAGCTCCGATAAGCACGATAGTGCCGTCTTCGGCTGCTCCAAGAAGAGCATCCTGCTGCGATTTGCTGAACCTGTGTATTTCGTCGATAAAAAGTACCGGTGTCTCCTTGGGGCTGAAAAATCCGGTGCCTTTTGCGCGTTCAATCACTTCACGTACTTCTTTAACTCCTGAACTTACCGCCGACAATGTATGGAATTCGCGTCCCAATGTAGTGGCGATGATACGTGACAACGTGGTTTTGCCCACACCAGGAGGCCCCCACAGTATGAATGATGTGAGATTTCCCGTGTCAATCATATTGCGAAGGACACATCCTTCGCCTACAAGATGTTTTTGCCCGGCATATTCCTCCAGAGTCTGCGGACGCATACGCTCGGGAAGGGGAGGGAGCAGACGGCTTTTGTTAAAAGTTTCCAAAGTATTATAAATCAAGTATTTAATACGCGAAGTAACACTATTGTTATTACTATTAACAAAATTGTTACAACTAATCAAACGATCATTATAACCACAAATATAGCAAAAAAGGGCGGCAAAACAGCCACCCTTTGCGATTGTCAGAAAAATACAGGATTAGAGACTGAGTGTGATGCCCTCGTCAATCTTAAGTTTTTCAATGTATATTTCGAGGCTCTGCTCAGAATTGAGAGTAACTGCAGAACTGAACTTGCTTTTGGGAACAACGCCTTTGATAGTGATGACCGTAGTCTGGATATCTGTCATTTCGCCGTCGAGTTTAGCTTGGATTGTGCAGCTTGTCTTTACGGGCTTTTCTGCTGTACCTGCTGCAACTGCGGGAGAAATGCTGGCAGAACCTTTCTTAGCATCGGGCAGTGTGCATTCTGCCGAAGCTGAGATGTCGAAGGGAAGGCTGTTTGTAAACTGGCAGTCAATTGAGAATGCTTCTGCATCGACGCCTGCACTTGTAAGATATTTCTTGAGATTGGGGAAATTGATATCATCAAGATCCAGAGTGTAAGTAAACTCGTAACCGGGCAAGAACTTCATAGGAACATATCCGGCAACGGAAATTGTGATATTTTCTGCTGCTGCAGGGGTAACACTCTTAGACGTAGCCATCTTCAAGGTTATTCCACTGACTGTCACTTCCTTGGTGTTTTTGTCTGCAACGAGGGTTGCAACTTTCTTATCGTCGCTTATATTGATCTCGTTAACTCCCGGTTTTACAGGGATGGGGCCGACGTGGATGGTCTGTTCGCCATTTTTTACGTCTGCTTCAAAATTGTATGTTGAATTGCCGGGATTCTCAATTTCAAGACAGCAGGGCACCGGGAAATTAGCATCGTCTGACTTCATTATCTCTGGAAGTTCATCCTTGCTGAAGACTACTTCGCCGGGAACAGAAATATTTTCTTGTGACGAGCTGACTTCGGTGCTGAGATTACCGCTCGCGGGAACAATATAATTGTTATCGGAATCTGTCACAACGGTATTGCTTTTATCTCCGAAAATTGCTTTTGAAATAGGACTGGCAGTTTGTTCAATGCTGATTTCCATTCCTTTAGTTACAGTTTGAACTACAGCGTTCACGATTTTGGCACAAGAGCTCATAGCAAAAACGCCGGCTGCTGCGAGGATGATGAAACTTTTGTTTTTCATAATTTTTCTTTGTTTACTGTGCAAATTTCGCAATAAGAATCATCTTTTGCAAATTTTGAACGGTGAGCTCAATTATATAGGTAATTTTACCTATTGCTATTTTGTTACACAATTTATATTATGTTAACCAGCCGAAATAACCACAACTCATTTGTATGAAATTATCGTGTTGGTAATCAGTGTTTTAACGAAATTTCAAAAATTTGCTTCAGTGAGGATTTATTGTTCCATTTCGGTTGAATATTTAAAGTTGCTGAAGATTCGATCTTTTTGATGGCACTGTCTGTCATTCCAAGTGTGACGCCAAGATATATCATAGTCGTATTGACACTTTCGTGTCCAAGCATCTTGCTGATCATATAGACATTCATTCCGTCTTCAAGGCAATGAGTTGCCATAGCATGTCTGAATTGATGAGAGTGCACGTTGGATGGAACTTCACAGCAGGATTCTCTGGCAATCTTCGCATATTTGCATAATTGTTTGTTGACTGCTCTAGCTGAACATTTCTCATATGGCCCTTTTATAGGCGAGAAAAAAAGGTAAGCATCATTGTCTGCATGTTCACCATGTTCAGAACGAAGATATTTCCTTATAACAGCCACTGTTCCCTTAAGGATATATAGAGTTCTGTGTTTCCTTCCTTTGCCGATAACCTCTACATGTGGTTTGAAATCGTCGAGCTTGAGGTCGCCTACCTTTATGGATAGAACTTCATCTATACGGCACGCCATTGAATAAAGCATCGTCATGATTGTCGTATATCGCAAACCGGTTTGCGTTGTTGTTCCGGGAGCCTTGATCAGTGCAGATACGGCCTTTTTGGTCAAGGGCTCAACCATTCTGCTCCTCTTTATGGTTTTCGCTCTGGTAATACATTTAACATCAAGGTAATACATCATATTTTCAGGGTCCTTGGAAGCATACTTGAGAAAAGCCGTAATTCCGCTAAGACGCATGTTGCAAGTCTTGTCTGAATTCCCTTTCTCTTCTTTAAGCCAGCGCAGGAATCCATAGACGTTCTCTTGGCTGAAAGCCGATATATTGAACGTTGAAAAGCAATATTTCAACTTCTTCTGCGAGTACGTGGCAAACTCTTTTAGCGCTATCTGATACATCTTAAGCGTACATGGGCTTCTACTCCCCTGAATGTCCGAAACAAAATCGGAAAACAACTGAGCTAGAGCCTTTGCCCCAGCTGTTGGCATCGTAGATTTCCCCATACCATCAGTCTTCTATAGATTTTAACATCTCTTTCAACTGCTCCCCTTCCATACTTTCAAGCAGATTGGCAAATCGAGGCACAAGGTGAAAGTAATACATAGTTGAACTGATTCTCTCATGCCCCATGCTTTTGCTTAACGCCAGCATATCTTCATCAATTTTTTCATTATCATTTTCCCATGACATAATGTTCTCTACAGCATAGTTGTGACGCAGAGAATAAGGCACCACCTCTCTGTCGCCATGTTGATTGTACTTGTACCAACACTGCTTGAATTTAGTGGTTATGAAGAAAGCATCGCGATTATTCATCACGGTCATTTGGAAAGAATACTTTCCGACCTGGCATCTCTTTGTCCATCAAGGTATTGTATTGTTTGAGCATTGCCGTCATACTTGGATGCAAGGCTACTACTCTCTCATTATATCCCTTAGTCCTGCGAAGGTACACAATCCCCTTCTCAAGATCGACGTCCGCACAATCAAGCCAGCGTACTTCATTCGGCCTCATTCCTGTACTATACAACGGCAAATGGGCCATCCCCCCTGGCATTCAGGAATCTAAGGAATGTGTTTATAGCAGAAATCCTGGATACATATGAGCGATCCTTCTCTGTCGGACGGTGAACGCACCACTCATCAATCATCTTCTGAGTAAGATTCTCGTTTGTACCGTAAAACCTTCCACACCAATTGAGAAAGCATCTCACGAAATCATTTGCCGGCTTCTTCCTTTTAAGGTATGTCTGCCGATAGTCCATATAGTCGGCATACCATTCTTCGCGTGTCTTTGTATTATTCATGGCTTGTGTAGAGTTTATGCATTATTGGAAAAGCGGATACGTCAAGCGCACATCGTCGCAGTTGTTCAACATTGCCGGACAGGTATCCCAAAGTTGTGTCTGGATCGGCGTGACCAAGAATTCTGCTGACAATGGCAATATCGTGGCCTTGATTTATCATTTCATCAGCAAGGCTATGCCGAAGCAGATGCGTACCCCTTCTTGTTTTACCTTGCCGCAGCCCTGCCTTCTGATAAAGATTGTTGATGATTTCAGCAATCGAGGCTTTCGGATATTGCCCCCGTACCTTCCTCACAGAGAGGAATATTCTTTCGGAATCGCAATCCGGCCTTTCTGATGTAATGTAATCGAAGATAGTATTGCCTATGACGGGCCTCAGTGGCAGATAATTTACTGATTCTGTCTTTTCTTGTCTGAAAAGTATCCGCTTTCTCTCCCAGTCGATGTCGCTTAAACGCAGATTCGACACATCCTCCGCACGCATCCCTGTATATAGCATAAGCACAGCAATAGCGCGATCGCGAAATGATATGTCAGAGTTCTGGTCGAGTACAAAAGATTCAAATGTCAGCCTTTCCTGCTGGTCCATCGCCGGATACAAAGTCTTGAACACCTTCTCCTTCGGAAACAATCTACAGACAGCCAAGAGACGCTCATTCTTGCAGATTCTGGCATATCTGCCAATAAATAGCCCGATACGATAAACAATGGTCGGCTTGCATCCACTAAAGGGTATATATCCGCGGATTGTATAATCGTCCAGCGAATATATGTGAGCAATTCTCCGATCTTGCACATAGCGTAAGAAAGATGCCGCACTTGATGCTTCCACACTTATTGTCAGATCCCTTAAACCGTTAGTTTTCCCCGCCCGCATGCAATTGTCCAGAAGCTCTCGGAAATGGTCATTAAGCCAGTCATAGTCCGATGGTGAAACCTTTCTACTACAGGGAAGAAGGTCGTAATAATCGAAAAGAAGCCAGAACATCAATTGAGACCTTATTCCTCGGTGCTTAAACCTCAATTCGTTATATTTCTGCAAGTTTCTATACGCATCGGAATTGGAGATTGCTAAGTACGCATCCTTCATCCGAGTAATTTCGCGGTCAGAGTAACCTTTCTCCTCAATGTACCTGATCAGAACAGGCCATTTATCTTTTAAATTGGTTTCAGACTGAACCGCGTCGGGGTCTTTCAGGAAAATCTCTCCATTTCGGATTATGATTCTCCCCTCCGGCATTTCCGGATTGATTTTGTCTATGAACGCCATAAGGTTTGTGAGTTAGTTGTTGATAAGTTGTACATATAAAATTATTCCCATATTTTGGGAATTTCAAATATAATACTACCTTTGCAATATGAAAATAAATATTACAGATATAGAGCTCTATTATCTGCTCCGTAATGGCCGGAGCAGAAAATATGCTTGCTTGTCTGGGAAGCGGAAGATAATCACATTTCTTACATCTATATATAATATACTATCATCTATTGAGAGATTTGATGACCTGTCAACATTTAAATCTCTAACTATCAAAGAGGGGCGTGATGGATTGTATTTCATCCCGGTAGACTGCTCTGATAATATCCAACTGGAATTACTGCTCCGAGGAGAAGTCATCGAATTGCCCTCACTAATAATATCAGAAAACCATGAGTGAGAATCTAACGCCCATTGTCCCTTTACCTCCGGGATATATCATAAAGGAGGAGCTGAAAGCTCGCGGGATACGCCAGAAAGAGTTTGCAGCACAAATAAAAATGCAACCATCTCATTTGTCTGAAGTCATAAAAGGCACTAGGGCAATCAATGACCAGATTGCGGAGAAATTAGAGCAATCATTGGGAATTCCTGTTATGTTCTGGTTGAAGGACCAGTCGAGGTATGATTGTGCAAAAAAGGAGTTGGAACAGTTGTCTGTTGAAGAGAGAGAAGCTGAGATATCGTATTCAGAATATGACAAGACCTGTGATATGAAAACGATTCTGAAGCGTCTTGAGCAGGTATATTACTCTCGTACTCAGCAAATCGATTTCTGTAGGAGTGAGTTGGGATTCGCCTCCCCTGCTCAGGCACAAATTCAATTTGAAAGTTATAAATTCGGTCGATATCATAAATCTGAGAAAACCGGACTTGATAAGAGGATGATTAACACGTGGTCTATTTTGGCCAGATACTCAGTCAAGAATATGCCAGTAACGGGCACATTCCGGAAAGAGGATTCAGATAACCTGTCCAGAGAATTGAGCGTAATCTTACATAATAACCAGAATACAGAGCAGGAAGTACGAGATGCTCTTTCAAAATACGGGATTCGATTCACTATTGTTCCGAAAGTTGACAGAGCATCTATTGATGGCTATGCTTTTTATTGCGGAGACGGCATTCCAGCTATTGTCGTAACTAAGCGCATTTCTAAAATTGATAACTTCGCTTTCGCTGTCATGCATGAAGTTGGACATCTTGTTTTACATAATGTAGAGGATTTTCCTATATTGTCATTGTCCGATGAGATTGAAGACTATTGTGAAGATGAAGCAAATACATATGCAGCAAACGCCCTTATACCGGAAAAAATCTGGCGCGAGGCGCCTTCTGTACCAATCAATCAATTTGTGATACAAAAACGGTATGCTAAGTGGGCTGATGAAAATAAGTTAAACAAATGGATTGTCCTGGGACGGATCTCTCATGAAACAGGCATGTACAAATTCAAGAGCGATTCATCAAGGGATGTTCAATAATCGGGAATAATTATGTGATTATAAATCAAGAGGTTAGTTAATATAAAAGAGCCAATCTTCTGCGAAAAGAAAGGCTCTAGGGAAAAGCAGTGGAGGGTGCGACCTCCCCACCATCTTCAAAATCTTTTGCAATTTTAGATATAATTTATCCAAAATGCAAATCTCCGCCACTGCTCACTTCCCGAAATCGCACTTTATGGGGCCCGCCAAAAAGATAGCGATAATCAGAAACGGGAAATCTTCTAACTATTTCTAAATATGGAAGATTTATTAAAAGAGGGACTTCTTTTCCCGATTGACGAATATCTCGTTCCCAACAAGAGTTCAGGATATGTCGCCATAAAGAAGGAAAGCAGGCACAGGCGTCGGAAGATGCATTGTAACAATTTGGATATCTGTAGGATGGTGTCGACAACAGGAAAATATGAAATGCCCATATTGGCTCCATATGATGGGATGATTCCCAATAGGTTTATTCCATTCAGCGCAGCCATGAGTACAACCGACTATGGTGCCGGCGTGCATTTCTTCATTGATGACTACCAGTTCGAGAGAATCTGGTGGAACATCCACAGATATGTTGAAAAACTGAGAAAATACGGATGCGTAATCGGCCCGGACTTTTCTCAATATGGTGACATGTCTTATCCTATGAGGATGTGGAACTGCTATAGGAACAAAGTCGTTTCATCCTATTTGCAGAGTCATGGGGTAAAAATCGTCCCCAATGTGACATGGTCTCTTCCCGACAGCTATGACTATTGTTTTGATGGGATTCCCGCCAATAGCATAATTGCCATAAATTGTACCTCAATCATCAGCAGTAACCTTTCTAAATATCTATGGTATAAAGGTTATGAAGAGGCACTCAGACGTCTTAATCCCAAATGCATAATACGCTATGGGACTAAAATGCCAGGTGAGCACGAGGATATAAGCTACTATTTTGAAAATGAACGTTTAAAGCAGCTTAAACATGGGCGGTAATGGAAGTTATGCATCCGGTTCCACTAACAATGAGGCCGGAAGAGCCTACAAAACAGTAGGCACGATAGGTGAGATCCAGATTCTCGAGAAGAAGAACCCAAAGGCATCTCATAGCCTGCCCGAGGAAAGTCATACTCCGGGAAGAATCTATGCTGAGATTCGTGGCGACGGAAAGGATGTAGGAAAGATTGCGAAGTATGGACCGGATGGCAAAAAAATCCGGGAAATACATACGACGCCTCATCATGATCTTAATGACCACTACCACGATTGGAAAGATGGACGCCCTGTTGGAGATCCTAAGCCTCTCACCAAGGAGATGAAGGATATCTTGAAGAAAGTAAGAGATTACATAGACTGAAAATATGGCAAGAGACTACATTTTAGAGGATTCGAATGGCTATCCATTCAATTCCGAATTCAAACCGGACTTTGTAAAGTTCGGAGACAGGTATCATGGGTATAAGAATAATAGTCAGGAAGCTTTATTCTACTACTTTGCAGTAATGGGTTATGACCTGCAGTTTGACTACAATGGCCAAACCTACTACTTTCTGTCATCTGAGAACTACGTCGCAAGGTGCGACAATGGATTCAAGAATGACTTGGAAGTTTTTGAAAACGCAAACGTAATGTTTCGCACTTTCTGCATTGACGGCAAAAAACTCGTCGATATCGTGGATGATCTGACTAATGCTGATATCCTATAAAAGGATAATGTCAGTAAAATTCACATTGGGGCGGCTCATTTCGAGCCGCTCTATTGTTATCAGTGCATAGGATATACGAACCACTAGCTCGCGTATTTTCTGAATAATCAACTATTTTAATATCAGGTTCTGATATCCGGCAAGTTCCGATAGTAAGATATATAGGAACGTTCTTATATATCTTATGTTAAGTTGACGCAAGTTGCTACAATCCTAAGCGATTCCCTCTTCAAAAAAATCCTAGAACGGATAACCGATTCCGAAATTGATGCAGAATCCATCCTTGAATGTCGGGACGTTGTAATATGAACTGATACCTGTATTGTAAGGATAATGGATAGGAATACCTATATCAAGTCTTGCGACTATTGACTGATAGACAAACCTGATTCCGAAACCGGAGTTCAGGGCCATCGTACTTAGAATGGATTTCAGTTGTATTCCGTCTATATAATCATACGGAATCATCAGATAATCAAGTATTTCCTTCTCTTCATCACTCAGATAATCAGCCGAATTCAACCTCTGCCAAACATTTCCTGCATCGACAAAGACGGCACCTTCGAGCATCCAGAATAGCGGGAAACGGTATTCGAGGTTAGCCTCCCCTCTCACCTCTCCGGAATGATAGAAATAAAGGTTATAAATAGGGCTGTAATAGCCTCCGGGGCCTATTGAGCGCGGAGTAAATCCTCTCAAACTTGACGGTCCGCCGGCGTAATAGCATTGCGATATGGGAATACTTGTCGAATTTCCAAGAGGAACCGCCAGGCCTGCAAGAAACCTCGTTGCCAGACGGCTGCGCTCCCCTATCTTGAAATTGTTTCTTAGCTCCGTATCGAATTTCAGGAACTGGTCGTAAATACCGAAAATAAATTCTTTGCCTTGTTCATTGAACGGTTTTCCGAAAATTGCCTGAGCGCCGCTTATGGCATTTCCGGACTCCATTACAGAAAAAGTGAAGCGCGTATTTACGTTCCGGCTCTTGTCTGAAGTGTTATCATAATTAAACTTATACTTCAATGACGGAATATATTCGTCTGATATCAAATCACTTAACATTTTATTAAGCGAGACTTCTGCCGTGTCTTGAATGTAATAATCAATCGCGCCGGAATTGACAAGTGACAAATTGAACGGAGTAATGTCGTGAGACGTATATGGCCCTGTGACAAGGTGCTTGCTCCACCCGAGAGCAAACTTGTTCAGGCGTCTTGCATTTGCTATGTTCTCGTGCTGATACTCTATTTTATAATTGTCAAACGATCCCGGAAGGCGATTTGAGTTGGGAACATTCATATTCAGATTTATACCGGCGTTGAAATTGTCGTTTGCTCCCGTCCTGTTCTTGAGCTTGAAATAATATGCGCCGTGCACTTTGGCCGAAAGTGTCTCTCCCCTTCCCAAAAGATTGTTCTTGGATATGGTAGCGGACATATTGGGGCCTATCTGCATATTGCTTCTGTATGATACGTCGGTTGCCAATTCCAGCCTGTAGGGCTCGCCATCCTTGCTGTCGAACTTCAAGGCAGTCTTCATACCTATGCCCTCCTTTGAAAGTTCTCCATCAATTATATTCTCGTAATCCGTTTTGTGGAAAATACTTACGGATGTCTTTCTGTCCTTTCCGAAGAAATATTCCGCCGAGACATTGTCCAAAGATGCCGAGCCGCTTGTGCTTCCGTCCGTTGTTTCGCTTGAGGCAAGTGAACCTCCCACCGACAACTTCAGTCTGTCGTCAAAGAATGATTTTGACAATTTCATCGAGTATTTTGTCGTGGTGGTGTAACTGTCCGCATTTCCTGCCATTCCGACGTCGATGTCAACTATATTGCCCAATTTATTGCCTGCAAG
>R06__coassemble_923_pt1 | contig 10357 bp, 5 predicted proteins | sample R06__metabat2_low_PE_030 | metagenome-assembled genome bin R06 | reverse complement strand
AAGATGAAAGAATGGCTCAAATTCGCGATGGCCTGGTGGCACACATTGGGCGCAAACGGCTCCGACCAGTTCGGCGGCGGCACCAAAGAGTTCCCCTGGAATGAAGGTGCAAATGCACTGGAGGCAGCAAAGCACAAGATGGACGCAGGCTTTGAGATAATGCAGAAACTTGGCATAGAGTATTTCTGCTTCCACGATGTCGACCTTGTTGACGAAGCTGCAGATGTAGCTGAGTATGAGGCAAATATGAAAGCCATCGTAGAGTATGCCAAAGAAAAGATGGCAGGCACATCAATCAAACTTCTCTGGGGTACTGCCAATGTATTCGGCAACAAGAGATATATGAACGGAGCCGCCACCAACCCCGATTTCGACGCTGCGGCAAGGGCAATGCTCCAGATAAAGAACTCAATAGACGCCACAATAACTCTCGGCGGAGAGGCTTACGTATTCTGGGGCGGAAGAGAGGGTTATCAGACTCTCCTCAACACGGATATGAAGAGGGAGAAAGAGCACCTCGCAACTATGCTCACTATGGCAAGGGACTACGCACGCAGCAAAGGCTTCAAGGGCATATTCCTCATCGAGCCCAAGCCCTGCGAGCCGATGAAACACCAGTACGATGCTGATACAGAGACAGTTATCGGATTCCTCAAGGCACACGGCCTCGACAAGGATTTCAAGGTGAACATTGAAGTGAACCACGCCACTTTGGCAGGCCACACATTCGAGCACGAGCTTCAGTGCGCAAGCGACGCCGGTATGCTTGGTTCAATCGATGCCAACAGGGGTGACTATCAGAACGGTTGGGATACTGACCAGTTCCCCATCGACCTCTACGAGCTCACCCAGGCAATGATGGTAATCATAAAGAACGGAGGCGTTCCGGGAGGTTTCAACTTCGATGCAAAGACAAGAAGGAATTCAACCGACCTTCAGGACATCCTCATCGCGCACATCAGCGGTATGGACGTAATGGCAAGGGCACTTCTCATCGCTGCCGACGTTCTCGAGAAATCTCCTATCCCCGCAATGGTAAAAGAGCGCTACTCTTCTTACGACGATGGTATTGGAAAGAAATTCGAAGAAGGCAAAATGACTCTCGAAGAAGTTGCCGAATATGCCAGAAAGGCAGGCGAGCCCAAACTCATCTCCGGCCAGCAGGAGCTTTACGAGGCAATAGTCAATATGTACATCTAGACATAAGTCCACAAAAAAAGTTGCACACCACATAGCGTAGTGTGCAACTTTTTTTTATGCGCCTGCGATTTATTTTACGTCTCCCTGAGCGACGAGATATTCTGCTATCTGAACTGCATTGAGAGCGGCACCCTTCTTTATCTGGTCTCCTGAAAGCCAAAGGGTTATGCCACAAGGATTTGTAAGGTCCTTGCGAACGCGGCCCACATAGATATCATCCTTTCCGCCAGTGAAGAGAGGCATAGGATAAGTCTTGGTTGCGGGATCGTCCTGAAGGGTGACTCCCTGTGCTGCAGAGAGGGCAGCCTGAACATCGGCAACTTCAAGAGGCTTTTCTGTCTCGATCCAAACTGCCTCGGAATGTGAACGGAGAGCAGAGATGCGCACGCACATTGCAGAGCACTTTACGTCGGAATGCATTATCTTCCTTGTCTCGTTGAACATCTTCATCTCTTCCTTGGTATAGCCGTTGTCAGTGAAAACATCGATCTGGGGAATCACGTTGTAGGCAAGCTGATAGGCAAACTTGTTGACTGTAACAGGCTTTCCTTCAACTAGTTCCTTATACTGCTGCTCGAGCTCTGCCATAGCCTGGGCACCTGCTCCGGAAGCAGACTGATAGCTGGCAACGTGAACAGTCTTGATGTGTGAGAGATTCTCGATGGGCTGAAGGACAACGACCATCATAATGGTGGTACAGTTGGGATTGGCTATGATGCCGCGGGGACGTACAAGAGCATCGGCTGCATTGCACTCGGGAACGACGAGGGGAACGTCTTCATCCATACGGAATGCGCTCGAATTGTCAATCATCACTGCGCCATACTTGGTTATAGTCTCGGCAAATTCGCGTGAAGTGCCTGCACCTGCTGAAGTGAAGGCTATATCCACGTCCTTGAAATCATCATTGTGCTGAAGAAGTTTCACTTCGTACTCCTTGCCCTTGAAACTGTACTTTCTGCCCGCGCTTCTTTCCGAACCGAACAGAACAAGTTCATCAATGGGGAAATTCCTCTCTGCGAGGACCTTCAGGAATTCCTGACCTACGGCGCCGCTTGCGCCTACGATTGCTACTTTCATTGTCTTATTTTCGTTTTATATGTTTGCTATGCTCATAATGTCGGCAAATACACCTGCCGCAGTGACGCTCGCGCCCGCTCCATAGCCCTGAATGAGCATAGGATGCTTGTTGTAGCGCTCCGTTGTGATAAGGATAATATTGTTGGAACCTTCCAGGACATAGAACGAGTGGTCCTGCTCTATCTCACGCAGAGAGACGCTCAGGCGGCCTTCGTCCATCTTTGCCACGAATCTCCAGCATTTGTGCTCTGCCTCGAGTTTCTTTCTCTTCTCTTCGAAATCAGCATCGATTGAAGGCAGTTTCTCCCAGAATTCCTCCATCGAACAGTCGAAGAACTCCTTGGGAATGAAGAGGTTGGCCTCTACATCCTCCTGACTCACCTTGTAGCCAGCCTCGCGGGAAAGTATGACAAGTTTTCTGATGACGTCCTTGCCGGAGAGGTCTATTCTGGGATCGGGCTCGGAGAAGCCCTGCTCCTGAGCCATCTTCACCGTCTTGCTGAAAGGTATCTCGGAAGATATCGTATTGAAAATGAAATTGAGCGTACCGCTGAGGACAGCCTCGAGCTTCAGTATCTTGTCTCCGCTGTTGCGTAGGGCGTTTATCGTGTTGATGATAGGAAGCCCTGCTCCTACGTTGGTCTCGAAGAGGAATTTGACTCCCCTCTTGAGCGATGTTTCCTTGAGGTCGATATAATTCTCATATTCCGAAGAGGCAGCAATTTTGTTGGCCGCCACGACGGAAATGCCGTGCTCCATAAAATCCTTATACAACGACGCGACATCTGCACTTGCCGTACAATCGACAAACACGGAATTGAAGATATTCATACCGATAACCTCGTCTCTAAGGCTCTGTTTGTCAATGCTGACACCTTCTTTTGCGATAAGGTCCTTATAATTTTCCAGATCGACGCCTTCCTTGTTGAAAATGCCCTTGGTGCTGCGCGAAATGCCGACAACATTGAGTTTCAGATTGCGTGTTTTCATAAGTTTTTCCTTCTGAAGGCGAATCTGTTCTATGAGCTGGCTGCCGACAGTGCCGATGCCACAGATAAAGAGATTCAGCTCCTGAAACTCAGAGAGAAAAAAACTGTCGTGAATGACATTGAGCGACTTCTTGAGATCTTTTCTGTCGATGACGAAGGATATGTTTCTCTCTTCCGTACCCTGGGCGCAGGCAATGATGCTTATGCCGTTGCGACCGAGAACACTGAAAAGCTTGCCTGCCGTACCTGCATTGCTTTTCATTTTTTCTCCGACTATGGCCACAGTGGAGAGATTTCTCATCAGCTGGGCAGGGAGGATAGAACCTTCCGCTATCTCGCGGGCAAACTCACTGTTGAGAACCTCGCAAGCTTCCTCCGCATCAAACTCATTGACACCCAGTGAGATATGTGTTTCGGAAGAAGACTGGCTCACAAGGAACACACTTATTTCGTTCTTGGCAAGAGCCGTGAATATCCTGCTGTCGATGCCGACGATACCGGCCATAGAAGGGCCCATAACCGTGATGACGCAGGTCTTGTCGATGGATGAAATACCCGTTACAGGCCTGGGGCCAGGGACACAATTCTGACGGATAACGGTACCTTTCGCATCCGGATTGAAAGTGTTCTTTATGATAATGGGAATATCTTTCGGGCATACAGGATAGAGCGCCGGAGAATAAATCACCTTCGCTCCGAAATTGCAAAGTTCCATTGCCTCGGCAAAGCTCAGTTCGTCAATGACATAGGAAGTCTTGATGATGCGGGGATCGGCCGTCATGAAGCCATCAACATCGGTCCATATTTCAAGGCACTGCGCATCGAGATTTGCCGCGAGAATGCTTGCCGTATAGTCGGAGCCACCGCGACCCAGATTTGTTATCTCCCCTGTCTGGGCGTCTGTTGAAATAAAGCCGGGAACAACCACCACATCATCTCTGCCGAAGTCTTTAAACTTCTCTCTTACAAGAGGTTCCGTTGCATCCGAATCGAGAACGTTCTTGCTGCCGCTCTTTACTGTCTTTATCATAGAGAGCGAATCGACAAGGCTTGCTCCTTGAATCAGGGAAGAGACAATGCGGGCAGAAAGCCTCTCGCCGAAGCTCACTATCTCGCAACTCGTCTTTTCGGGAAGTATCCTGAGCACCTGAACTCCTTCGAGAAGGACTTTGAGCTCGTCCAGAAGAGTTTCGATATCTTTTTTCAACTCTTCTTCGTCACTTACAGAAAGTTCTGCGATGAGGTCGAAATGCCTCTTGCGCACAGCTTCGTATGACTCCTTCCATATATTCTCTTCGCCTTTTGAGGCAGCCTGAGACATACCGATGAGTTTGTCTGTAACTCCGCCGAGAGCGGATACGACTACAACTTCGGCCTCTGAGCGGCCCTCTACTATTTTTTTCAGATTCAGAAGTGGAGGAACGGTACCAACGGAGGAACCTCCAAACTTAAGTACTTTCATAATTAATTGATTAATAACTTTTTACAGCTTTTCAAGCTCAGACTTCCACTTGGCATACGCCTCTTCAAGAGCATCTTTCCAGTCCTGTTTGGGCTCGATTACGTCGAGTTTGGAAAGTGTTGCAAAGGCTTCGGCCGGGCTCTTGTAGAAACCTGCTCCGAGAGCTGCGCCACGTGCGGCACCGAGGGAGCCGTCCGTGTCATAAAGTTCTATTTTTGCGTCACATATCGTAGCGAGCGTGCTGCGGAATATGGGACTGAGGAACATATTTGCCTTGCCTGCCCTGATTACTTTTGGGTCGAGGCCAAGGTTCTTCATAATATCTATACCATAGCGGAACGAGAAGGCTATACCTTCCTGGACAGCACGGGTAATGTTTGCTGATGTATGGCGGACAAGGTCGATGCCTGCCATCTTTGCACCTACGTTTCTGTTGCCGAGGACTCTTTCAGCACCGTTTCCGAAGGGAAGGACGACAAGTCCGTCCGAACCCGGAGCAACGCCCGATGCGAGTTTGTTCATTGCATCATAGTCCATATCGCTTGTGATATTCCTGTGTATCCAGGAATTCATAATACCTGTACCGTTGATGCAGAGAAGCACACCGAAACGGGAAGCATCCGAGGTGTTGTTGACGTGTACAAAAGTATTGACTCTGGACTCGGGATCTGCCTTGGGGATATCTGTAACGCCATATACGACGCCGCTCGTGCCTGCAGTAGTGGCTATTTCGCCAGGATTCAGGACATTGAGCGAGAATGCATTATTCGGCTGGTCTCCGGCCCTGTAGGATATGGGAGTGCCCTCCTTGATGCCGAGAAGCTCCTGTGTCGCTTTGTCTGTCTTTGCCTGAACGCCTATTGCAGGAACGATATCGGGGAACATTTCGGCAGGAATGCCATAGTAATCTGCAACGAAATCTGCCCTGCGCGCCTCTTTGAAGTCCCAGAGTATCTGCTCGGAAAGGCCTGTTTCCGTTGTGGCCACATTGCCGGAAAGCTTGTAGGCGATATAGTCGCCGGGAAGCATGAACTTATAGATTTTCGCGAATATTTCCGGTTCATTCTTTTTCACCCAGGCAAGTTTTGATGCAGTGAAATTGCCGGGAGAATTGAGAAGATGTGACATACACTTTTCGTAGCCTATGCTCTCTAGAGCCTCTGCGCCTATTTCGACTGCCCTTGAATCGCACCAGATGATGGAATCCCTGAGCGGAACGATGTTTTTATCGACAGCCACCAGGCCGTGCATCTGGTATGTTATGCCTATGCAGGCCACTTTCGAGATGTCATAGCGTGAGGCAATATCATTGATTCCCTTGCATACATACTCCCACCACATTGACGGATCCTGCTCCGCCCATCCTTTCTGAAGGGCTTTTATAGGGGCCTCTGATTTGGGATTTGTGGAACTTGCGTAACATTTTCCTGTTGCGATGTCAAGGAGGGATACCTTCGTTGAAGATGAGCCCACGTCAATGCCTAAAGAGTACATAATGAGTCCAAAGTTTTTATCGTTAGCAAAAAATCGGATAAAGATAGCAATTATTTGTCTTATGGTTCCATTTGAGGCATAAAATATTTTCCTGTGTGCTTTAATTTTTGTAACTTTGGTGCAAAATTGAAACATTTATGCTCGTTGCCGTCATCATAGTTCTTTCTGTTCTGCTTGCCGCCGCCATAATATACGGCATCGTGCAGAGAAAAGGCCGTAAAAAAGCCGAGAAGGAAGTTATGATGATAACCATCCAGATGAGGGAGAAAATGAGAGCAAGGACGATGTCGGTAAAGCACGACGAAGAGGAAGAAAGCTCCCACGACAGCTACGAAGAAGATGATTTTGACTCAGGTCCCAAGATATACAGAGTGATCACACCTGTCTCCAAGCCGATACCTTCTCCTTTTGAAAAAAAACCGGAGGAGCCGGTCCAAAAAGAACCCGAAAAGGAACCCGAAAAGGAGCCTGAAAAGGTACCCGAAAAAGTATCCGAAGGCCTTCTTTTCGACCCCGAGCCTTTTACGCTTCCTGTTCACAAAAAAGACCCCGCATTTGTGGAGAAAGCCACAGAAATCATCAATGAGCACATCTCGGAGGCCGATTTCGACGTCGAGAAGCTCAGCAATATTCTCGGTATCAGCAGGGTCCATCTGAACAGAAAATTCAAAGAAAACGACCTGCAGGCCCCCGTATCGATGATAAAGGCCGCAAGGCTCGAAAAAGCAATAAGAATGATTCTCTCGGAGAATGCCAACATATATGAGATAGCAGGCAGATGCGGATTCGGTTCGGCATCCTACTTCTCGACTGTGTTCAAAAGTTCAACCGGCATCACTCCGAAAGAATTTGCCCTTTCATATATGGGCTTGTCATACGAAGAAACTTTGAAAAAACTTGGAAAATGAATAAACTGGTGAAGATTGCGGCGGCTCTATGCCTGCCACTGCTTGCAGGATGCTCCGAGGCAGGCAGCACAAAAAGCACAAAAGAGCTCGATGTGATGGTGCTTGACACCACCTCAAGAGAGCTCAATTCAAGCTATTCCGCCACCATAAGGGGAAAGCAGGACATAGACATCAGACCGAAAGTATCCGGATACATAACCGATATCAACGTTCGCGAGGGAGCTACGGTGCACAAGGGGCAGACACTTTTCATAATCGACCAGAGCACATACGAATCGGCCTTGCAGACAGCGATAGCCAATGTCGACGTTGCCAAAGCCACAGTTGCCGCGGCCGAGCTCACCCTCGACTCCAAGGAGCAGCTTTTCGAGCAGAAGATAATATCGGCCTATGAACTTCAGATGGCAAGGACCACCCTCGCCAAGGAAAAAGCCCAGTTGGCACAAGCCGAGGCGAAAGAAAAGAACGCGCGCAACGACCTCAATTACACTCTCGTAAAGAGTCCTGTGGACGGTATCGTAGGAAGCCTTCCCTTCCGCGTGGGCACCCTTGTGAGCCCTTCGGACGCAACTCCCCTCACCAGCGTATCCGACAACTCCGAGATGTATGTATATTTCTCTATGACAGAAAGTCAGGTACTCTCGCTCAGCCGCCAGTTCGGAAGCCTGGAGAGCGTCATAAAGAATTGTCCCGACCTCGAGCTCCAGCTCAGCGACGGCACTATATACCATCAAAAAGGCCGCATAGAGGCTATCAGCGGCATCATCGACCAGACGACAGGAGCAGTTGCCATAAGGGCGAAATTCCCCAACAGGGAAAGGCTCCTTCTTTCGGGGGGCTCAGGGAACGTCATCTTCCCCCACCGCAGGACAGACTGCATCGTAATCCCGCAGTCGGCAACATTCGAGGTGCAGGACAAGACTTACGCCTTCCAATACAAGAGCGGAAAGGCTGTGGCAAAGATCATCAACGTCTTCGAAATTTCGGACGGAAAGGAATACGTTGTAAACGGAGGCATTGAGAGAGGCGATACGATAATTGTAGAGGGCGTGGGACTTCTCAAGGACGGCGCAAACGTAACGATAAAGTCCGTAAGTCTATGAATATAAAGACCTTCATCGACCGTCCGGTACTTTCGACGGTCATCTCCATAGTATTCATAATCGGAGGTATCATAGGACTTGCCGTGCTTCCGATAGAGCGCTACCCCAATATCGCTCCGCCTACGGTCAACGTCTTTACATCCTATCCCGGAGCCAGCGCCGAGACAGTGCTCAAATCTGTGGTTGTACCTCTGGAAGAGGCCATCAACGGCGTGGAGAATATGACATATATGTATTCTTCAGCGACGAACTCGGGCAGCGCCAGCATCCAGGTGTTTTTCAAGCAGGGCACAAACCCCGATATGGCAGCGGTAAACGTCCAGAACTGCGTCAGCAGGGCCACGAGGTCGCTCCCGAGCGAGGTGAATGAAGTAGGTGTCACGGTAAGGAAAAAGCAGACCAACATTCTGGAGCAGGTTGCCATCTACAGCCCCGGCGGTTCATACACCAACGAGTTCATTTCCAATTACATAAAGATCAATCTCGTACCTGCGGTATCAAGAATACCGGGCGTTGGCGACGTTGATGTAAGAGGCGCCGACTACAGTATGAGGATATGGCTCAAGCCCGATGTGATGGCCCAGTACAAGATGGTGCCGTCCGATGTCACCGCAGCCCTTGCGGAGCAGAACATAGAGGCGGCGACAGGCTCTCTCGGAGAGAATTCCGGCAACACCTTCGAATACGCGATGCGCTACAAGGGGCGTCTGGAAAAGCCCGAAGAATTTGAAAACATCGTAATCAGGGCGCTGCCGAGCGGCGAAGTCCTGAGACTCAAAGACGTGGCAAGGGTGGAGCTTGGAGCACAGAACTACCAGATTCTGGGCCGCATCAACGGAAAGCCCGGCTCATCTCTCAGCATCTATCAGACGCCGGGTTCAAACGCCACGGAAGTAATCAACAACATAGACAAATTCCTGAAGGAAGCAAGGAAAGATTTCCCGGTGGATCTTGAAATGGCGGTGCTTTCAAACTCCAACGATTTCCTTTATGCGTCAATCAAAAACGTGGTCAGAACGCTGCTGGAGGCCATTTTGCTCGTGATTCTGGTAGTGTTCATATTCCTGCGTTCGTGGAAATCGACAATCATTCCGCTCATCAGCACGATAGTCTCCATTGTGGGTACTTTCCTGTTCCTGTATCTGTTCGGATTCAGCATCAACCTGCTCACGCTTTTCGCACTGGTGCTGAGCATAGGTGTCGTCGTCGACGACTCCATAATCGTGGTGGAGGCTGTACATTCGAAATTCGACCTTGGAATAACATCGCCCAAGAAAGCTTCGGTGGAGGCGATGCACAGTGTGACATCGGCGCTGATTACATCCACCCTCGTCTTTATGGCGGTATTCATCCCCGTTTCTATGATGGGCGGAACGTCCGGCACGTTCTACACGCAGTTCGGAATCACGATGGCCGTTTCTGTCGGCATCTCGGCGATAAACGCCCTCACGCTGAGCCCCGCCCTCTGCGCGATGCTGCTTGAGCCGCACGAAGAGAAAAAGAAGAACTTCTTCACAAGGCTTGGAGATGCATTCGAGGCAGGCTTTAATGCAGTGAAATACAAATACTTGAAGGCCGTGATGTTCTTTATGCATCACAGGTGGCTGGCTCCGGCGATAGTGGTTGTTTCGGCAGGGCTTCTTGCCTATAATATGAAAGTCACAAAGACAGGCCTCATCCCTCAGGAGGATATGGGCGTGGTGAGAATCGACGTCAGCACGGCGCCGGGAAGTTCGCTTGCATACACAAGAAGCATAATGTCCCGCATCGAAGAAGAGGCCGTAAAGCCCATAGAGGAGTGCCGCGACTTCGAGAACTGCTCCGGATTCGGCATCATCTCGGGGCAAGGCTCATCCCACGGCTCGTTTACAATGAGGCTCAAGGACTGGAGCGAAAGGCCCGGAAAGGAACATTCTTCCGATGCCGTCATAGAGCGCCTCAATAAATATTCCGCAGAAATGAACGACGCCAGCATCTTCATAACGGCGCCTGCAATGATACCGGGATACGGAGCCACGAACGGCTACGAATTGAATATTCAGGACCGCAAAGGCGGAGACATCGAAACGTTGTACGAGGGCACCAAGGGCTTTATGGAAAAGATGCGCGAGAGGCCCGAGA
>R06__coassemble_922_pt1 | contig 10364 bp, 8 predicted proteins | sample R06__metabat2_low_PE_030 | metagenome-assembled genome bin R06 | reverse complement strand
GATTGCGGGCATTGTCGTAGGAGGACTTTTGATAGCACTCATTCTTCTGCATCCCGTATCGGCTCCGCAGTTGGATTCCGAACTCTTCGCCCGCATCCTGGCTTTCGCCGCCGAGTGGAAATATGTCGGGTTCCTTCTTATCGCCTCCGTCGCCATCATCCTCGGCCTAAAACCCCTCTCTGCTTCGGGAAACTCCCGAAGCACTCGGCCATTTTGAACGAAAACCCTTGACTGCTTCGGGAAATTCCCGAAGCACTCGGCAGTTTCAGGCACAAAACAGGCCTTCAGCGTGTCAATCAGTGATGTTTCGTCCGGGGAAAAGCCCTTTTGCCGGATAAAGTTGTGATTTGAACCTGTTTGTCCGGTAAATCGCTATTTTGCCGGACAAATCTCAAATTGCAATCTTGTCCATTGCAGTTGGTGGTGCAAAAAGAAAAATAAAAATCTCTAACTGTTGAAAAATCAGATAGGGAAAGAAACTTGGGAATAGATTGCCGTCCGGCGCGTTTTTATGTGTCTTTGCGGCGCAAAAATGAGAAGACTCCGTAAAATATCGTCAATTCTGCTTCTGGTTCTATATACGACATTCTTCGTATCAACGAACCTTTGCGTGCATTCCCAAGCTGTCGCATATCAGACCGAATGCCGCAAAGATGCCTTCTATCAGGAAATGGACGAGTTTTTAGCTCGCGGCTCTATCCTTGCTTATGGTAAATTGAATGACGGCTGGAGCCTTGTAAAATTCCCTAACGGGATGTATAACTATAGAAATGAGCAGGGAGAGTTGTTGGCAAAGAGGGCCGACCTGCCGCCGCTGCGGAGCCCGGATGCCCACAAAAACAGAGACCGCCACAAAAGGCCGGCCTCTTTTTGTAGTCCCTACAGGAATCGAACCTGTATCTAAGGTTTAGGAAACCTCCATTCTATCCGTTGAACTAAGGGACCATCAATGAAAAAGGGCTTATTCAGCTACCTTTTTCTCAATAATCTGACGACCTCTGTAGTAGCCGCACTCAGGGCATACTCTGTGGTACAATACTGTAGCGCCGCAGTTGGGGCAAGTTGCCAGTGTAGGGACAACAGCTACGTCGTGTGTTCTTCTTTTGTCTCTTCTCTGCTTTGAGACTTTGCGTTTCGGATGTGCCATTTTTTATATCTTTTAATATTGTTATCTTATTTGAAGAGATTCTCGAGCGCGGCAAACGCATTTTTTTCTTCGCCTGAGGTATCCTGCGAGAGATACTTCATCGCCTCGGGGCTGCAGGCCCCTTCTTCGTGACAATGCTGAAGTGGAATTGCAAGACATACATAATCGTATATCGTCTGCGCCATATCGAACATTTTGTCGTCACTTGCCTCGATTATTTCGCGTCCGTCTTCCTCATCTACATCCGCCTCGGAGAATGTAAGCTTCAGAGAGGCTTCCGTATCTACCGGAATCTCAAGATCCTCAAGGCATCTGTCGCACGGAACGGTGACGCTTCCCTGAAGGCTGCAGTCGATGAAAATATCACCTGATGCTTTCCAGGCCTTCACCGCCGCTTCAACATCGGCCGAAATAATCTGCGTATTGCCAAAACTTTCAAAAAACTCCTGCGTCACGTGCCAGTTATACTCGGCCGCGGCGCCCTTCAAATCATCAAGTGCTATGTTAAAATCCATCACCATACAGATTTGAGCCTGCAAATGTAGTGAAAAGTTTTCTAATTATCAATCCAAATCTCCGCTTTTTCTTTTTCTTTCTAGCGGGTCGAGTATTATCTTCCTGATTCTCATAGACTTAGGTGTTACCTCTACGAGCTCATCTTCTTGAATATATTCGAGCGCTTCTTCCAAAGAGAACTGAATCGGCGGCGGAAGCATCACTTTTTCGTCACTTCCGGCTGCGCGGACGTTGGTGAGTTTCTTGGTCTTGCAGATGTTGATGTTGAGGTCGCGCTCCCTTGTGTGTTCGCCCACTACCTGACCTTCGTAAATCTCAACACCGGGCTCGATGAAGAAGCGGCCTCTGTCCTGAAGCTTGTCCATAGAGTAGGCAACGGAAAGGCCTGTCTCGAGAGAGACGAGAGAGCCGTTCGTCCTGCCCTCGATATCGCCCTTGTAGGGCTCGTATCCCTTGAGGCGATGGGCCACAATTGCCTCGCCCTGGGTGGCTGTCAGAAGATTGCTCCTGAGGCCGATGATACCCCTTGAGGGAATGTCGAAATCGAGATGCGTACGCTCGCCTCTGGGGTCCATATGTATGAGCGCTCCCTTGCGGCGGGTTGTTATCTCAATCGCCTTTCCTACAAATTCTTCCGGAACATCGATTGTGAGATTCTCGATAGGCTCGCATCTCTCGCCGTTGATCATCTTGTCGAGAACTTTGGGCTGTCCCACCTGAAGTTCGAAGCCTTCGCGGCGCATCGTCTCTATCAAAACTGAAAGATGGAGCACTCCGCGGCCGTAAACAACGAATGAATCTGCATTCACGCCGGGCTTTACCCTGAGAGCGAGATTCTTCTCAAGTTCTTTCTCGAGACGCTCCTTGAGGTGGCGTGACGTTACATATTTTCCTTCTTTGCCGAAGAAAGGAGAGTTGTTGATGCAGAAGAGCATACTCATCGTAGGCTCGTCGACGGCGATGGGGGGAAGTGCTTCGGGATTTTCAAAATCTGCCACTGTATCGCCGATTTCGAATCCTTCGAGGCCGACAACGGCGCAGATGTCGCCGCATTCCGCCGATTCCACTTTTGCCTTGCCGAGGCCGTCAAAGATCATAAGTTCCTTGATTTTCTGCTTCTGCTTGATATCGTATCTCTTGCAGAGGGTGATGTTTTCTCCTGCCTTGAGCTCGCCCCTTGTGATGCGTCCTACGGCTATTCGGCCCACGTAGGGAGAATATTCGAGTGATGAAATAAGCATCTGGGGAGTTCCTTCCTTCTTTTCGGGGGCGGGAATCACCTCCAGGATAGTGTCGAGAAGGGGAGTGATGTCTGATGTCTGCTCGTGCCAGTCAAGACTCATCCAGCCCTGTTTTGCACTGCCGTAAACGGTCCTGAAATCGAGCTGGTCTTCCGTTGCGTTGAGAGAGAACATAAGGTCGAAAACCTCCTCCTGCACCTCGTCGGGGCGGCAGTTGAGCTTGTCCACCTTGTTGATGACGACGATGGGTTTCTTTCCCATCTCGATGGCTTTCTGGAGAACGAATCTCGTCTGGGGCATACAGCCCTCGAATGCATCCACGAGAAGGAGCACGCCGTCCGCCATATTGAGCACCCTTTCCACCTCTCCTCCGAAGTCGCTATGGCCCGGAGTGTCTATGATGTTGATTTTGACGCCTTTGTAGTTGACGGACACATTCTTCGAGAGGATTGTTATGCCTCTTTCCCTTTCTATGTCGTTGTTGTCAAGTATAAGCTCTCCCAGCTTTTCCTGGTCCCTTACAAGGCGGGCCTGATAAATCATCCTGTCCACGAGAGTGGTTTTTCCGTGGTCAACGTGCGCGATGATGGCTATGTTCCTGATTTCCATATATTTAGCTTCTCTACAAAAATGTTTTCCCAATAAATCCTGCAAATTTAGTCAAAAATTGCGAATACTGTATCCTAAATTGTCTGAGGGGATATAAAAGTTGTTGCACAGACGCAGCTTCGGCCGCATCTGTGCAACTTTTTATCAATAAGCCTGAGGTTTAGAACATCTCGGGCTCTTCGGGTTTGGCTGTCTCTGCGTTTTCTTTCTTTTCGAAGCGCTGGGGCTTGCGGTCTCCTGAAGGACGGCGATCGTTTCCTCTGCGGTCTCCTGAAGGCCTGCGGTCGTTTGAAGGACGACGGTCTCCACGGCCTTCGCTTCTGGGCTTGCGCTCGGGCTCTACATAGCCTTCGGGCTTCTCTATGAGGGCGCGGCGTGAAAGACGCATCTTGCCTGTCTTTGCATCGATTTCGAGAAGTTTCACGTCAACTTCGTCGCCTACCTTGAGGACATCCTCTACCTTCTCTGTCTTCTTCCAGTCTATCTCTGAGACGTGAAGCAGACCTTCCTTGCCGGGAAGTATCTCGACGAATGCGCCGAATTCGAGAATGCTGACAACCTTTCCGTGATAGATGGCTCCTGCCTCGGGAACTGCGCAGATGCTCTTGACCCAGTCGAGTGCCTTCTGCATAGCCTCTTTGTTGTCTGATGCTATGTCAACTATGCCGACAGTGCCTTCTCCGTTCGGATTGGGCTTCTCCTCGATGCTGATGACAGTGCCTGTCTCTTTCTGAATCTTCTGGATGGTCTCGCCGCCCTTTCCGATGATGGCGCCGATGAATTCAGAAGCGACAACAAGAGTCTCGATGCGGGGAACGAAAGGCTTGTAGTCTTCGCGGGGCTCGCTGATGGTCTTCATCATCTCGCCCATAATGTGCATCCTGCCCTGACGAGCCTGCTCGAGAGCTTTCTCGAGAACCTCGTAGCTCAGGCCGTTTACCTTGATATCCATCTGAGTGGCTGTGATACCGTCTGCGGTACCTGTCACCTTGAAGTCCATATCGCCGAGATGATCCTCGTCGCCGAGAATATCGGTGAGGATGGCATAGCGGTCGTTCGGGCGCTCTTCGTCAGTGATAAGACCCATAGCAACACCCGCAACGGGCTTTTTGATCTTGACACCTGCATCCATAAGGGCGAGACATCCACCGCAAACGGAAGCCATTGAAGATGAGCCGTTTGACTCAAGAATATCGGATACTACGCGCACTGCGTAAGGATTTTCGGGAGCAAGGGGAACTACTGGCTTGAGAGCTCTCATTGCAAGGTTTCCGTGGCCTATCTCGCGGCGGCCTACACCTCTCTGGGCTTTTGCCTCGCCTGTTGCGAAAGGAGGGAAATTGTAGTGGAGGACAAACTGCTGGTCTTCCTGGATGAGCACCTCGTCCATCTCCTTCATATCCATCTTGGTACCGAGAGTTACGGTAGCGAGAGACTGGGTCTCTCCACGGGTGAATATTGCAGAGCCGTGTGCGCAGGGCAGATAATCAACCTCGCACCAGATAGGGCGGACCTCATTGCATACGCGGCCGTCGAGGCGGATTCCCTCGTCGAGAATCATATTCCTCATAGCCTCTTTCTCAACGGCGTGATAGTATCTCTCGACGAGAGCCACCTTTACGTCGTAATCCTCGTCATCCTCGGGAATCGTTGCGATGAATTCGTCCTTGATGGCGACAAAACCGTCCTCACGCTCGTGCTTGGGCTTTGCAGATTTTGCAAGAGCATAGCATTTGTCGTAGCAATTGTCGTAAACTGCCTTCTTGAGGTCTTCGTCCTCGATGTCGTGGGTGTAATCCCTCTTGACCTCGTTTCCGAGCTCTGCTATGAGTTCCTTCTGAACGCGGCAGTGCTTCTTGATTTCTTCGTGGGCAAACTTTATGGCCTCGAGCATATCGTGCTCGCTCACCTCGTTCATTTCGCCCTCTACCATCATAATGTTCTCTTCTGTTGCGGCAACCATCAGCTCGAGGTCTGAATTCTTCATATCAGAGAAGCTGGGGTTGATCACGAACTGTCCGTTCACGCGTGATACGCGTACCTCAGATATAGGGCCGAGGAACGGAAGGTCTGACGTTGCAAGCGCGCAGGATGCTGCAAGACCTGCAAGAGCATCGGGCTGGGTGTCTTTGTCTGCCGAAATGAGAGTTACGTTTACGAATACCTCGAGGTGGAAATCATCCGGCCAGAGAGGCCTGATGGGGCGGTCGATGAGGCGTGAGATGAGAATCTCGTAGTCTGAAGACTTGCCCTCCCTCTTCATGAATCCGCCGGGGAAGCGTCCTGCTGAATAGTACTTCTCTTTGTAATCTACCGTAAGGGGCATGAAATCCGTGCCTTCCTTAACTTCCTTTGCTGCTGTTACGGTGGCGAGAAGCATAGTGCCACCCATCTTTACTACTGCTGAACCGTCTGCCTGTTTGGCAAGTTTGCCGGTTTCGATTTCGATCACGCGGCCGTCCGCTAAAGTGATCTGTTTGTTGATAATGTTCATCTTTTATTGTTTTCCTTAACGTCTTTCTTCAAAAAAGGGATGGCCCCGATACGGGAACCATCCCAAGCGTCTTTCCTATCCGTATGATATTATCGACGGAGACCGAGCTCCTTGACGATATTTCTGTATCTCTCGATGTCAGTCTTCTTGAGGTAATCAAGAATACTGCGTCTTTTACCTACGAGACGGAGAAGTGAGCGGCGTGTAACCACGTCTTTCTTATTCTTCTTCACGTGCTCTGTAAGGTGAGCGATACGGTAGGAAAACAGTGCAACCTGACTCTCTGCAGAACCGGTGTCTTTGTTGGACTTTCCGTACTTCGCGAAAATCTCTTGCTTTTTTGCTGGATCCAAATATTCGGCCATTGTGCAATAGATTAATTGTTTACGCATTTAAAAATCCCCCGTGGATTTTTTTGCGCGGCAAAGATAGAAATAATATCTGACAAAACAATTTTTGCTGACAATATTTTTTCTACCAGGCCATTATCTTTTCGTTCAGGGCCTCCAATCTTGTAAGGTATGACTGTTTCATCTTTTCTACCGCTTCTTCCCAGCTGAGGTCTTTGTCGCTGTTGGAAGAGCTGATGCTTCTCCAAAGGGAATAATTTTCGGCCGCAGCATTCTTTATGACGGCTGCTTCGGCATCTATATATGCGGGAATGTCGGCGAATGAAGGGTAATACAACTGCCATCTCTCCTTTGCCAGAGCCTTGAACTCGGGGTCTTTGAAAAGCCTTGAGTACCAGATACTTCTTTCATCAACAGAAAAATCTGTTATCTCGTAGTCGTAGAGGATGAAGTCCTTGCTGTTTGTGAAAGTGGTGAGGTCGAAGTCCCACACCGGACCTGCGAAAAGTTTTCCACCTCTGTCTTTGTAGTACCATACGGAACCGGGAAGGCGCGCCTCCCTGCAGTGGGTGAGCTCGAGGACAATCCAGACATCGACGAATGATGCTATGTCGATGTAGTCTTTGTAGGAAGGGTCGGGACTGTCATTGGCATAGATGAGCTCTTCTGTCTGTTTCAGATAGTTCTCTATATATTTCTGCTGCTTTTCGCTCAGAATTTCATCATTTGGAGACTTTATGTTGACGGGGATGTCTCTCAGCGCTGTCCTGAAAGGTTTCTCGTCTTCATATCTGTCGAATTCCAGCAGGTATCCTCCCGTAAGTGCAATCCCTGTGGTATCGCCCTTCTCCATTTCTGTGATATTTACTCTGTTCTTGCCCACCCTTATCTGCTCAGTTGCAAGATAAAGCCCTCTGTAAGAGCCATTTATGAGAAGTACGCAGTGGCGTGTGCGGGGAGTCCAGGCAAGGGCGGTGCGGGATGCAAGCTCATAAGCCACCCTGTTTCGAAGAAGCGTCCTGTCCGACCCGTTGGCAATGAGGGTCCACCTTTTGGAAAGGGGCATTCCAAGAAAAGAAATTTTTTCGGGGAATCTTATTGTGTATGATTTTTTGGAAATGGAATATGAGTTGTGACCTCTGAGCTTGATATCTGCAGTGTACGACAAATCCGGCTTTCCTGATGTGGGACTCACCGCTCTGATTGTCGCTTCCGTCCACTCCTTGCCCTTTGTCTGACTGGCGATTGCGATGTTTATGACGGGGATGTTGCTCTCTGTATCCACTTCTTGCTGCGTGAGCGTGAATGTCACATCCCTCGACTGTCCGTCCGAAGCATAGAATGTCAATATTACGGGATTTGTGAAGTCGGCTTTGAATACGTTGCTCTCTATCTCCTCCCCGTTCACTTCTATCCTTGCGGCAGTGGCATTGAATGTTATCGTAAGACGCTTGTCTTCAAGAATATAATGGTGGACATTGCAGAAGCAGTTGTATTGATCCTTATAGACAAATGATAAATCTCCGAGGAGGTTTTCATTGTCTTCCGCGTAGGCCTTGAATGTCTTTATGCCTATTTCGTCATAGGTGCACTCCGACGGAATCCATTTGCTTTCCGCTTCTTTTTCGCGCAGATATTCATCGTATTGCTCCCAAAGGTTGCCGTTGATGCACGACGGCGCTCCAAGGAGCATCGTCGCAAACGACAGCAATATTATAGACAATCTTTTCATTCCTGGTCAACGTCGGGGGCAGGTTTGCAGCCTGATGTCGTGCTTCCGTTAGAAGAGCCTTTTGTGGCAGATGACACCATATACCAGTCGCCATATCCGTCTGGTATGCGCGCGAAACTTCCGGTTATAGCCGTAGTGAGGCTCACGCTTGTCCATCCGGTGCCTTTCTCGCCTCTTTTCAAATCGTCCCAGATGTATTTTTCACCGGAAAAATCGGTATCGCTGCCATCGCGCAGCCTGATGTGGAAATTCTTGTCTGCGTAGTCGCTCAGCTTTATTTTGAACGCCTTGTCTCCTCCTCCCTCTGCATATTCGAGCACAAGATAGCCCTTGGCGGGGATTTGAGTGCTCTTTGTGGCCTCCCATATTGTCTGATTGTCCGCCTCCGAATCCTTGAGCCTGCTCCATCTGAGCTGAAGGCCTTTTATGTCAACAGCATTGTCCGAGGCGTTGTAAAGCTCTATCCAATTGTTCTTTATGTCGATTTCGTTGAGGGTGACATAGAGCATTTTCTCGTCCAGAGCCCCTGCTTTGGAAGCATTTTTCTCGCCGGGGGTGGGAAGGGCATACACCCAGTTTCCGCCAACGTACGAATACGAATAGGCAACTTCCGATGCGTTTTCCACTTTCTGCATCCTTATGGTGTTCCACCCGTTGCTCTTGGTGCCTCTCTTGAATTCCGAAACCGTGTTTCCTTTGGCATCCTCGAGCCATATGTAAGTGTTCTTTTTCGGGGAAAAATCGCGTCTGAGCATCTTGGGCTGGTTTTCCTGGCCCGAAACATATTTCAGGCACAGATACTCTCCGGAGCCTATTTTCACTCCGGATTGTCCTTCCCAAAGGGTCTGGGCGTCTTCCTCTCCGTCTTTCATCCTCATCCTCCTTATCCTGCATCCGTACAGAGATACTTCGTCCCCTTGGTTGTACAATTCTATGAAGTCCTGCGCTCCGTCAATTTCGCTGAGGATGACTTTGGAAATGTCGGCTGTCTCGTCGTCGTCTCCAGTTTTGCTGCAGGCCATCAGGGAAGCGGCAATGACAAGAATGGGGAATATGTGCTTTTTCATATCAAGTATATATATTTCGCGAAGATAAGTCATTTTTACCAATGACGGAACTTTTTTATTTGGTTTTGCCTGCCAAAATGCCTATCTTTGACAAAATTATAGCACTTAAAAACTTATGATATCGAGAAGAGATTTTTTGAAGGCTGCCGGCATTACCGGAGCTTCACTTGCCCTTGAAGGAATGAACTCACCCGTCTTTGCATCCTCAGCTGCAAGCGCAAAGAAAGTTTCCGGAGCAAACGGCAAAGTGGATGTAGCCCTTATAGGCATAGGCAACAGAGGAGACCAGGTGGAGGAATCTATGTCCGCAACAGGTCTTATGAATGTGATCGCTCTTTGCGACGTCGATATGGGAGCGGCACATACCCAAAGGGTGATGAACAAATATCCCAACGCAAAAAGGTACAAGGATTTCAGGCTGCTCTTTGACGAGATGGCTCCCAAGATTGATGCAGTCATTGTCTGCACACCGGACTTTTCCCATTTCCCGATTGCGATGAGGGCCATTAAGGAAGGCATCCACGTATATGTCGAGAAGCCTATGGCCCAGACATTCTACGAGTGCGAACTTCTTATGCAGGCTGCCGCAAAGCATCCCGAGGTTGTGACTCAAATGGGCAACCAGGGTCACTCAGAGGCCAATTATTTCCAGTTCAAGGCCTGGAAGGAAGCAGGCATCATAAGGGACGTTTACAGAATCGACGCCCATATGAACGGAGACCGCCGCTGGCACAAATGGGATGTGAATATGAAGAAATATCCCGATGCACAGCCCATTCCCGAGACTCTCGACTGGGATATGTGGCTGATGGAGAAGCTCCACCACGATTTCCATCACGACCTCCACTATGGCAACTGGCGCTGCTGGTACGATTTCGGTATGGGCGCTCTCGGCGATTGGGGTGCACACATCTTCGACACCTGCCACGAATTCCTCGAGCTCGGCCTTCCCGAAGAGGTGGGTATGCTGAGGTGTGACGGTCACAGCGACTATTTCTATCCTATGGCTTCAACAATACGTTTCCGCTTCCCCAGAAGAGGCACTATGCCGGCCTGCGACCTTACGTGGTACGACGGAAAGGGCAATTTCCCCGAGATTCCCGAGGGGTACGGAGCCAACGAGTACAATGCCAACATTCCTGCGGCAGGTGAAAATTCCCTCGCGGCGTCAGACCTCAATCCCGGCAAGATAATCTACAGCAAGGATC
>R06__coassemble_902_pt1 | contig 10527 bp, 12 predicted proteins | sample R06__metabat2_low_PE_030 | metagenome-assembled genome bin R06 | reverse complement strand
TTAATCCTTATGGTCTCGAGCTCCTGAGTGCTTTTTTCCAGCTCTATCATCGTCACGTCGATCTTTGCTCTCGAATAGATGAGCGCCGTAACGAGTACGAAAACGACTATGACGTGGGGCAGAAACTTGTCCAGGCGCATCGTGAGAAGAAGTTCTCCCCTCAGGACGATACCCAGAAATTTCAGTATTTTCTTTCCTTTTCCCATAGCCTCTATCTTTTGACTGCAACTCTCAGTTTGGCGCTGCGGGCCCTTGTGTTGCAGCTTATCTCCTCTTCCGACGGGACAATCGGCTTTTTGATGAGCGCCTCGAGGGGAGCGTTCACGTTGCCGTAGATGTCCTTCACTAAATTCCCTTCCACATTTCCGCATTTGATGAAGTTCTTCACCATCCTGTCTTCGAGTGAATGATAGGTGATTACGACAAGACGTCCCCCTTTTTTGAGTGAAAGTGCCGCTCCGCCGAGGAATTTCTCCAGAGACTTCATCTCTTCGTTGACCTCGATTCTGAGGGCCTGGAAGACTTTCGCAAGCACTTTGTGTTCGGCGAATTTGGGAAGCATGCTTTCAATGGCTTTGCTCAGCTCCGCTGTGGTCGCTATTGCGGCTTTTTGCCTGGCACTGCATATGAGAGAAGCCATTTTTCTGCTTCCGTCCACTTCGCCATAGAGCCAAAGTATTCTTGCAAGTTCTTCTTCCGTGTAGCCGTTCACTATGTCGGCGGCGGTCTTTTTCGCTTCCCTGTTCATCCTCATATCCAGAGGGGCGTCAAAGCGGAACGAAAAACCTCTCTCGGCGGTGTCGAACTGATGTGACGATACGCCAAGGTCGGCAAGAATGCCGTCGATACCTTCGTCGTAGCCCTCGTAGAGCACATAATTGTGGATGAACCGGAAATTGTTATGAATAAGAACAAGCCGGCCATCGTCCGGCTTGTTCTTCAAAGCGTCGCTGTCCCGGTCAAACGCAAGCACCCTTCCCGCATTGTTTAAGCGTGAAAGTATTTCGCGGGTGTGTCCGCCGCCGCCGAAAGTGGCGTCGGCATAGATGCCTGATGCGTTGTCTCCCAAAAGGGCGGTGACGCTCTCGTCTAGCAGTACTGGATTGTGATATTCGGACATTTTTTACCTGCAGCTATTTTCGTGATAACGATGCTGCAAGTGAAATCATTTCGTCCTGTGAAACTTCTGATGAGTCAAAGTTTTCCTTTGCCCAAATTTCGATTTTGTGGTCGTTTCCGGCAAAAATCAATTCCTTGGTTGCACCTATTGAATCCAAAAGCTCCTTGGGAATCAATATACGGCCGATTTTGTCGTCCGGTCTGACCTCTGCGCGATTTGCCATATATGCTCTCCAGAAGCGGGCGTGATCGCGGTTGAAAAAATCCAGCTTTGCCTTGACTTCTTCGCTCTGTCTCTCCCACTCCGAGTAGGAGTACATTTCAAGACAGGACTCGAAGATGTCCTTGCGGACAACAAGGCGCAAATCTCCGGCACTGAGCATCACCGATTTGAAGGCAGAGGGAAAGACGACTCTCCCTTTGTCATCGATCTTGACGTTGTATTTGCCGATAAATTTGATCATATCGCCGGTTATTATTCAAACAAGTACTTCCGGCTTTTGCCCGGAGGTACACTTTCACGCTTAATGCTGCAAATATAGACAAAATTTTACATTTTGTTCCACTTTGTCCCATTTTTTTCCACAATTTTATTAACTTTGTGCCCATGAAACGTTTCGGTGCAATTATAATCCTTGTCGCGGCAGTGTTTTCGGGTACTTTTGCGGGCTGCGACAGAGCGGGAAAGGGCTCCCAAGAAGACATTGCGGAAAAGAAGGATACGGTGTATCCCCTTGGTTTTCTGACAGATACTCTGGATATCATTAAAGGTGAGGTGGCTTCCGGCGAAAATTTCACCTCGTTTATGTGCCGGCTCGGGCTCGGGGCTTCAGACGCCTATGCCCTTGTCGGGGCCTGCGGCGAAAATTTCGACGTCAGAAAGCTCATAGCCGGAAAGTCCTACGAGGCTTATTATCATTGTCCGGACAGCCTCTCGCGCAGCCTTCACTATCTTGTATATAAAAACAGCAGGACGGTGTCAACTGTGTTCAGATGTTTTGACAGTCTTGCTGTGTGGAAAGTGGAGAAGCCTGTCACAAGAGAGGAAAAATATGCCGACGTGTCGATAACGTCATCCCTCTGGAACGATTTCAAGGCGGCAGGTGCTCCTGTCGAACTGATAGTGAAACTCTCCGACATATATGCCTGGACTGTCGATTTCTTCGGCCTTCAGGAAGGAGACCGTTTCAGGGTGGTATATCAGCAGGAAGTATGTGAAAATGAGGTGATTGGAGTGGATACGGTATATTATGCCGTCTATTCCCAAGGCGATAAGGAATGTCCCGCGATAATGTTCGATACCGGCGATGGCGGCGGAATCTACTGGAACGAAAAAGGGGAGAGTATGCGTAAGGCCTTCCTCAAGGCTCCGCTCAATTTTACCCGCATCAGCAGCGGATTTTCCTATGCGAGGCGCAATCCCGTCACCCGCAAGGTGCAGCCTCATACGGCAATAGATTATGCCGCCCCTACGGGCACTCCTGTCGTTTCAATAGGTGACGGTACTGTCATAAGCGCGGGTTACAACGGTGCCGCCGGAAATATGGTGAAGATAAGGCACAACAGCGTCTATACCTCTGCATACCTGCATCTTTCAAAATATGGCGCGGGTATAAAATCGGGCGCCAGAGTGCGCCAGGGGCAGGTTATCGGTTATGTCGGAAGCACAGGACGCAGCACCGGCCCTCATCTCGATTTCCGTGTCTGGCAGAACGGAACCCCGATAAATCCCCTCAAGATGCAGGCTCCTCCCGAAAAACCTCTTCCTTCCGAGATGATGCCTGCTTTCGATTCTGTGGCGCTTTCCCTCCGTGCAAGAATGGACAGTCTGGCCCTTGTCAGATAATTTTGAGGGCTGTACAAAAGTACATTTTTGCGAGGCCGTTATGCTGTACAAATTCGGGGCTGTTATAGAGTCTTTATAAACTCATCGGACTCTCTGTATTTGAGGTGTCTGTCCGATGGTTTGCAGTCTTCTGCGGCGTATCCGAGAGGGAGGATAGCCACGGGGTGCTCATTTTCCGGGATTCCGAATTCTTTTGCGACATCGGCGGGGGAGAATGCTCCCATCCAGCAGGAGCCGATACCCAGCTCCCAGGCTTCCAGCATCATATGTGTGGTTATTATTGCTGCGTCAACTTCGCCGCTGTCGTGCCCGTTGTCGCGAGTGTTCTTCCAGGATATTTTGTCGTCATAGCAGATGATGACTGCCAGCGGAGCACCGAACAGGGGACGGATTGCGGCAAGCCTTTCAATAGCTTCCCGGCTCCTGATGACATAAAGTTTCTGCGGCTGGAAGTTCACTGCCGTAGGCGCCACCTTTGCGGCCTGAAGTATCTTTTCGAGTTTCTCTTCTTCAACCTGTCTGTCTGAGAAGTTCCTTACAGAGAATCGCTCTGTCGCCAGTTCAAGAAATGTCTTCATCTTTTTGTATTTGATATTTATGTATATCTAGTCGCCTCACTGTTTTATATGTTCCGCACCGCCGACTCCCTCCAGAAGCATCCGTATCCGCAAATTTACAAATTCTTCTGCAAAAGTGACTCGTTAACAGATGCTGATTTTTTTTGTTGATGATCTTGCCGGAGTTGTTGGTGATCTGGGTGATCTGGGTGATCTTGGCGTTGATATTGCCGGAGTTGTTGGAGGTGAATGTCGTCAGGACTAAGCCTCTTTCTATTCCGGTACTATGATGTCCTTAGCACTGTCACAACATCCGGGGATACCCTGATTTTGAGCCGCAGGGTATCCCCATCAATGTGCCTTGGAGGGGGCTGAAAGGCAGGTCAGTGAGGATACCCTCACACCTGAAATCAGGGTATCCCCGGATGCGGGCAGAAATGTGGCTCGTCGTGGCCGTGATGTCCACAGAATGGAGCTATGAGTAGGTCTCTTCATTCTGTGTAATAGAATGAAATAAGCCGGAAGCTGTTTTTTTGCAGTTGAATCAATAATTTCTTAAATTTGTAGGACGTTGTTCCTGGAAAAGGTACGGCCGCTATGTAGGACGTTGTTCCGGGAAGGATACGACCATTATTTAGGACGTTGTTCTGGCAAAAGGTACGACAGCTAATTTTAATAAGGAATGATATGAAAAAATATGTTCTGGCTCTGGATCAGGGCACAAGCAGTTCGAGGGCGATAATATTCGACAGGGAAGGAAAGGCCCTTTCGGTGGCGCAGAAAGAGTTCACCCAGTATTTCCCAAAGCCCGGGTGGGTGGAGCACGACCCTATGGAAATATGGTCTTCCGAATCGTCCGTAATGGTGGAATGTGCCACAAAACTGGGCACGATTGGTGACGATATAGCCGCAATAGGCATCACCAACCAGCGCGAAACAACCATCGTTTGGGACGCCGCGACAGGAAAACCCGTTTACAATGCGATAGTATGGCAGGACAGAAGGACGTCGGAGTATTGCGACAGCCTAAAAAACCTTGGCCTCACAGACAAGATTAGGGAAAAAACAGGCCTCATAATAGACGCCTATTTCAGCGGTACCAAGATAAGGTGGATACTCGAAAATGTCCCGGGCGCTCGTGAAAAGGCCCAAAAAGGACTTCTCCGTTTCGGTACGGTAGACAGCTGGCTCGTGTGGAACCTCTCTGGAGGCACTGTGCACGTCACAGATGTTACAAACGCCTCAAGGACAATGCTTTTCAATATCAATACACTGAGCTGGGACGAAGACCTTCTCGACCTGCTGGGTGTTCCTGCCTCGATGATGCCCAAGGTGGTTTCGTCCAGCGAAATTTACGGGTACACCAATCTTCTGGGCCCCGATATTCCCATCGCCGGTATGGCGGGAGACCAGCAGTCTGCCCTTTTCGGCCAGATGTGCACGGAGCCCGGTGCCGTCAAAAACACCTACGGCACAGGCTGTTTCCTTCTTATGAACACAGGCGAAAAGCCGATAATGTCCCAAAACAATCTCCTCACAACGATTGCCTGGAAGATAGGTGACAAAGTGAATTATGCTCTCGAAGGCAGCATTTTCGTGGCCGGAAGCATTGTACAGTGGCTCAGAGACGGCCTCGGCATCATAAAGTCTTCATCAGAAGTGGAGGCCCTTGCGCTTACCGTCAAAGATTCGGGAGGAGTGTATTTCGTGCCTGCACTCACGGGTCTGGGCGCTCCCTATTGGGACCAATATGCCACAGGCGGCATCTATGGAATCACCAGGGGTACCAAGGCTGCCCATATAGCCCGTGCGGCCCTCGAAGGCATAGCTTTCCAGACGATGGATATCGTGGCGGCGATGGAAAAGGATGCCGGCGTTCCCTTAAAGGAACTCAAAGTCGATGGAGGAGCATCAAGGAACAACCTTCTGATGCAGTTCCAGTCCGATATGCTCGGTGCCAAGGTGATAAGGCCCGAAGTTACAGAAACTACAGCCCTGGGAGCAGCCTATCTGGCAGGTCTCGCAGTAGGATTTTGGTCATCTCTTGACGATGTCAGGAGTCAGTGGAAGGCCGAAAAAGTGTTCGCTCCAGAGGCTCCGGCAGAGGAAGTGTCCAAGGCAAAGGCCGGCTGGGCCGATGCAGTAAGCAGAACATTAACGAAATAATGATATGGAACTTTTTACGAAATGCATATTTGAGTTCATCGGCACTCTGGTGCTGATTCTGCTCGGCGACGGAGTCGTTGCCTGCGTGAGCCTTGACAAATCCAAAGGTAAAGGAGCCGGCTGGGTGGTTGTCACCCTTGCCTGGGGCCTTGCCGTGATGTGTGGAGTGTTCATTTCCGGCCCCTATTCCGGGGCTCATCTCAATCCGGCCGTCACAGTAGGCCTTGCCCTCGCCGGCAAATTCGCCTGGGCGGAAGTTCTGCCCTATATAGTTGCACAGGTCCTGGGCGGCTTTGCAGGAGGTGTTTTGGTATATGCCTTCTACAAGGATCATTTCGATATTTGCGATGATGCAGATACCAAACTGGGAGTGTTCTGCACCATCCCTGCGATAGAGAACAAACCCCGCAATCTTTTCTGCGAATTCGTGGGAACGTGGCTTCTCGTGTTTGTGATACTTGCATTCACGACAGCAGAGAATACCCCTGTCGTCGGAATGGGCTCTCTCGGGGCCTTCCCCGTAAGTTGCCTCATTATGGCTATAGGTATGTCTCTTGGAGGAGCCACAGGTTATGCTATCAATCCGGCGAGAGATTTCGGGCCGCGCTGCGCACACGCATTGCTTAATATAAAAGGAAAAAGAGACAGCGGATGGGGCTACAGCTGGGTTCCTGTGCTTGGCCCTGTGCTGGGGGCAGCCTTCGCCGCACTCTGTTTCATACTGATTTATTAAATAAAAAACCCTCCGGAAAGGAGGGTGAAAAAGGAGGGTGCCGGGTGGGACTCGAACCCACGACATTCAGAACCACAATCTGACGCTCTAACCAACTGAACTACAGGCACCGTGTGTTTTGGGATTGCAAAGGTATCAATAATTTTTGAATAAACAAGAGTAAAGGAAGAAAAAAACGACAAATGAGAATAAAGGATTTGTGCGAAGCCGAAAGGCCGAGGGAGAAACTGATCAGCCGTGGAGTGGAGAATTTGAGTGATGCAGAGTTGATTGCAATCCTTCTCCGCACAGGCGCGGGAGATAAAAATGTCGTTGAATTGTCGCAGAAGATGCTCTCGGACAGCGGAGGGAGCCTTTATAGCCTCTCGATGCTTTCTTTCGACGAACTTCTCTTCAATTATGGCGGAAAGGGAATAGGAAAAGCAAAGGCGGCGACGTTGGAAGCCGCTTTCGAGCTGGGAAGAAGGGCCGCGGCCTCAGGCGAGGAAAGCAACGAGGCTATAAGCAGTGCGTCGCAGATAGTCGGGAGGCTTGGCCCGCAGATGGGGGTTATGGACCACGAGGAATGTTGCGCCGTCTTTCTCAACCGCTCCAACTATATCGTGGCGATAGAGACCATCTCGAAGGGAAGCCTCGAATCGACATCGATAGATGTAAGGGCCGTGGTGAAGAAGGCGCTCGACAAAAAAACCGTGACGGGACTGATACTGGTTCACAACCATCCTTCCGGCAATCCCACCCCCGGCAAGGCCGATATGAAAGTTACAGAAAGCCTGAAAGATGCGCTAAGTTATTTTGATATAGCACTTTATGACCATATAATAATATCAAGGACAAAGTACTTCAGTTTTGAGTCCGGCAAAATTTATAAAATATGAAAGTTATCAATCTCGGGGAAACTAACTCCATCCTCAATTCTTTCGTCGCTGAAATAAGGGACAAATCTGTCCAGAAGGACAGTATGCGCTTTCGCCGCAATCTTGAGCGTATAGGTGAAATTTTCGCTTACGAGATAAGCAAGACCCTCACCTATGAGTTGAAGAGTGTAAGAACACCTCTTGGCATAGCCGAAGTCTCTCAGTACAAAGACAAAATCGTGGCTGCAACGGTCCTCAGGGCCGGTCTTCCCCTGCATCAGGGCATCCTGAACTATTTCGACAAAGCCGCAAATGCCTTTGTGGCAACTTACAGAAAGGATGACAAGGATTCGGGCTTCGACGTGAGCATCAAGTATGCAGCCGTTCCAGACATTGAAGGAAAAGTTCTGATTATTGCCGACTCGATGATAGCAACGGGTTCTTCCATTGAAATCACCTACAACGAACTTGTAGAAGAAGGGGGCGAACCCGTTCATACCCATATAGTCTGCCCCGTCGCCAGTGCTTACGGCATCGATATGCTGAAAAAACGCCTGAGAGGCAAGAATGTGACCGTGTGGGTTGCGGCCATCGATCCCGAACTTACGAATTCATCATACATAATTCCGGGCCTCGGCGATGCGGGAGACCTTGCTTTCGGTGAGAAAAATTAGATTTCCTTTCTGAGCCTTGCCTTCGGAATGCCCAGCTGGTCGCGGTACTTTGCTATTGTCCTGCGGGCCACTTTGTAGCCTTTTGCACCAAGAACATCCACAAGCTCGTCGTCTGTGAGGGGCTTGCGTTTGTTTTCTGCATCTATGCTTTCCTGAAGAACTTTCTTTATCTCTCTTGTGGATATCTCCTCTCCGTCTTTGTTCTCCAGACCTTCGGAGAAGAAATATTTAAGCGGCAATACGCCGAAATGGGTCTCGATGTATTTGCTGTTGACAACCCTCGAAATTGTGGATATGTCGTAGCCTGTTATCTCAGCTATGTCCTTGAGTACCATAGGCTTCAGCTTTGTTTCGTCACCGTCGATGAAATAGTCGTGCTGGAAGTCTATTATGGCCTGCATCGTCTTTTCCAGAGTGTTGTGCCTCTGGGTGAGGGCTTCGACATACCACTTTGCCTGGTCGAGTTTTTTCTTGACAAAGACAGCCGCTTCTTTCTGCTCCCTTTCTGACGAACCTGCCGCCTGCAGAAGCATATCCGCGTACTTTCTGTTCACTCTGAGTTCCGGGACGGAGAATCTCGGCATTGTCATCTTGAGTTCTCCGTTGTCATATCTTAAAACAAAATCCGGAATTATCTGCTGGGCCTGGTCGTTGTATGAGTCGTCAAGCTGACCTCCCGGAGAAGGATTGAGCTTCACTATCTTTCCCATTGCGGCCTTCAGTTGCTCTTCGTTTATTCCGAGGCGCGACATTATCTTCTGGAAATGTTTGTCGGAAAATTCCTTGAAATGGTCTGTAAGGATTTTCTCGGCCAGAATGACCTGAGGGGTCTGTTTCTTCGCTTTCAGCTGCAGAAGAAGGCACTCTCTGAGGTCTCTGGCTCCGACTCCTGCAGGCTCGAATTCCTGAATGATCTTCAGCGCCTCGAGCACTTCTTCGTCGCTTGCTTCTATGCCGGCGCGGAATGCAAGGTCGTCCGCTATGCTGCTTATGTCCCTCCTGAGGTAGCCGTCGTCGTCGAGACTGCCTATCACAAATGCCGCTATGGCCTTTTGGTGGTCGTCGAGGTCTCTGTAGCCGAGCTGCTCCATAAGGCTCTGGGTGAATCCTTCCTTTACAGAGAAAGTGTTGTATTCCGGCCTTGCGTCTTTTCCGTAATTGTTGACGTGGAGCCTGTATGAGGGAATATAGTCGTCTTCTTTGTACTCGTCCAGCGAGATGTCCTTCGTCTCTTCTCCGTTCTCATCTTCGCGCGACTTCGGCGTGTCTTCGTCAAGGACCGGATTTTCTTCAAGTTCGGCGCGGACTCTCTGCTCGAGCTCCTGAATCGGGAGTTCGATAAGTTTTATCGTCTGAATCTGGATAGGAGAAAGCTTTTGCGTCAGCTTCTGCTCCAAAGAAAGTCCCTGTTTTTCGGCCATTACTTAATTTTTCTGATAACAGTCAGCGTGTCTATGATATATGCCCTCTCTTTGTCGACAGCCGGATAATTTATGCTTTCCTTTACAATGAAGGCTACGGGGAAACTGCTTTGTATCGTGGATAGCATCTCCATTGCCTCGCTTTTTGTCCTGAAATCGCCTACAGTCACCTTGAAATACGGGTTTGAGTAGCTTCTGTATGCCTCTATCTCCGGAAATCTGGCTTTGAAGCGGTTGAGCGCCGCTTCCGATTCTACCCTCGCTGTCTGCTGGTTGTCAAAGAAAATCCTTATCCTGTAGCCGTTTATCGTTCTGGATGAGTTGCCCGAAATGTGCTTTTTCATTGCCTCTCTGATGACGTTGGGCTGGTCTACCGTAACATTCGAATTTTCGAGAATCTCGAAAATGTCTTTTCCGGCAAGAGACTCGTCATAAGCGGCAACGTGCGTATATATCAGGGAGTCCACCTTTTCGTACCCCTCGGGAACCGTTGTGCTTGTCTGTGCGCCTGCTACCGCTCCGAACGTAAGCGCGGCCAGCGCGGCAATTATGATTTTCTTCATTTTTTCTTCTTTTTGTCATCGCTGCTCTTGAAAAAATCGGAAAGGGGCTTGTCCTTGAACTGGAAATGAAGACCTTTCCCGTTTTTCTTCTTGAGGAGCTTTATGAATGTTTCTATATCGACAGTATAGTCGTTTATGTCAAATGATGTTGCATATCCGAGAGCCTTCATCAGCGACATCTTCCTGTCCAGATTGATGCTTGCCTTTACGGGGCAGGTCTGCACCGTTTTTGCCTCCAGCGTGACAGGCTCAACGTCGATTGTGCCTATATCCTCGCCGTTGCGGACAATTTTGCCGCTGAGCCCGTCTATCATCACATACATTGCCGGATTGTCGACGCCTACGTTCACATCGACGTCCACCGACCTCAGACTTTTCGGATTGATGGAGGTGATCTGCAGCGACGTGAGCCTTATCTGGCTCACCTTGCTTATTCCGCACGACGAAGCGACAAACGCAAGAAGCACCATCGCAACAATCAGACTAATATGTTTCATATATCGGGCCATAAATGCAATAACTCACAAAAATAGTAAAATTTATCGTAACTTTGCCAAACTTTAACTTTTATATGTATGAAGGACATAAGGC
>R06__coassemble_861_pt1 | contig 10772 bp, 7 predicted proteins | sample R06__metabat2_low_PE_030 | metagenome-assembled genome bin R06 | reverse complement strand
AGCTCGTCACGAAGAAGGTCACGAAGGAGCCATTTGTTGCCGTGGCAGGGAATGCCGTTGATTTCGTTGTGCGCTGCCATCACGGAGCCTGCGTTTCCCTCCAGAAGAGCCGCCTCGAAAGGAGGAAGATAAATCTCGCGAAGCTGCCTTTCGGAAAGGTCCATCGGAGCTGCGTTGATACCGCCGTTGGGCTCACCTCCCGCTATCAGATGCTTCACACAGGCCATCACACCGTCGGGACCATATCCGTCGCGGCTTCCTTGGAAACCCCATACAGAATGCTTGCCCATTTCGGACACAAGATAAGGGTCTTCTCCGAATGTCTCGCCCACCCTGCCCCATCTGGGGTCGCGTGTAACATCAACATTGGGAGCAAAAGTCCAGGGCACTCCGTTGCTACGCATCTCTACGGCAGTCTCGGAGCAAATCTTCTCAAGCATTTCGGGGTCGAACGATGAAGCCATACCGATATTGGTGGGATAAACAGTGCATCCTGCAACAAGCCCACAGCCGTGTATGGCGTCTATTCCGATAAGAAGAGGAATCTGCAGGCGGGTCTCCTGAGCCATCTTCTGAAGTCCGACAGCCTCTTCACGCGTGAGTACGTGAAGGAACGAACCAACCTCTCCGCGACGCACCTTGCCGGCAATGTCGGGATTGCCCATATTCTCGTCAGATGCATCGATATTCTTGCGGGCAGTGCCTCTTCCGGGCTCCACATAGCAGGGGCCGACATACATACACATCTGTCCCACTTTCTCCTCGAGCGTCATCTTGCCAAGCAGGATTTTCGCCCTCTTTTGGGCCGGCAGGCTGCTGTCCATATGGTCTTTCGGGCCACAGGAAACGGCCATCAAAGCTATTGCAGCAGCATATAGTAACTTCTTCATAATCAAATTGTTAATTATCAATAAAGGAAATATCCGTCCCTGCATCATTCAGTGCGCAATCCGTAATATCTCTTTCGCTTATAGTCACCTCTCCGTCGGTAAATTCGGGGATATTGTAGCTCTTGAAGCTGCGGTCATAGAAACGGGAATCTTTCTGCGGCAGAAGGAAAGGCTTGGATGCTACACCGTCGGAGTCGATATGGCAGATGAAAGGCCTTGTGTATAGTCCGTCAAGGCGACGGCTGCCGAACACCATCCAGCGGGAATTTCCGCTCCAGGAATGGTAGCTCTCCGCATCCGGGCTGTTTGCACCATCAAGGGGGAAAATCTCGCCACTATGAAGGTCAATCATCCACAAATCGGCACTTTTGTGCCATATATTGAAACATCCGTAGGGGCCGCGGGCAAACATAAGCCATCTTCCATCCGGCGAAACCCTCGGGAAAGTCGCGCCTCCTTCAAGTACGCGTGCATTGAACAAAGTATCCACGCTCTCGCCGAAACATCCCGTAGTTTCGTCATACGCAATGCTGCAGATGCTGTAGCGAATCTTTGCATAATCCTTGGGAACATCCTGTACAGGTGACGAGCAAAAATAGAGGGTCTTGCCATCCGGAGAGAATGAAGGGAAAGTCTCCAGCACATCCTCCTGCATCAGTAAGGGGGAAGACGAAAGGGAATGTGTTTCGGGGTCATACACCACCACATCGGATGCACTGTCATAGACCTCGATGCGGTTGGGATTGGTGGAATGGAAGACCTGTGAAATATCGTTTACGGAAAAGGCTATACGCGTGCCGGCACTATTCCACTGGGGATAGACAACAGCTGAAATGGTCTCAGGAGTCTTTGTATTGAGTTTTTCCACATTGGAGCCGTCGGTAACGAAAGTTCCTCCGTGCGCTGCCCTCATATGGAAGACCATCCTGTCCGGATTGCGGTCTGCAAAAGAATGGCAATTCATACAATTGCGGTCTGTTCCTTCGTTGGTAATGACAGGTTTCTCTGTAAAGTCTTCAAGACATCTCTGATATATGCCCAGCCTGTTCCAGGTTTCGTATCCCGGCTCTATGAGCCTGTAGACGAGATGACTGTCTATGAGGTCTTCGCTCACGTGGATAGAAAAAGGCTTGTACGAACTCCACACGCCATCTATCTTTGCAAGCACAGTGACAGTGATATCATTACAAAAAGAGGTAAGCAGGCGCCATTTTTTAAGGGGAATATCAAACTCGGGACCTTTTACCTGCACGCTCTCCCCTCCTGCCGAAAGAATCAGAGCCGAAGCATCGGCCTCTTGGTCGAGACGGAAATTCAGCGGCGCGATATTGCAGGGCACGGTGACATCCATATAATCGGGAAACACGGGCGGAAGTTCTTCCAAAGCGGCCTGAGGGCTGATGCTGCAGGATACAGCAATAAGTATAGCGGATATTATGGGAATCTTTTTCATTGGGCCTGAGTGTTCATCATCATTACATAATACCAGTATGTGTCGCTGAATTTCTCCATCGACAGCCCTGTGCCAAGGCGGTTTGCAAAGGCGAGATAACGCTTGTAGATAGAATAATCAATATTGAATTTCTTCCAGTAGCCGTAGTTTATCTGCGACATAATGCAAACTGCTTCCGCAAAGCTTCGCGGAAGAGCGGGAAGGGCATCCGTGCCGTAATATTTATCCACAAGAGCGCCGAAAGCCTCAAAATTGCAATCGAGCAGATAGTAAACACCCAGATACTCGATGCTGTTGCGATGCTCGGGATTGGAATCAATCACATATTCAAGATCTTCGATACCGATGGTATGGGAGAGAAAATCCTCCTGCGGTATGCACTTTCTCTTTGCACCATATTCTGCATCAGAGGCCACTGCAGCGTCATTTCCAAGGAAGCGGCGTTGCTCCGAGGCCCAACTGTCACGTTCCAATGCATTGATATATTTCTCTGCAACGGGATAGGCGCCATAAATGATATTTGTCTGAATAAGCCTCTTCAGCATAGCGGTATGGTGCTCCCCTTCTGCGAAAACGCTTGCCTCGAAGGCATAGCGCTGTGCAAGGGCGATATGGCCGGCCTCATAGTAGATATCGCTCAAAAGTTCGGCAAGCCTCCAGTCCTGCTCCCATTCCAGGATAAGCCCGGCCGATGTATATTGCACGCAGGTGAATGCATCCTCGGCAAGACGTCCCTCTCGCGCAAGATTCAGATTCTGCACACAAAGATCGTAGTAGCGATATTCGCCATCCTTCTTTTCCCCGGTGCAGGAGCACAGAAGTAGGATGAACGACACTATGACAAAGAATTTTTTCATTCTCTAGCCTCCTCCAGAAGGCATCCGAATTCTTCAATATCGCGGCAAATGAGCGAGGGCTCGAAATCCGACTCACGCACAATGTCCATAGTTGTCTCGCCCGAAAGCACCAGTACACCAAGGGCTCCGGCATTGACACCTGTCTTTACGTCAGTATAGATTCTGTCTCCCACAATCGCAGCCTCAGAGGGCTTCACACCCTTGCTTCCAAGAACACCGTAGAGAATATCGGGATTGGGCTTGCCTATCACGATATCCGGAGTGCGTCCTGTAGCTCCTTCAAGGCATTTGCATATCGAGCCGCAATCGACAAGTATCGTAGGCTGATCCGTAGGGCACACCCAGTCCGGATTGGTAGCAATGTAGGGCAGACCCTTCGATATCCACCAGGCACAACGGCAAAGGCGGGAATAGACGAGGGTTGTATCAAACGCTGCCACAACAACATCCGGCACGTCCTGAGGGTCATCCGCGCAAGAAATGAAACCTGCGGCCTCGAACTGCGAAATCATAGACGGGGTACCGAGCAAAAAGAGCCTGCGAGCCTGCGGAAAATGCGATTTGATATAATCTATCGTGGCAGTTGTGGTGCTGTACATCTGATCCCGGCGGCAGGGAATTCCAAGGCGATGAAGCTTGGAAACATAGTCGTCGATGGACTTCGTGGGATTGTTGGTCAGGAACGAATATCCTATTCCAAGCCTGTCCAGCTTCTGAAGGAAGGGAATGGTATAGGGAAACACCGTGCTCCCCATATAGATGGTGCCATCCATATCGAGAGCGACGTGTTTTATAACTGAAAGCTTTTCTTTGAGCTTGCTGTCCATAATCTATATCTTCCAGGCATTGCTGAATACAGCATCGACGAGCTCGTCGTAGAACATTCCCCTCTTTGCAAGATCGAGAAGATTGATTCTATGACGCATAAGCTGCGTAAAGGGAACCATTGCCTTGAGCTGAGCGCGGCTGAGACCTATTTCTGAAGGGTCGGCAGGAGCGCCAACAGTCTTGAAGCACTTCTGCATCTTCTCGAAAGTATATACCTGGGCGCGGTATTTCTCCCTGAGCTCAGGCCACTGCTCCTTGACGTCGGTGAGTTGTTTGCGCACAGCAGCTGCGTCGTGATACTTGGCAGTGATGGAATCGTAGCCCAGACTCGGCGATACGAAATCGCGGAAAATATCAAGGGCACGCTTCTGCTCCTCCTCAAGAGAGGGCCAGGCTGCAACGCACTTCTCGACATCGAGATCCGTAAGGTCCATTTTGAGGAATTCGTCGAAAAAGGCACACATCGTAAGGGTGCCTATCGCCACCTGGAAGCCGTGAGACTGGAGTTCTCCCTTGTAGCGGTGGCCTGTCATATCGAGATAATGGCTGAAAAGGTGGTCGGTGCACGATGCCGGACGGCTGGAGCGGGCAATCTGCATAGCTATACCGCTGAGTGTAAGGCCGATAAAGAGATCAGACACGGCATCTTTGTCTCCGGCGGCAACTCCTTCGGGATTGGAGAGGATATCGTCAAGAACATCCTGAAGCACGTGCCAGGCATCGGGAACTATGGGCTCGGTACCGAAAAGATCGGCTATCATCCATTCGGCGCCGCAGGGAATCTTGGCGGCAAGATCGGCATAGCCGGCGGCTGTCATCACCTTGGGCGCTGCGGCTATAACGGCTGCATCAGCGACAATTGCGAGAGGCGCGGGGCACTCGAAAGTCTGCTTGAGGCCCTGATACGATATCGATGCTCCGAATGATGAATATCCGTCCACAGAAGCGGCTGTAGGCACACACAGATAGGATTGTTTCAGATGATGGGAACTGAGTTTGCAAAGGTCGTTGATTACGCCGGAACCAACTGCCACGGCGATGCCTCCGTTGCGGCTCACCTCTGCCTCAACCATTTCCACATAGGGCCATTCGGCGTGGAAATGCTCATCGGGAATGAGAAAATATGAGGTATCTATGCCTGCTTCCTTCATAAGGGAGAACACCTTCTCTCCTGCTGCCGGCCAGGTATTGCAGTCGGCGATGATAATGGCTTTGCGGCCGGAAAAACAGTCCTTGAAAACTCCGGGGACGCGCTCGAGAGCTCCGTCTTCCATTATAAACACTTTAGTATCAGTGGCAAGGGCGAGAGCCTTGTTCAAATATTCTTGTGAAATCATATTATTATTTTTCTATAATGACGGTTAAAATTGCACTGACGATATACAGGCCTGCGAGTATCCAGGCGATGCCTTCGTATCCGAGAGGAGCCTGGAAAATCTTTACGATGAGGGGTCCGGTAACAGCGGCGAGGCCTGCTCCCAGATTGAGAACGGACACGGCCGCGCCCTTGTTGTCATCGACAAGAGAAGGCACGAGGGCGGAAAGGGGAACATATCCCGCGAGCATTATGCACCACAGGACACCACATACGAGTATGAACCAGAAGTTGTTGCAGATCTGGGGCGAATAGAAGAACAGAAGGACAGTAAGTGCGCAGCCTACTCCTCCGAACCAGGTCACTGTCTTTCCCCATCCTATCTTGTCTCCGATGATGCCGAAAATAAGGTTGAAAATGATATTGAAAACGAATATAGAGCCCCAGATTGTGGCCCAGTCGCCTTCGCTCACACCGTACTTTGCCATATAGAGCGGCATAAATACGACAAATGCGAACTGCGACGTCGTGTTGATTACTCTCACAATTCCTCCAAGGAGCACCTTGGGCTCACGGCCGATAATGGCAAGACCGCGGAAGAGGTCCTTGATTTTGTTTCCCTTTTCAGGCTCGGTTTGGCTCACGAAACGGTTTGTGCTCTCGCTCTTGTTGACAACGAGGGCAAGGACAGCACCTGCAGCAGCAAACAGTGCGGCAGAAGCAAGAGTTGCCGTAACGCCGATATGATTTTTTGCAAACACGCCGTAGTATGCGCCGAGCACGTTCAGGCCACCCGTGAAGACAAACCAGAACCAGCCCTGGGCAGAGCTCAAAGAGCTTTTATCCACTCTGTACGTAATCCAAACCATAAAGGTATATGCAAACAGCGGATAGCCGAGGCCCTTTATCGCATAAGTGACGAGAAGAGTAGGATAATTCATCCCGGCCACGCCGATAAAGGCAAAGCCCAAAACACCGGCGATATACAGAATGAGGCCCGCCAGCATCGTCCTCTTGATGCCGAAAGTCTCTCCAATCACGCCGGAAAGCCACGATGACAGAGCCACAGTGAGGCCGTAAACGGAGAAAAGAGTTGCCGAATCTATGCCGTTCGACTGCATATATGCGCTGAGCCAGGTCTGCTCGATGCCGTCTCCCATCATAAAGAGCATCACACCGGCAAATCCCCACACAAGCGAAGAAGGAAGTCCTATTTTTTCAGTTTTCATCTTGAAGCAAGTTTTTGGTATTTTTCATAAAGAGAATCGTATATCTCGTGACGTGCCATATCGGGATGATAGGACACTTCTATTTCGGAACGCATATTTTTCTGAGCCTCGGCGATATCCTTGTACACACCTGCCGCAACTGAAGCGAACATTGCCGCTCCGAGGGCACAGGCCTGATCGGTACCGGGCACGTCGATATCAACGCCAAGCACGTCGCAAAGCGTCTGCATCACGTAAGGTGATTTGCGGGCGATGCCGCCTACGGCGATGATGCTTTCCATCCTCACGCCTTCGCTTACATAGCGCTCCCTAATTGCTCTGGAGCCGAATGACGTCGCCTCAACGAGGGCCTTGAAGACTTGTGCGGGAGATGACGACAGAGAAAGTCCGTCAATGCAGGCTTTGACTCTTGCATCTTCGTCGGGAGTTCTGCGTCCGTTGAACCAGTCGAGGGCGACGATGTCGTCTTTGCGCAAAGGCAATGTCGATGCCTCCTCCGATAGTGAAGCGATGCTCCTTCCCGTGAATCTTGAAAGCCACGCATATACATCTCCAAACGCGGCCTGACCTGCCTCGAAGCCTATCATAGACGGAAGCACTGAGCCGTCCACCTGGCCGCAAATGCCCTTGAGCACCTTCGAGCCGGCTTCCTCCCTGGATGCCACACAAAGGTCACAGGTGGATGTTCCCATCACTTTCACTGCAATTCCGGGGGCTATTCCGGCGCCTGCCGCACCTACGTGACAATCAACTGCGCCTATGCCGACTGCAATCCCCTCCGGAAGAGTAAGCCTGGAGGCCATTTCGGGGCAAAGAGTCCCTATTTTTGTCCCCGAAGTATAGGTTTCTTCATAACCGCCTTTGTATAAAATATCCAGCACGGGATCTACCTCGTGGAAGAAATCATCATCGGGGAGACCTCCCCACTCTTTGCTCCAGAGAGCCTTGTGGCCGGCGGCGCATCTGCTGCGGGCTATAGTGCGGGGATTGAAATTGCCGCAGAGGACTGCTGTAACCCAATCGCACTCCTCCACCCAGGAGAATGCCTCCTTCTGAAGTTCGGGAGAAGATTTGAGGACGTGAAGTACCTTTGCCCAGGCCCATTCGCAAGAATAATTTCCGCCGGAATACTTACGATAATCTGTCTTCCAGGCAGAGCACACTTCATTTATGCGGTCGGCCTCGAGAACAGAGGTATGGTCTTTCCAAAGGACGAACATTGCGTCCGGATTCTGAGCATACTGTGGCTTGAGACACAGCGGCGTGCCTTCGGAATCGACAAGGACGGGCGTAGAAGCTGTTGTATCGACGCTGATACCGACAATGCTGCCTGCAATACCTTTCACGGCATCGCAAACACATTTTTCCATCGCCTCAAGATAATCGAGCGGATGCTGGCGATACTGATTGAGGGAAGGATTGCAATAGAGGCCTTCTGTCCATCTGGGATAGGCAGCGACAGACGAAGACACTGTGCGGCCGTCGGCGGTATCAACCACCATAGCGCGCACCGAATCGCTTCCGAAATCGAGGCCTAATACAAGATTTGACATTTATTCTGCGTACTTGAATCCGTCAACTTTGTCCCAGTCACCTCTTGTGAAGTCGGGGAACTCAACCGGCATCGAGCCGTGCTCGAGTGAAATGCGGCTAAGTTCCTGAACGGCACTCCATTCGGCGCAGTCATAAACGTCCTCGTCAAGGGGAAGTCCGTTATGCAGGCAATAGATGAGACGGTAGTCCATAATGAAGTCCATTCCGCCGTGGCCGCCAACTTCGCGGGCTTTAGTCTCTATTTCCTTTACGAAATCGGGCGTATAAGCGCGAAGAAGTGAATCCATCTGCCAATTTGAGAGTTCTTTGTGGCCGTTCATTTCCCTGATGGAAATCTGCTCTATAGGATATTTGTTGGCGAATCCTTCGTCGCCGCTAAGCTGATGCATCCTTGAATAGGGCCTCGGGCAATAAACATTGTGCTGAACCTCTATAAGGTGCTTCTTTTCTGTCTGGATGAGGCTGATTGTGTGGTCGCCGTCCTTGCACTCGTCCACTCCCCTGTAACGAAGGGCAGCCTTGCGGCCGTTGTATGAAGGAGTGTCCATAGAAACGAGATAGTCGAGTTTGTCACCCCTGTGGATATTCATCACCTGGCAGATGGGGCCGAGGCCGTGCGTGGGATAGTTGTCACCACGGTTTGCCATATTGTAATCGATTCTCCATACTTCGCTGTGGTCCCAATCTTCGGCAAGATAGTGGATATAGGCTCCCTCGACGTGATAAACCTCGCCGAAAAGGCCGTGCTGTGCCATATTGAGTGTTGACATCTCGAAGAAATCGTAGCAGCAGTTTTCTAGGATGGCGCAGTGGCAGCGGGTCTTTTCTGACATATTGACAAGATCCCAGCAGTCCTTGATAGTCATTGCAGAAGGCACTTCTATCGCTGCGTGATGACCATTTTCCATAGCGCAGAGGGCGATGGGAACGTGATCGAGCCAGTCCGTAGCGATGTAAACAAGGTCGATATCCTCATTTTGGCAAAGGTCCTTGTAGGCTTCGGGACCGACATATTCGGCAGCTTTGGGGAGTCCGGCTTTTTCCAGGATATCCTGGCAAATCTCAACCCTGGCAGTATCTTCGTCACAAAGGGCGGCAATCTTCACACCCTCGAGGAAAGTATAACGGCTTACAGCCGCTGTACCGCGTCCGCCTATGCCGACGAATGCTATCTTGACAGTGTCAATGGGAGCGCACGTCATCTGAAGAGCGTTCTGCTGACCCTCCGGACGGGCAGGAGCCTGAAGATAAATTCTGCCATCCTTGATGGTGTACGGAACTGATGCGTCTTTGTACGTTTTGGTACAGCCGAAAAGTGCTGCGACAAGCACAAAGAGAAGTAAGAAGTTGATTTTTTTCATATCGTTTGATTATTTATTTTTGTTGCAACCGTATTTGAGAACTCTGGCGTCGTTTATCACGCCTGACCAGTTCATACCGAAGGCATAGTCGTAAACGTTGCCTTCCGTATCGCAGTGACAGCGCATATCGAGAGGAATATCCTCCAGCTGGGTTTCTACAGTTTCCATATCTGCGGGCATCTGCATAGGCAGAAGGCCGGAAGGCTCGAAGCGGCCGGAAACTATATCCATAACTGCCTGATTCTGAACTCTGAGATTTAGAAGTATAGCATCGGCAAAAGGCTCTATCTCGCTCATTACCATAGGTTTGTCTATATCGCAAACCACAACTGCAACGGGCTTTCCTTCACCCATTTCCTCTTTGACACGGCGCACAAGGAGCATATCGTCTCGATTGAGAGTATGGGCAGTCTTGCCGCGATAGCTGCGGTTGGTAAAATCCTCCAGCGGGCTTCCGCCGGCGATGCTGACTTCCCTTGCAGATGTTGCCGTATAATCTTCATACTGAAGACTGACGGGAACATATCCGTTGCCGCCGGCTTCGATATCAGCTTTGCTGTAACCAAGCTGCAATGAAGGATTCTTGATTGCAACAAGAGCAAAATCGGCTTCTTTCGGATTGTCCGTAACAGTATAATATCGTGCTACGAGGGCAGAATCTATGCACCAATCCATCTTGTCCTCCGAGAGAACCTCGCCCCACACTGTAGGAGTAGCGGGGAAATGACGCTTGGGAAGATACACCTTTTTGCCTTCTGCCTGAGGAAGGGCCTCCCCTTTGTTCTTGAGCATCACGATGCTCTTTACCTGGGCCTCGTAGCCTTTTTCCATAAATGAAGGCGAGCCGACAATGGCACGTGACTGCTCATAATCGAGATAAGGATTCTCGAAAGCTCCCACGCGGAACATATTCAAAAGTATTCTGCGGGCAGACTGCTCAAAGCGCTCGCGCGCTGCCTGCTCTCCAAAATCCTGAACCCACATATTATAGGCCGCCAGCACTTCCGGAGCGCGGTTTTTGTCTCCGAACTGGTCTCCTCCCACGCGGAGGATGCGGTAGAATCTCTCTTCTATGGACAAATCTTCCACTCCGTAGCATTTGCCTTTGCCCCTCCAGTCCATTGCGGTGCAATCGAACATCACTCCCCAGTCGGTGCATACAACTCCGTCGAAACCTGCTTCACCGCGAAGTTTCTGATTAATGATATAGTCCGAAAAGGCTACTCCGATGTTGCCTTCCTCCTCCGGCTCCTGATTCCAGGGAACCTGATAGGCGGACATCACG
>R06__coassemble_855_pt1 | contig 10784 bp, 11 predicted proteins | sample R06__metabat2_low_PE_030 | metagenome-assembled genome bin R06 | reverse complement strand
CCATCCGGCAGGCGTCTTGAGTACGGCAAGGCTTGACGGATCGGCGTAAACGGCAAGAAGCGCCTTGTGGCTGTGCAGCGCATCGGAAAATCCCGAAAGATCTTCGATGATGCCGAAACGGTTTGTCGAAGGAACTATCGCTCCTGCAATGTCTTCTGATGAATTCAGTTCATTTTCAAGTGCTTCCAGAGATGTCTGGCCGTCTTTTGAAGGAATTGTGACAATATCCACTCCGTGATAGTGTGCGTAGGTTTCAACTACCTTGCATACTTGCGGGAGAAGGGTATCAGAAATGAGTACCTTGGTCTTTTTCTTTGTAGATGCGAGCATCATCAGCATTGCTTCTGCTGCGGATGTTGCCCCGTCGTACATTGATGCGTTGCTTACGTCCATACCGGTAAGCGAGCATATCATACTCTGATACTCAAAGATATAGCGAAGTGTACCCTGACTTATTTCGGCTTGATACGGAGTGTAGGCGGTGAGGAATTCGCTTCTTGAGAGAAGGGCCTGCACTGCTGCCGGGCAATAGTGGTCGTAGGCACCCTGACCGCAGAAAACAGTCATTTTCCTGTTTTTTGCATCGAGCTTTTCAAAATATTTTCTGAGCTCTATTTCACAGAGGGCCTCGGGAAGGTCATATTCCTTCGAGTAAATGAAATCCGAAGGGACATCACTGTACAAATCATCGATGGAAGACATCGAACATTTGTCCAACATCTTCCTTATGTCCTCCTCTGTGTGGGGGAAATAAGGGAAAGCCATATTTATTCGCAGATTTCTTTGTAGGCTGCCGCATCAAGAAGACTTTCCAGCTCTGCGGGAGAACTCATCTTGATTTTTATTATCCAGGCGTCGTAGGGAGCTTCGTTCACCTTTTCGTGAGATTCTTCGAGCTCTTCGTTTATTTCATCAACAGTGCCTGATACCGGGCTGTAGAGGTCGCTTGCCGCCTTTACGCTTTCTATTGCACCGAATACATCGCCTGCAGAGATTTCGTCTCCTGCTTCGGGAAAATCTACGTATGAGATGTCTCCCAATTCTTCCTGGGCAAAATCGGAGATTCCGATAATGGCGAATTCACCTTCAACCTTCACCCATTCGTGGGATTTTGCGTAGAGCAACCCTTCTTTTATTGTAGCCATAATTTTGAAAATTGGTTAACATTTCGCCGGGGAAAGCGAAAATGAGGTTATTTTTTGTAGTTCGTCTTATAGAATCTCTTTTTTACAACTTTTCCGGGGAACACCTTTTTTCTGATTCTTATCCAAAGAGGTGTTCCGAGGGCGCTGCAGCTGCTTTCAACAAGCGCAAAGCATATACTTTTGTCCAGTGAAATAGAATGATATCCCGTGGTGACAACACCTATTTCGCTCCCGTCCTCGAGCTCTACAGGGTAGCCTGCGCGGGGGATTGCATTGTCTTCCAGTTCTATTCCCACAAGTTTCTTTGCTATGCCTTCCGCTTTTTGCTTTTGCAGTGCCTCGCAGCCGATGAAATCTTTTGCATCCACTTTGCAGAACATTCCTAGTCCTGCCATAACGGGGCTTATTTCTTCAGACAATTCGTCGCCATAGAGGGGGAGTCCTGCTTCGAATCTGAGCGTGTCGCGGCATCCGAGCCCGCAGGGCTGTACTCCTGCTTCAAGAAGCTTGTCCCAAATCTCATTTATTGCTTCAGGAGTGCAGTATAATTCGAAACCATCCTCTCCTGTGTAGCCTGTGCGGCTGATTATCAATCGATTGCCTTTGTAATCTGCATTGCAGAAAGTATAGAATGACAGCGCTGCTGCGTCTTTCAATTCCAAAATTTCTGTCAGGATTTTTTCTGATGACGGACCCTGAACCGCTATCTGGCCCCATTCGTCCGATGCATTGACAGCCTTGCAATCGAAACCGTCTATATGGGAAATCACCCAGTCGAAGTCTTTGCCGATATTGGCGGCATTTACAACAAGAAGATAGCTCTCCGGAGCAAATTCCTTATAGACAAGAAGATCGTCCACAACTCCTCCGTCGGGAAGGCACATCATTCCGTAAACTATATCACCGGATGCCAATCCTGTGATGTCGTTTGTGAATATATGGTTTATGAATTTCAATGCATCCGGGCCTTCGACAAAGAATTCGCCCATATGTGATACATCGAACATACCTGCATTCTCCCTTACGGCGAGATGTTCCTTTATGATGCCTGCATATTGGATGGGCATCATAAAGCCTCCGAAGGGACTCATTCTTGCGCCAAGTGCAATGTGCTTATCGTACAAGCAGGTTTTTTTCTCGTCCATAAAACTGCCTTATTTTGCGTATGCTACAGATCTTGTCTCGCGGATAACGGTAATCTTCACCTGACCGGGATATACCATCTCTTCCTGAATCTTCTTTGCGATGTCTTCTGAAAGTACCTTTGCATCGTCGTCGCTCACTTGCTCGGCTCCCACGATAACTCTGAGTTCCCTTCCTGCCTGGATAGCATAAGTCTTGGTCACTCCTTCGTGAGACTTGGCAATGTTTTCCATATCCTTGAGTCTCTTGATGTATGACTCGATGACCTCACGGCGGGCACCGGGGCGGGCACCTGAAATGGCGTCACCCACAAGGACGATAGGGGATATGATGGATGTCATCTCCACTTCTTCGTGGTGTGCTCCTATGGCGTTGCAGATTTCTGGTCTTTCCTTGTATTTCTCTGCCAGTTTCATTCCGAGAAGGGCGTGAGGAAGCTCCGGATCTTCGTCAGAAACCTTTCCTATATCGTGCAGAAGTCCTGCTCTCTTTGCAATCTTGGGATTGAGACCAAGCTCAGAAGCCATTGTGGCACAGATGTTTGCAACTTCACGGCTGTGCTGGAGCAGGTTTTGTCCGTATGAAGAACGATATTTCATTCTACCTATCAGCTTGACAAGCTCTATGTGCATTCCGTGTATTCCGAGGTCGATGCAGGTGCGCTTTCCTGTCTCCATTATCTCGTCTTCGAGCTGCTTCTGCACTTTTGCCACAACCTCCTCGATTCTTGCGGGATGTATGCGTCCGTCGATTACGAGCTGGTGCAGGGCAAGGCGGGCAACTTCCCTGCGGACAGGGTCGAAGGCTGAAAGAAGTATTGCGTCCGGGGTGTCGTCCACTACTATTTCTACTCCCGTGGCTGCCTCCAGAGCCCTGATGTTTCTTCCCTCACGGCCAATGATGCGGCCTTTCATTTCGTCGCTCTCGATATTGAAGACTGTAACGGCATTTTCTATTGCAGCTTCTGTCGCTGTCCTTTGTATGGTGTTGATTACTATTCTCTTGGCTTCTTTGCTTGCAGTGAGCCTTGCTTCATCCACCACGTCGTTTATAAAGGCCTGTGCCTGGCTCTTTGCCTCTGCTTTCATATTTTCAATCAGCATGGCTTTTGCCTCGGCGGCACTCATACCGGCTATGGATTCTATCTGTTTGTTGGCTTCTTCGCGGAGTTTTTCGTATTCCTCTTCCTTCTTTTTGGCTCCTTCAATCTGTGCCTTGAGACTTTCCTTGAGGTTTTCCGCTTCCTTGTTTTTCCTGCCGAGTTCTGAATTCTGCTGATTGAGTGAATTTTCCTTCTGCTTCAGCCTTGACTCAGTCTCGCTGATCTGTTTGTTCTTCTCGTTTACAGCCTTTTCGTGTTCACTCTTGAGGCTCAGGAATTTTTCTTTCGCCTGGAATATTTTCTCTTTCTTGATTGCTTCTCCTTCCTCTTCCGCAAGTCTCAATATCTCTTCTTTCTGTCCCTTGAGAGAACGCTTGTGCAGGAATATGTATATGACAAGAGCCAGTGCTGCACCGACTATTGCCGCCAAAATAAGATAGACTATGTTTTCCATTATATATTGATTTAAGTTGTTATACACAATAAAAGCCGGGTGTCCTTTGCAAAGAGAAAGGCTACCGCGGCCGTGACGTTTTGTTATAAAAAGCCGTTAGCTTATGATCCTAAAATCTTATATGATAAGATTCCGGCTCCGGAACAAGCTGTTCAGACATCCTCTGTCCTGCCCTGAACGGCAGAATCCCCGAAGGTAAAATAGGTCCGTCTTCCCAGTCCGAGAATACCTTGTTACTTAAGTAATGTTGATTTTGGCAGATAAGTAACTAACGGCTATTTTTCAATTTTTTCAATATATCCTGAAAGCTCTGATTCGAGCTGCTTCATCTCCTCTTCTATATCCTGCAGCTTCTTTCTGTGGTTTATATCGTTGGCACATTCGTTGAGCGCTATGAAAGTAAGTATGTCAACCTCCGATTTGTTGGCAAGCGAGCCTTTGAAATTTTCCAGTTTTTTGTTGACTATGGACGCGGCCTTTCTCAGGACCTCCTCTGCTTCGGCATCTTTTGCCTTCAGAGTATAGGTTCTGTCTGAAACTTTGATTGTGACTTTCTGCTCCATAGTTTAAACTATTTTTCCATCAGGGCGATACATTTGTCCAACTCGCGTATCATACGGTCGATTTTCTTCTTTGCTCCCTCGTTGTCCTGTGCGCTCGAGGTAAAGGCTTCTTTCAGTTCCAGGCTATTGATTTGTTTGTTCAAGGTCTGTATTTTCTCTTTGCAGGCGGCGAGCTCTTTCTCCCTCTCGTCAAGGCTCCTGCGCAGAGATGCATTCTCTTCGCTTACTGCCTCGTACGAGGCTATGAGTCTTGTAATCTGCTCTTTAATACTTTCAAGCATAAGTGGTAGCAAGGGCTGTTTTTTACCCGCAACTGCAAATATAATTATAAATTCGCTCTTGTCAAAGTAAAATTTGTCTTATATTTGAAAAAAATATCTCGATATGGACGAAATGATGAAAAAAATAGCAAATGCCGCATCTTATATAAAGGCAATTGCAGGCGATAGAAAACCTCTTGCCGGAATAGTGCTCGGCAGCGGCCTCGGAAAACTTGCGGACAAAATAGAAGATGCCACCGTGATTCCCTACAGGGAGATTCCCGGTTTTCCGGTATCAACGGCTATAGGTCACAAAGGTAATTTCATCATAGGAACTCTCGGAGGCAAGACCGTTGTCGCAATGCAGGGACGCTTCCACTACTATGAGGGCTATCCTATGGAGCTTGTCATTTTGCCGATAAGGGTGATGAAGATGCTTGGAATCGAATATCTTTTTGTTTCCAATGCGGCAGGAGGCGCCAATAAGGAATTCAAGATTGGAGACCTTATGATAATAAACGACCATATCAATACTCTTCCGAATCCGCTTATCGGAAAGAATCTTGCAGATCTTGGCGAAAGGTTCCCGGATATGACAAGGGCTTATGACAGAGAATTGATAGCGAAAGCGGAAGAAACGGCTTCCAAGATGGGTCTGGAACTCAGGAAAGGAGTCTATTTTGCCTCAACCGGCCCTACATATGAAACGCCTGCGGAGATACGCTTTTACCGTATGATTGGAGCAGATGCTGTGGGAATGTCAACAGTGCCGGAGGTGATTGCTGCCCGCCATATGGGCATCAGAGTGTTTGGAATGTCTTGTATTACAAATTGTTGCAATGACAATTATGACGATTTCGTGCTCAACGACGGGGCCGACGTCATAGTGCAGGCCGATCTTGCCGCCGACAGGATGACGGAGCTTTTCTCAAGACTTATATCGTCTCTTTCCTGAGGGAAAACAATACGTTTATGACAACGTAGCAGACAAAGGCGGAAAGCACTGCAAACGACCAGTGAATGTGTAGCGCCAACGTCACGATAATGCAAATGACGGTGCAGAGAGCGAATATTGCTCTTTGCACTTTTATTTTACGGGGAGTGTCCTTCTTGAATTTCATCGAGAACATCGGTATTTCAGACACCAGAAGGAAACATATTACGACTGTGAGAGCGGGGATGAAGATACATCCGCTGCACCATTCGTGCAGGAAGAACGGCTCCGAACTGCTCACAAGGCAACACAGAGAGCCGCAGATCATTGCTGCGGCAGGAGTGGCAAGCCCGATGAAATTCTCGCTCTGACGAGTGTCTATGTTGAATTTGGCAAGCCTCAGGGCAGAAAAAGCCGCAATGAGAAGGGGGCTGAGGCAAACCCATAGCGGGGCCCCCAGATTGCTGCAAAGTTTGTACAGCATTAGCGAGGGGAGAAGGCCGAAACTTATGTCGTCCGCCAAAGAATCCAGTTCTTTTCCTACCGGAGAATACGCCTTCAGGAGCCTTGCTGCAAATCCGTCAAAGAAGTCGAATACGGCGGCGAGCATCATCAGCAGGAAAGCCGTCTCGAACTCGCCTTTGAATGTGAAAATCACTCCCAGGGCTCCAGAAAGGAGGTTCCCGGAAGTGATTGTGTTAGGTAAATGTTTCAGTACGTGCATTTTTTAGATACCAAGCTTTTTCTTGAGTTCCTTTGACAGGGCATCCTTGTGAACTGTGATGTCCATAGTCTTGAACTTCACGAATGTTTCGGAGCAATACCATATTCCCTTGTATTTTCCTGTCTCGCCCCAGGAATTCTTCACCATATAGTATTTTGTGCCGTTCTGGTCCTTTGCAAGGCCGAAAATGTGCATTCCGTGGTCGTCAGTGTTGGTTTTTCTGTCGTATGCATCCTGACGCATCTCCTGAGTCACTTCGCTTATCTCCTCGGGGAGTTTGAGTTCTTCTTTCTCCTCTTCGGGCTTGCCGTCCTTGCCAACCCAGTGCTCCTGGTCTGATCCGGCAGATTTCTTTTCCTCTTTGAGCATTACGCCGATGCCGTCTCTAGTGAAGCCTTTTTCGCTGACATCAGTGCCCCAGGCTACTGTATAGCCGTTCATAATCGCGCTCTCGAGAAGTTCCATAAGCTCGTCGATGGGGATGTTGTAGGCTGTGTCCCATCTCCAGTTGTCGCAAACTTCGAGAATATACGGCTCGTAGAAAGGATGGTGCGAGTATGAAGTGAGATGCACAAAATCGTTCGTGTTGATTTTGAGGGCGTCCCTATATGATTCGGGAGTATATGTCACTCCGTCCACTTCGAATGTCTCGGGATATTCGCCGAGGTATGCCGTGATGATGCCGTCGAGGCCATTTTTCCAGGCTGTAGTGAGCTTTTTGTTGGGATTTCTCACGATTGCATCGGCATATCCTTTGATGACTGCGTCCAATTCGCCCTGCTCGGGAAGTTCGGTGCCATAATTGAGGCCGTTGAATGCGCTCTGGGGCACTATTCCGTAGAGTTTTATGTCCTCAAGGACATCTCCTGTGGAGCTTCCTGCCGAAAGGCCGAGGTGGCCGTCGAGACGTACATATTTGATGGCTCTGTCCTTGTATGAGTGGCCTACAATCCACATTTCTGAGAGGTCAACTTCTTTTCCCGTCTGACGGAGCACTTCCGATTCTACGAAGGAAATACCTGAAAAACACCAGCAGGTACCGCTTCTGTACTGGTTCTTTATGCTTGTAATGGGATTTTCCTTTATTGTCTGGAATTCATATTCGGCCGTTTTTTCCTTTTCCTTGGGGGCCTGAGCAAAAAGTGATGAGCCTGCGGCAAGAAGCAGCGCTGCTGCGAAAATTGTCTTTTTCATATGTTCGTGTTATCAATATATTTCGCAAATATAGGAAAATATGTGTAATTTTGTGTTTGCAATGGTGAATATTCTTTATATACACGGAATGAAAGGAGGTGCGGACAGCCGCATCCCCCTCATCCTTTCGGATTATTTCCGTTGCAACGGGGGCGTATGCTGCGATGTCCATCTGGATGTAAATGTCGTATGCAGGACATATTCTTTCGATCCACGCAAGGCTACGGAGCAGATATCATCGATGATAGAGGAGCTTCGTCCCTCACTTGTCATTGCCGAATCACTCGGGGCTTCCCACGCCTTCAGGATAGACGGAATTCCACGCATTTTCGTTTCTCCCGCCCTTGGCGCTCCGATGAAACTTTACAGTGCAGCGCCTTTTTCACGCATCCCGTTGATTAGAAGGATGCTCGAAAAGAAATATGCCGCTCCTCCCGGCGACAGGCAGAAGATAGTCTTTGATTCCGACATCCTTAAAGCCTACAAGCCTCATTTTGAGGCTGCACGGAAAGGTATGGAGAATTTCGGACCTTATGATTTCGCATTCTTCGGCTCTTGCGACCATTATCTCAAAAACGGAGTCGTAAGCATTGATTTCTGGGAGAGAAAGTTCGGAAAAGACACATTTCAAATATATGACGGCATCCATAATATGGAGGAAAAATATATTTATTCCCTTCTTATTCCCAAGATTGTCGAAATCTTGCTAAATTTGCAGAATGTTTGCGAGTAAGATAACACCGGAGGAAATAGCGGCTCTTGAATATGCGTCGTTTGGAGGAGAAATAAAGGTAATCTCTTCCAAAGGTCCTGATTATGATGCCGCCATAAGATATTTGAGAAGGCAGAAGATGATAGGTTTCGATACCGAGACCAGGCCTACCTTCTCTGTCCATCAACAGTCAAACGGAGTCGCTCTGCTGCAACTGTCCGGTCCTACAAAGGCATTTCTCTTCAGGGTCAACCTTATGGAACTTCCAAAAAGCCTCTGCGGGATAATGTCCAATCCGTCGATAATAAAGATTGGTGCGGCTGTCCACGACGATATCAGGGCGCTTCAGAAAAAGAAGAATTTCAAGGCGGCGGGCTTTGTCGATTTGCAGCGGATAGTGGAGCAATGGGGAATAATGGACAAGAGCGTAAAGAAGATGGCGGCCATAATCCTCGGTGTCAGAATTTCCAAGGCCCAGCAGCTTTCCAATTGGGAAGCTCCGGAACTGTCCGAGTCTCAGCAGAAATATGCGGCTACGGATGCCTGGATATGTCTCAAGATGTATAAAAAACTGCTTGTATCAGAGAAAGTTTATGGTGAAGATAATATTGAAAAGAGGTAGGGAAGAATCCCTGCTCAGATTCCATCCGTGGGTATTTTCCGGTTCTCTTGCCGATATTCAAGGCAATCCCGCAGAGGGTGACCTTGTAAGCGTTCACGCCTGGGACGGCTCTCTTCTTGCCGTCGGCCATTATCAGATAGGCTCGATAGCAGTACGTATCCTCAGCTTTGACACTTCTGCACTCAATCCGGATTTTTATCAGCAGAGGATAGCGGCGGCCTATGCAATGAGGCTTTCGGCCGGCCTTGCCGACAATCCTTCCACCAATTGTTACCGTCTTGTCCACGGTGAGGGAGATATGCTCCCCGGGCTCATCATAGATTATTACAACGGAGTGTGTGTGATGCAGGCCCATTCTGTGGGAATATTCAGAGCTAAAAAACAGATTTGCGAGGCTCTCAAGGCTGTTTATGGAGCATCATTGAAGGCTGTCTATGACAAAAGTTCAGGCACAGCTCCTTTCAAGGCAGGTCTCGAACTTATAGACGGTTATCTTTACAAATCAGACGATTTCACTTCCGACGAGCAGATAGTTCTCGAAAATGCCCACAAATTCTACGTCAATTGGGAAAGCGGCCAGAAGACAGGCTTTTTCCTTGACCAGAGGGAAAACAGAAATCTCGTTTCCCGCTATGCCGATGGCCGGAATGTCCTGAATCTTTTCTGCTACACCGGAGGATTCTCAATATATGCCTTGTCTGCAGGAGCCATTCACGTCGATTCTGTCGACAGTTCGCGCAAGGCTATGGATATGGTGGACAGAAATGTCGCGCTCAATGGTTTCTCTGCAGAAAGACATACGTCTTATTGTGCGGATGCAATTGATTTTCTGAAAGATTCCCCCGAAGACAAATACGACCTCATAATTGTCGATCCTCCTGCATTCGCAAAGCACAGGGGAGCCCTCAAAAATGCCCTCAGAGCATATCAGAAGCTCAATGCAGCGGCGATAGAGAAGGTCCGTCCCGGAGGATTCATCTTTACATACAGCTGCTCCCAGGTGGTCGATAAAGAAGCCTTTGCACTTGCAGTGTTCAGCGCTGCGGCGTCTGTCGGACGTCACGTAAGAATAATCGACAGACTGAACCAGCCTGCCGATCATTCTGTAAGTATCTATCATCCGGAAGGAGAGTACCTTAAAGGTCTGCTTCTTTACGTGGAGTAGCCTGCTGGCGTTTTTTCCACCTTTCGCGGGCCAGCTGCTGCATATCCTCCACAATGTCGCGCTCGTCCACTATTTCATCACCGAGTATCGTTTCGATTATGTCTTCCATAGTGAGTATTCCCTGGAAGGCTCCGTACTCGTTTATTATAATGGCAATCTGCTCTTTCTTTTCAATCATTGTATCCCAGACATCCTCTATGGGAGTGTCTTCCTGGAAAGAATCTACAGGCCTTTTGATGTCCGACAGCCTTTTGTCGAATTTGTCCTCTGCCATAAGTTGGAGGGCATCCATTCTGAGGATGTAGCCGGTGATATAGTCGTCGTTGTCGTTGTAAACAGGGATTCTGCTGTGATGCAGGAACCTTCTGTCTTTGTAGAACGACTTTATCGGCATCGACTCCGAGGCTATCGCCGCAACGACGCGGGGCGTCATCGCCTGCGATGCAATCAGCTCGTCAATGTTGATGAGATTTTGGATGATCTCATTCTCGTCTTCGTCAAGTTCGCCCGTCTCTTCAGCTACATCGGCCATCGCGCCAACCTCTTCTCTTGATATGGAAGTATCTGTATCTTTGGGAGTTATGAGCTTTTGCAAACATTCTACACAGATTACTATCGGGAAAAGGCATACGATGAGCACCCTTATTGCTTTTGACGTGAAGCCCATCAGCGACTTCCAATGCGTGGTGCCTATTGTTTTGGGAACTATTTCGGAGAATACAAGTATGAGTATCGTGGTTATCGCGCTCACGAGCCCGAACCACTC
>R06__coassemble_825_pt1 | contig 10973 bp, 7 predicted proteins | sample R06__metabat2_low_PE_030 | metagenome-assembled genome bin R06 | reverse complement strand
GTCTGCAAACTTCGTGTTTGGATTAAGATCCTCCTCTGTAAGGTGGGCCTTGTGTTTTGCGGCCTCTATCCTTTCGGCGGAAAGAGCTGCGAGAGGAGAAATTATTCCCAGCATAAAAAGATACAGATCCCTAGTGCTTTCGCAGGATTCCTCCAAAGACTTTGTGGCTTCTGCGAGGGAAACGGAGCAATTTGAATCACGTGAAATAGCGCAGGAATACAGGGTTTTGAAAACCTTTATCCTCAATATTCTTCTGTTCAGCATAATTTTCAATGAAAAATTTGTGCAAATATAGTCTTTCTTTTCAGAAAAACACTTAACTTTGTGAAGATAAAACATACTCTAAAAGCAAAAAGCAATGTACAAAGAAGATTATGATGGCTCTTATGGTCAGGAGCGCGGAGGAGATGACGTATTTTCAAAGCCTGTAAGGGCAGGAAAGCGCACATACTTTTTTGATGTAAAGTCAACAAAAGGAAACGACTACTACCTCACCATAACAGAGAGCAAACGCAAAGTCGAAAACAACGGAAGCTTCACTTACGACAAGCACAAGATTTTCCTCTATAAGGAAGATTTCGACAAATTTGCCGAAGGCCTCGAGGAAGTTATAGCATACATCAGGCAGAACTGCCCCATCAAAGACGAGCCCTCATCTGAAGGAAGCTACAAGAGCGACGTTAATTTCGACGAACTATGAGAAGAAGAGGCAAGTTCCTTTTTACAATAATCATTATCGCCCTTCTTGCTTTTGCAGGATGGTTTGCCTTCCATTTCTATTTCGTTTTCGGCGAGGGAGTGAAGGCGGGCGAGCTCAACAGAATTGTATATAAAGGTATCATCTTCAAGACGTACGAAGGAAAAGTGATCCAGGCCGGATTCTCCAGCAACGGAAAGGCGTCCGGAGTGCAGTCCAACGAATTTGTATTTTCCGTTGACGACGAAGAGATAGCCAACGAACTTATGTACAATTGCAGCGGAAAGAATGTCGAGCTGCACTACAAGGAGTATCGCGGAGCGCTTCCCTGGAGAGGAAGGGAAAAATTCATTGTCGACAGGATAGTGAACGTATCGCCGGTAACAAGCAACGAGACAGTCATTCCTATGGAAGCAGAATAAGAAATGGACGTTTGTAAAAAATTCATATCAGCCGCCGCCTGCATTATGACGGCGGCTTTTTTTTCTCCCCTTTCAGCGCAGGTTGTAAAGGTGCACGAGGCAAATTCTCCCGATGGGAAAATACTCTCGATGGAGGAGACAGTGCTGAGCAAGAACTTGAGTCCGGATCCCGGAGAATACCATTTTACCGGCAGCGGTCACGAAGTGAAGGAAGGCAAGGCAGAAAAGGCCACGGAAGCCTTCAGAGCCTACACAGAAGGTGGAAAACTCTTCTGTGTATATAAAGAAGAAACTGTCCTTGTCGCCGAATCGGAAGAAGACGGAATAGTCTATGGTGAGGCCGTGAGCAGGAACGAATTCGGCTGCGACGAAGGAATATTCATCTGCCCCGATGCTCCAAAATTCGCTTTCTATCGAAAAGACGAGAGGAATGTAACGAAATTTCCTCTTCTCGACATAAGCAGCAGGACAGGGAGTCTTGTGGAGATACGATACCCTATGGCAGGAATGGCTTCAGAGCATCTGAGTCTTGGAATTTATGATGCAGAGAAGGGTTCTGTCGTGTATCTTAAAGTCGATGATTTTGACGATGAAAGATACCTAACAAACGTAAGTTGGGGGCCCGGCGGCAATGCTATTTATGTCCAGGTTCTGGACAGAGCCCAGAAGAATATGAGGCTCAACAAGTATGATGCAGCGGACGGAAGTTTCTTAAAGACAATACTTTGCGAGCATAACGACCGCTTTGTAGAGCCTCTGGATCCGATACATTTCACTCCGGACGGAAAATTCATCTACAGGACAGACAACAGGGACGGCTACAAGAATCTTTATCTCTGCGATGAGGATGGAAACGTCGAAAGGCTCACACCCGTGGATGCCGACGTCAAATATATAGCCGATGACGGGAAATATGTCTATTACACATCGGCCGAAGTATCGCCCGTCGAAAATCATCTTTTCCGCTGCAGAATGGGCAAAAAAGCCGAAAGGCTCACCTTCGAGAGCGGATGGCACGAGATAGAGATGAGTCCCGACAAAAAGATGTTCATCGACAAATACAGTTCCCTGAATAATCCGGGAACTATAGAGCTCGTGAGTGCCGACGGAAAGAAAAGGGAACTTCTGAGGCAGGCGGAAGACCCCACAAAAGACTATGCCTACACGAAGATAGTTCTGGGTACAGTAAAGAGCGCAGACGGTCTGTATGACAATTGGTACAGGATGATTTACCCCAAGGATTTCGACCCGTCAAAGAAATATCCCACAATAGTTTACGTATATGGCGGGCCTCATTCACAGATGGTCCGCGACAATTTCCTGGCAAGCCTCAGACGCTGGGAGATGCATATGGCCCAGAGGGGATATCTCGTATATGTTCAGGACAACAGGGGCACGAGCAACAGAGGCGCGGCGTTCGAAAAAGCCATTTACAGCAGATGCGGTCAGTGTGAGATGCAGGACCAGATGGAGGGAGTGAAGATGCTCCGTAGCCTTCCCTATGTCGACTGCGAAAGAATGGGTGTAGGCGGATGGAGTTACGGAGGCTTTATGACAATCTCACTTTTCACAAACTATCCGGACATCTTCAAAGTTGCCGTGGCCGGCGGTCCCGTGATAGACTGGAAATGGTATGAGGTGATGTATGGCGAAAGGTATATGGGGACACCTCAGGACAATCCCGAAGGCTATGAGATGACAAGCCTTATGGGCAAGTCAAAGAATATCAAGGGAAAACTCCTCATATGCCAGGGGGCGGTGGATAAAACCGTCGTCTGGGAGCACAGCCTGAGTTTTGTTCAGGAATGTATAGAAAACGGAGTGCAGGTGGACTATTTCCCCTACCCTCTTTCGGAGCATAACGTAAGGGGCAAATGGAGAGTTCACCTTATGGACAAGATTACGGATTTTTACGAAAATAATTTATGAAACAGTACATCGAAGACAACAGGGAAAGATTCTTTGAAGAGCTTTTCTCACTTCTCAGGATTCCTTCAATAAGCAGCGACAAAGCCCATAAGGACGATATGGCAAAATGTGCCGGCAGGCTTGCCGAACTTCTTCTCGAAGCCGGTGCACAGGAGGCAAATGTATTTGAGACAGAGGGACATCCGGTAGTATTTGGAAAATATATCATAAATCCGTCTCTCAAGACAATACTCGTATATGGCCACTACGATGTCCAGCCTGTCGACCCTCTTGAGCTCTGGAAGAGCGATCCTTTTGAGCCGGAGATCAGGGACGGAGCGATTTATTGCAGGGGAGCCAACGACGACAAAGGCCAGCTCTTTATGCACATAAAAGCATTCGAGTATATGCTCCGCTCAGGCAAGCTCAGACACAATGTGAAATTCATTTTCGAAGGCGAAGAGGAAATCGGCAGCCCTTCGCTGGCAAAATGGGCGGAGAAAAACAAAAAGATGCTCGCGGCAGACATAATGCTGGTTTCCGATACCACTATGATTTCGGAAAAAGTTCCTTCAATCAACTGTGGAATGAGGGGTCTGAGCTATGTGGAAGTGAAAGTGACCGGACCCAACAAAGACCTTCATTCGGGCCACTACGGAGGTGCTGTCGCAAATCCCATAAACATTCTCTGCGATATGATATCGTCCCTCATCGACGAAGACGGGCATATCACCGTGGAAGGTTTTTATGACGATGTTCTGGAACTCAGCCGCAAAGACAGAAAGATGTTTGCAAGGGCTCCGTTCGATATGGACGAATACAAATCATTCCTCGATATCAAGGATGTCAAGGGTGAAAAGGGCTATACAACCCTTGAGCGCACTGCAATACGCCCTTGTCTGGACGTAAACGGCATCTGGGGAGGATTTATCGGAGAAGGTTCAAAGACTGTTCTTCCTTCCGAAGCCCACGCAAAGATATCGATGAGGCTTGTGCCCAATCAGGACAGCGAGAAGATTACGAAACTTTTTGCAAAGCACTTCAAGAAGATTGCACCCAAGAGCGTCAAAGTGGAGGTTTACCCCTGCCACGGAGGCAACGGTTTCCAGATTCCCGTATCGTCGGAAGCTTTCAAGGCTGCATCCCGCGCAATGAGTGAAGTATATGGCATAGAGCCTGTTCCGAGCAGAGGAGGCGGCAGCATTCCCATTCTGGCAGACCTTCAGAAGATACTCAAGGCAGACCCTCTTCTGATGGGATTCGGACTAGAAAGGGATACAATCCACTCCCCCAACGAAAGCTATCTTCTGAAGCAGCTTTTCGCCGGGATGGAGTCGATTGCACTTTTCTACGAATACAACAATTAGTCGACAGGGCCGTCAAGAAGGAGGTTGAATTCTCTGGTTCTGATATCTTCACGGACGGGCTTTTCGGTTATTTCGAGCCCGGAAAGAGCAAAAATCTTCTTCCACATTTCGAATGCTGAGTGCGAATGATTCCTGTAATCTATCGTGCTCAGCATTATTCCATTCTTCCTGACAAGACAGGCGGCGCAAGGCTTCTCAAGGGCCTCATAGAGGACCTCCTGAGCGCATTTCCAATGCTCGGGTACATCATTGAAAAGAGTCCAATCGGAGCGCGAAGGCTTCAGTATCAACTCTGCTTCTTCAAGAAAACCGCCCGTAACGGCAGAGGATGTTATATACCTCTCATCACCTTTCTCTCCTCGAAAATAAATTTCAGACTGAAGGAAGTATTCCGATTCCTGAGCAGAAGAAGGGTAAGTGATTGAATTCAAATTGTTTCCAAGATATTCAATAATCTCCTTTGACATATGGCCGTCGCAGGTAAGCGCCATAAAAGGGCCGACGGGAATCTGCGCTTTCGAGGCATCCACAACTACAAGAGTATTATCAGACTGCGTATTGCTTATCGAAATGCCAAGCCATCCTAAGAATGAAGCCAGCTCGGGAGCACATCCTCCGGGTATATAGACTGAATCATATACAGAAGCGGTATGAATAGGTTTTGCCTCTTCATAGGAAGCATCCGGCTCCGCCCATTCCTCTCCTGCAAGAGCCGCTTTATACGCATAAAACATCTGAAGAGGCTTGTACAAAGGAAGCGAAGGATCGAGGCAGGGATTGAATGTAGTCACATAAGGAGGGATTCTTTCGTACTGATACCCGGGAACGCCTTCCTCATAAGGGCGTGAGGGGAAAATACCGTCCTGAAGGCCCGGAAGCCTTGAGAAATCGCTGTATCCGAGATTCAAATGTTCAAGACCGAACCAGCTCACTTCGGAAGGTGAAAAATACGCAACTTTCGGAAGGGCCATATATCGCACATTCTGATACAAATCGCGCCCGAGGGCCTCGTTGCGGCCTTTGTAATCGATGTAAGGGGCCATACCGGCAAACTGCACCAGATGGTCGGGCTTGCCATAATATGTCGCACCTTGTTCTCCTACGATTATCGGCTTGCCGGGATGCTCGGGAAGGTCTTCCGGATGCAGTCCGTGCGCAAAATGCTTGCTCCAGACAGGGAGTCTTCCGTCCATATCACGGTCGCCGTCCAAAGTCACAAATTGCCTGGTAGGGTCCAGTTTGAGCGCCTTGAGGGCAAGATCCACAAGATTGTCGTTCCAACGCGATGCGACCGACTGCGGAGCCTTGTTCAGAAGGGCTATGGCAAACGTCTCGTTGCCGGCGCTCCAGCCGATTACGGAAGGATGGTTGCGGTCTCTCAAAATCAGTCTCTCAAGCTGGTCAGAGCAGTTTTTCCAGGTCTTTTCTTCTTCAAAATTGAGCCTTATCGAGCTTCCGAAAACGGCTGTCTCGTCAAGCACCATAAGTCCCATTTCATCTGCCAGATCATAGTAGCAACGGGGCCAGGGCTGCGCGTGGGGGCGCACCGCATTTCCACCGAAATCCTTTATCATCCGGTACCATCCCCAGGCAAAACGTCTGGAACAGATATATGCGCTGAAAGGATGCTGGATGTCGCCAAAGCACTGAATCTTCTTTCCGTTGAGAAGAAAATCCTCACCATCTATCTTGAGTTCCCTCCATCCGAAACGCTCCGATTTCACATCAACAATATTCTTACCCGCACTCAGCGACAATACTGCCGTATAAAGATTGGGGGCATCCGGAGACCAGTATTCGAGCTCGCCCTCCGATATTTTTCTTCTCAAGAAAACCTTTTTTCTCTCTCCGGGCGCAAGAGAAACTTTTTCACTTTTCAAACTTAGTTCTTCCGCAGAAAGGCTCCAGCCTATCTCCGGCGTCGGCACATTGCTCACCCATTTCCTTACCGAAGACTCGATGAAGACAGACTGCTTTTTGTCAGAATCATTTCCGACTATGGTTTCTATCACAAGCTCTCCCCTTTCTACATAGGGCTGGATAAAGACCTCTTCGATTGATATAATCGGTACCGCCTGCAGGAAAACATCCTGCCATACGCCTATCAGATCGTCGGTATTGGAGCCGTGGGGATAGGTCGCGCCCATATATCGGTAGTCTTTATGCTTCTTGTCAAAGAGTTTGTGATGTCTGATACCCAGAAGTATCTCATTTTCAGAGTCAAGCCTTGCAACATCAGTAATATCCACATCAAAGGGCAGATGATTTTCAAAATGCCTTGCACATTCCACTCCATTCACATACACGGCACATTCTCCCGACACAGCTTCAAAATGGACTAGAATACGTTTTCCGGCCCAATCGGACGGGACTGAGAATGTCTTTTTCATCCAGGCCATCCTGACGTGATTCCAATGTTCGGGATAACTCGGATAATATATCGAACTAGGAGTATAAGGGCGGTCTGTGCCGCTGCCTGTCCTGTAGCCCTGACCCCAGTTGTTGACATTTATCGGGGAAGGAACCTTAATGGGAACAGACTCCCATTTATCTTCTTCTGCCACAGGAAGTTCCGGAGCTATGCCCTCACCTCCTTTCCATCCTTCCGGCAGAGGAACGCGCTGTAGTTGCCAATAACCATTGAGACAGATTTCGGCCCTGTAGGGCTGTTCTACAGGCTTTACAAGCCCCTCGGCAGGAGAAAACACGCCATCATACATAACTCCCTGCGCCATCATATCGGTGCAAATAAGAATCGAGATAAAAAAAAGAAGTCTTTTCATAGGTCCGTAAGGGTTTTGTGCAAATATAACAAAAAAAGAGCGACTCTTTAAAGTCACTCTTTTTTTGTGGTGCCACCGGGAATTGAACCAGGGACACAAGGATTTTCAGTCCTTTGCTCTACCAACTGAGCTATGGCACCGTTGTTTTGGGATTGCAAAGATAGACATTATTTTTAACTCTGCAAATTTTATTTCAAAAAAGTTTTCAAGAGACGCAGCTTGGGATGCGTCTCTTGAAAACGCAAATCACTTATTTGTAGAGTACTATCGAATCTGCAAAGATATCTCTGTTTCCTTCCGGATTGAGATATTTGAATTCGAGAGTGTGCTTGCCGAAGGGAATGTCGAAGTTGAAATAAAGTTCGTCGGTGCGATCGTGATAACTTTCAGGAAGGCGGACTGTCTTCTGAAGGGCGCCATCGAGCCATACTTCCACAAGAGCGACATAGCCGCTTGTTTCGGACCACTGATTGGGCACGCCGTCCTTTGTAATATAGTATTTCACAGAAATTCCGCTGCCTTCAAACTCTACCTTCTGATTGTTCGTGAGCGACTGCCTGAGCCACGTCTTTTCGTAAGGCTTGAGGCCTATGAAATTCTGCTCCAGAGGCAGCACAGCAGGCTCTTTGTAAGTTATCTTCACGCTTTCCTCATTCACTTCGCCACCCTCTTTCTCAATCACTTTGAGAGCCTGAGACAAAGACACTTTCCAGGATTTGTCGAAAGAATAATCGGTAAAGTCGAAATTGAGATCGGCCCCCTTCTCCAGGGGCTTTCTGTATTTTTCGGGGATGGCATTGTAGCCGAGAACTGTTCCGATAATTCCGGCGGAAGAAGATGCATTGCAATCTGTATCCTGACCGCATCTCATCGCTATGTCCATAGTCTTCTCAAAATCGCCTTCTCCATAAAGGAGTCCTATCAGGACGTAACCGCTGTTAATGAGGGCATCGATGTTGCCTGACGACATCGCTCCGTCCGGGCAAGCCACATCGTTCCCGTATTTCTTCTGCAGAAGGGCCCAGGCGATATCCCAGGTATCGGGATACTGCTTGTGGAATGATATGATATCCGACATTGCCTGATAGTATTTGCTTTCCTGAGGTATGGCCTTGAGGGCTTCGGATGTAATCCAGTAAATATCAGAGCTTATGAATGCCAGAGAATACATCACGGAGAAATAGACTCCGCTGTAGAAGCCGTCGCCTGAGTTCATTATATGGCCAACGTTCTGTGCGTAATGTATTGCTGCATTGGGCATTCCGGGCGACATAAGGCCACAATGGTCAGATTCTATCTGAAAATCGATGTCATCGGCGTGGCAACTATGCTTGCCATCGCCGGAATATGGCGGCATAATGCCGTTCAAGATATTGTAGCGGGCCGCCTGATTTGCGTGCCAGAGGCTGTATCGGGCATTCGCAAAGGCCATTGCAAGCGAATCCACGGGAGCATCGAGCCCCTGTCTCTCATAAACATCGACGAATGTTATGTCCATATAGAGGTCGTCATCAAAGCCGGGGAAACAATTCACATAAATGTCATCGTTCCACTTTACGGGAATATCTTTGTTGATGGGAGAGGCATATCTGAACTCGAAGGCTCGTCCATAGGTGACACCTATGCACTGACCGGCCCATCCGCCTTTATTTTGTCCTGAAGGGCATCGCGCGAAATTTCAATTTCGCCCGAAGGAACATTTGTGCAAGCGGCTGCAAAAAAAGCCATCAGGCAAGCGTAAACTAACTTTTTCATTTTATTCTGTAGGGTTGATTGTCGTACAACAGGAATTTCTTTGCTTTCCTTATCCATTTCTGCTCTTCCGTCTTGATATGGTCTCTCATCGAGGCAAAATCGTCTTTTCCGTTGATATAATCGACCAGAACAGGATCGGCTATTTTTTCTTCGAAACCATCTTCCAGAGTGAATTCCCTGTAGCGGGCCTTGAAATAACGCATCATCTGAAGGGTGTGCATCAGGGAATGATACTCGTAGCCCGGCTGGAGAATTATCTGATAACCATAGCATTTCTCACCCTCATAGCGGCCGCAGGAAGGCGTGAATGAGCAGGGGCGCATCAGAATTCCTTCCGGATATGGTACAGGCTCGCTCAGAGACGGTTTTACAAAAGGAGCTCCTATATATTCATATGGACGGGCCGTTCCTATTCCCGGCGACACATTCGTGTTGTTCCATAAACCTCCTCCACTATAGACATCGCAGGTAAAGAGTCCCGGGATGTCAGAAGATGGTGCAATGGTCCAGGGAAGAAGTTGTTTGGAATTGCTGCCGGAGAGTGACGAAATCACGTGAAGAGGAAATTTTCCTCCTATTTCGCTCATATATAGATTGCAAAGTTCGCCAAGCGTAAGTCCGTGACGGTGAGTTACTTTGGGCGTATAGTTCTCTATTGTTGACGTTTGGGGCATCGTTCCTTCCACCACTCTGCCGGCCGGATTTATATGGTCCACCACATACATCGACGGAGCTTCATCGCCCATAGCCTTGAGAGCCTCCATCAGGGCAAAAACATCCTTTGTGTAGTTGAAGTAGCGTGTGCCCGTATCCTGAATCTCCACAACGACGGCACTGAGGCCGCATAGCTGCTGCTGAGAAAATTCTATATGATTGGTAAGGGGTGTGAGTTCTGTATCCCTCGGAGAAAAAATCATTTCAAGATTGCCTCTTTCTCTGAAAATGTCGTAGAGATACATCCCTTTTTCGGCATCCCAGCAGTTCTGGGTGCAGAAACAGGCAACCCTGCCCTCTACAAGGCTTTTGTCCTGCTGCTCGGCAATCGATCTAGTCCTGCACGAAAACATTAACTCTATTATGGATTTTGCAACCTTTATTATTTTCTCGGCAAGAGCCTCTGCCTCGGGAGCAGTGGGAGCTTCGGCATATATTCTTATGATGGGCTCCGTATTTGATTTCCTCAAGTGCACCCACTGTCTCTTCTTTTCGAAACTTATCTTCACTCCGTCGATGGTATTTACATCTTCATTTTTGTAAATTTCTTTGAGAGTCTCCAGGATCTTGTCTATCAGGGCTTTGGCGCTGAGCTGAATCTTGTTTTTCGCGATAAAATATTCAGGCAAACTTTCTCTGAGGGCAGATGCTGAGCATTTTTTATGTGCAAGATGACTCAGGAACAGGGCCACACCCACCATAGCGTCGCGGCCATAATGCAGGGCGGGATAAATGACGCCACCGTTGCCTTCTCCGCCTATTAAGGCACCACATTCCTTCATTTTTGTCGTGACGTTCACTTCACCTACAGCGGCGGCGAAATATTCTCCGCCATATTTTTCGGTAACGTCCCTGAGAGCTCTGGAAGATGAAAGGTTGGATGATGTCGTAAATACGTATGGTGCAGCCTCTTCCTCGATGCTGTTGCCGCTCTTGAGAGCACGCGCATAAACCTCACCGAGAAGATAATCCGCAACACTTACAAGGGTATATTCCTCGCCGAAAGGCTCGCCGTTTTCGCAGATGAGCGCAAGACGGTCTACGTCCGGATCGACACTTATTCCAAGATCGGCTTTCTCTGCTACTACAGCCTCTGACAAACCGACAAGATTGGCGGGCAGGGGCTCGGGGTTGTGTGCAAAATCTCCCGTAGGCTCGCAATTGAGTTCGATACATTCAACACCCAATTTTGCCAGAAGGCGCGGCATTATGATTCCGCCAACGGAATTGACGGCATCAAGCACAACCTTGAAACCGGCTTCCTTGATTGCTCTCTTGTCTACAGTTTTGAGAGCAAGCACTGCGTCTATGTGTCTGTCGGTGAAAT
>R06__coassemble_798_pt1 | contig 11164 bp, 6 predicted proteins | sample R06__metabat2_low_PE_030 | metagenome-assembled genome bin R06 | reverse complement strand
TCTGGAAGGCCCCGACCACAGAGATTATCCCTCTTATCCCGATGAATGGAAGGACGCGAAGATGGGATGGATGAAAAAGACAGACACCATTCCCTCCTCTAGGCAGGACAAGGTGATAAAACTGCATTTCGAAGCCGTGGCGGGCAATACGGAAGTGTATGTCAACGGCGTGAAAGTGTGCGAGAATTTCGACCTTTTCCTTCCCTTCGAAGCCGATATCACAGATTTCGTAAAGCCCGGGGAGGCAACTGAAATCCTTGTGGGAGTGAGGAGCCAGTCTCTCTATGAAGACCGTTCCACAGTAGGCCGCAGGATAGTTCCCGCAGGCTCGTTCTGGGGCACTTATATAAACGGAATATGGCAGGACGTGTTCCTCGAGGCATTGCCGAAAATCTGCATCGAGGATGTTTACGTAAAACCTCTTGTTTCAAAAGGAATTCTCGAAATCGACGTTAGCGTCAATATCAACAGTGAAAAAGGCAGAAAGAGTGATCTTGTTGTAAAGGGAACTGTCAAAGAGTGGTGCAATCTTGCCGGGAAAGGCGTGGACGAAGCCCCTGTCCCAAATTGGGATCTTGGAAAGGAAGTACTTGATATACAAGGAGTTGAAATACATTCTTTCGGAGGTATAAAAGGGAAGGTCACGATAAAGGTTCCCGTGGACGGAAATGTACTCAAGTACTGGACTCCCGAATCGCCCAATCTTTATGCTCTGCTTCTTACAATCGGCACAAAGAAAGAGACTTTCGACCTCAAATACACCCGCTTCGGATGGAGGGAATGGACTATTGACGGGACAAAGCAGCTGCTCAACGGACAGCCTTACGAACTTCACGGCGACTCCTGGCATTTCTGCGGCATTCCCCAGATGACAAGGAGATATGCCTGGGCCTGGTACACTGCAATCAAAGGTATGAACGGCAATGCCGTAAGGCCTCACGCGCAGGTCTACCCCCGTTTCTATCTGGACGTTGCGGACGAGATGGGCATATGCGTGCTTGACGAAACTGCCAACTGGGGCAGCGACGGTGGCCCCAAATTCGACTCCCCCGAGTTCTGGGAACATTCAAAGAATCATATCGAAAGACTTGTCCTGCGAGACCGCAATCACGCCTCGGTATTCGGCTGGAGTATAAGCAACGAGAACAAGCCTGTCATCATAAACGTCGACAGGAGGCCGGACCTTATGCCTCTTCAGGAGCAGGCCTGGGTGGACTGGAGGGACATTGTGCTGAAGAACGACACCACGCGTCCCTGGATATCGTCGGACGGCGAAGATGACGGCAACGGCATCCTTCCAGTCACAGTAGGCCACTACGGCGACGAAGGCTCGATGAAATATTGGATAGGGATAGGCAAACCCTGGGGCATCGGCGAGCACGGAATGGCATATTACGGCACCCCGGAGCAGGCTTCGAAATATAACGGAGAAAGGGCCTATGAAAGCCAGCAGGGACGTATGGAAGCAATTGCAAATGAAGCATATAAGCTAATTTCCGCCCAGAGGGCAAACGGCGCTTCATATTCGACGGTATTCAATATGGCGTGGTACGCCCTGAAGCCGCTTCCCCTTGGACATAAAGACCTTACGAAGGAGCCGACGCTCGAAGACGGGGTGTTCTTCGGAGAATATGTCGAGGGCATTCCCGGAGTGCAGCCGGAGAGAGTGGGCCCTTACTGCACCACTTTCAACCCGGGCTACGACCCTTCGCTTCCGCTGTACGACCCTTGGCCTATGTATGATGCTATGAGGGCTGTGAATGCACCCGGAGGCCCCGCTTGGTCTCCCTGGGCCGAGATTGACAAATCTCAGTATGACGCACTTCCCGCAGAGCCGGCAAAGCCTTACAGGGAAGTTGTTTTCGTGGGAGATTCGGATAGCGCCCTCAAAGGCATCCTGGATATGCAGGGAGTCATCTTTGCCTCAAAAGTAAAGAACCCTTCGGAAGCTCTTTATATAGTTGATGCTTCAAAGCCTTTGGATTGCAAGCTGGCGTCCGGGGCCGATATCTGGCTCTGGGGCATCACTCCTGAGACTCTCGAAAGCTACGGCGATATTCTTCCGAAAAAGCTTGAAATGGACTTTTTGAAGCGTTCCAGCTTCATTCCGGAGCAGATTTCTTGGACCAGGGGCCTCAACAATTCAGACTTCTATTTCTGCGAAATCCAACGCTCGGATGCCTCCCAATACACTCTCAAGGGCGATTTTGTCGATTATGGCAAAGTACTTCTGAACGCCTGCCGCACCGATTGGAGAAAATGGAACAAGAGGGGCGAGGATGCAAAGACCGCCGCCGTCCTGAGGAGCGAATACGAATGCACCGAGGCTCTTCCGGTGCTCGTGAAATACGATAATATCTACGTCAGCACACTTACCGACTTTGCTAATTCAGAAAAGGGTTTCAAGACTCTTGCTACGCTTCTGAGGAATGCCGGCATCAGCTGCAAAACGCTCGAAACAGACGCCGACGAGATGTTCTTCCTTCGCGACGGAGAGCTTCTTTTCCCGAAAAACGCAAAGGCGGAAGACGGAATTCTTGAGATGCAGGTATTCAGCACAAGGCCTCTGGACGACCTTCTCATCGAGCCTGATATGCCGAAACTTACGCTCATCGTAAGAAATGGAGCAGCCGGGCTCAAAGTAAACGGCGTAGCGGCAGAGCCCTCATCATCAAGGCACGATGAGGTAGTATTCCGCGAACTCCCCTTGCAGCAGGGCTGGAACACGCTCAGAATAGTTGTTCCTCAGGACACCCGCTTTGTAAGGGGCTCCTTCAGATGCGAAAACAAACCCGATTTCCTTCAGACAGTAAAGGCCTCACTCCGAAAGTGAGAAAGGTGAGGTTGCCATACTCCCTGAAATATTTTTTAAATTTGTACACTCAAAATTAACTCACTATGAAAAGATTATTTCTGTCAGTTCTGACTTTGACTTTTGCCCTTGCGCTGCCCGCAAAGGTCACTTTCGCACCTCATCTTACAAGCCATATGGTGCTTCAGCAGAATGCAGCCGTCACATTGAGAGGCTCCGCAACACCCGGAAAGACAGTATCCGTCACAACATCCTGGGACGGAAAGGAAACAACTGCCACGGCCTGCGAAGACGGCAGCTGGTCGCTTGTTGTAAAAACACCTTCCTACGGCGGTCCGTACACTATTACGGCAAAGGACGGAAAGAAGAAAAAGGATATCACGGAGTTGTCTGACATCCTCATCGGTGAAGTCTGGATACTTACAGGACAGTCCAATATGGAGATGTCCGTCGAAAACAACATTGTCAATATGGACAAGGAATGGGCGTCGGCCGACAATTATCCTTCAATGCGTCTTCTTCACGTCGAGAACACCATCAGCACTGTTCCAGAAAAGGATGCTGTCATACGCTACGACGACTGGAAAGTGTCTTCAAGCGAGTGGGTGCACGATTTCAGCGCCATAGGTTTTCTCTTCGGAAAGGAGCTCAGCGAGACGCTCAATGTCCCGATAGGCCTCATCGAAGACTGTTGGGGCGGCACTCTTGCCGAAGCCTGGACAAGTGCGGAATATCTCTATCAGATGCCTTATTTCAGAAAGACTGTCGACTATATCAAGGGACTTCCTTCCGACAAAAAAGAAAGTGAAAGGCTTTTCAATGATAACGTGAGGCAATGGAACGAGGATATGAAGCCTTTCGACGTGATAGACGAGTCGCAGACAATGAAAGTAAGCGTTCCCGGCTTCCTCCAGCAGCAGGGCGTTCCCAGCACTGTGGGATATTCGCATTTGAGAAAGACCGTCGAAATCCCCGCTTCGTGGGCAGGAAAGGACATTAACCTGATGCTTGGTGCCGTGGACGACAATGACTGTACGTTCTACAACGGCATCTATCTTGGCCATACCGAAGGATGCGCACGCCTCAGCAAATACACCGTTCCCGGAAAATACGTCAAGGCGGGAGAAGCCCTCATCGACATCAGGATGATGGATACAGGCGGTATGGGAGGCATACTCGGCAGCCCCGAAAACATCAAAGTAGAAGGACCGAAGGGCGAAACGATTTCCCTCACGGGCGAATGGCTCCTCAACATAGGGCCCTCGTTCAAGGACACTCCCGTATTCCCGATAAACATAGCGGGCGATGCAAATATGCCCACAGGCCTCTACAATGCGATGATCCACCCCATCATCGACTTCCCCATCGCAGGAGCCCTCTGGTATCAAGGTGAAGCAAACACCGCAATGGCAGAGCAATATCGTGAGCTCCTTCCCCTTATGATTACCAACTGGAGAAACGACTGGGGCATCGATTTCCCGTTCTACATATGCCAGCTCGCAAGCTTTATGGATGTGCAGAAGGGCCCCGAAAAGTCTGACTGGGCAATGCTCAGGGAGGCTCAGGCAATGACGGCGACGAATGTAGACAACTGCGGCCTTGCCGTCCTCATCGATGTTGGAGAAGCGGCAGACATCCACCCCAAGAACAAGCAGGCTCCGGCCCATCGTCTTGCCCTCAACGCCCTTGCAAGGACGTATGGATACGACGTGGAATACAAAGGCCCGGAATATGCCGGATACGTTCAGGACGGCTGCAGGATGATAATCAGTTTCGACAACGCCCAAAGCGGCCTCGTTCCTGCAAAATACGGGTTGAACGGTAACACTCCGGAAGACAATCTCAAGGGATTCTACATTGCCGGACCCGATCATATCTTCTATGAAGCATCTGCGGAAATATCAGGAAATCAGGTGATTGTATGGTCAGAAAAGGTTAACTGCCCTGTTTCGGTACGCTACGGCTGGGCAAACAATCCCGTATGCAATCTCTATAACGGAGTAGGACTCCCCGCCGTACCGTTCCGCACAGACATCTGGCCGGAATAAAAGGTTTGCCTTAAAAGCTCGACTTAAAAACCGCGGGTATCCAATCCCGACCACATTTAGCCGTGGAGGTTAAATTGTTGGATATCAATCAATTAACTAAAGTGCCCCCCTTTTTAAGAAGAGGGGCACTTTGTGTAACTAACAGATAATCAATTGTTTACCCACCACGCGAATCTCATTCTGGTCCTTCTGAGCCGGAGGGTTTGCAAAATTTATCCGCTTTGGTTATTTTTGCAGATTGGTATTTTATATGCAGCCAGGTGCTGCCGACTGTTTATGGTTCTTACGTTTCTTGGATTTCTCAATATGACACTGATCGATGTCCTCGACATCCTTCTTGTCGCCGCTATCATATTCCTGGTATTCAAATGGATACGAGGCTCATCGGCAATGAGCATCTTCATTGCGATAATCATCCTCTTTATAGCTAAAATCGTAGCCTCCGCACTGAATATGAAGATGATGACGAACCTGATGGACACGGTTCTGGACGTTGGAGTGCTTGCGCTGATAGTGATTTTCCAACCGGAGATAAGGCGTTTCCTGATGACGATGGGCAACAGGGCCAAATCTGTCGGCTACGAAAAATTCTTTACACGCATTCTGGGCAAATCGGACATAAACAATCTTCATACAACATCGATCCACGAGATAACGGAAGCCTGCCGTATGATGTCGCAGGACAAAGTGGGCGCTCTCATAGTAATGCCCAAGACGGATAATCTGCAAGAAATTGCAGCCACGGGCGATTCGATAGATGCAAAGATCAGCAAACGACTGATACTCAATTTGTTCTTTAAGAATTCACCGCTTCACGACGGAGCCGTCATCGTAAGTCACGACAGGATAGTCGCCGCCCGCTGCACCCTGCCGATAACAGCCAGAACAGACATTCCCGCGCACTATGGGATGAGGCACAAAGCGGCGATAGGAATATCAGAATCGACTGATGCAGAAGTGATTGTCGTTTCAGAGGAAACAGGCAACGTCACGTTTTTCAAAAATGGAGAAGGCACATTGATAACCAATTTCAACGAACTTGTCTTGAAACTTGGCAGTGCTATGGAGGAGAAGAAACAGTAAATAATGGAGAATATAGATACAAGGCTTGAAGCAAAACTCGGATTTGGCAGAGTGAGGGAGGCGATTGCCGCCCGCTGCTCTACGGACTATGCTGTCCGCAGGGCACAGAGCGAACGTTTCTCGACATCGGAGAGGGAGATAAGGAAAAGACTCATCATAACGGACGAAATGCGTCTTGTGATGATGTTCGAAGAGAATTTCCCCCAAAGCGGCTACATCGATTGCATAGAGTTTCTGAAGCCTTTGGAAAGAGAATCCACGGCGATAGACCTTCTGTCCCTGAGGAAACTCAAGACAATGACCGAAACTCTCAGGAAAGTCACCGGATTTTTTGAGGGCATAAAGGACGGAGTGTATCCCAGCCTCAAGAAAATGAGTTCTCAGGTGGCTGTATTCCCCGAAGTCCAGCGAAGGATAGACCTAATTCTCGACCGCTACGGCGAGATAAGGGACACAGCCTCGGACAATCTATTCGAGATAAGGAAATCCCTCAGGGAAAAAGAAGGGACGATATCACGCAGGATGAGCAACATCCTGAAAAAAGCGCAGGAAGAAGGCCTTGTGGATGCGGATGCAACAGTATCGGTACGCGACGGCAAGATGCTCATACCGATATCGGCGGCCAACAAGAAAAAGCTCCAGGGCTTCGTATATGACGAGTCTGCCTCGGGAAAGACATCTTTCATCGAGCCTGCCGAGGTTGTGGAACTTGACAATCAGATAAAGGAACTCAAATTTGCAGAACAGAGGGAAATCCTCAAGATACTTGTTGATTTCACAGATTTTCTGCGTCCCTACCTTCCCGAACTTCTCTCCGCCGCAAAATATCTCGGCGAGATAGACTTCATTATGGCAAAGGCACAGACCGCGCTCGACTATATCGCCGGAATGCCTGTGATTTCGAGCGAAGGAGAGATGAACCTGAGGAAGGCAAGGCATCCCCTGCTCGAGAAAGCCCTCAAGAAAGAAGGCAAAAAGATAGTTCCCCTTACGGTTACCCTCACGCCCCGGAAGCATATAATCGTCATTTCGGGCCCCAATGCCGGAGGTAAATCCGTATGCCTCAAAACCGTGGGCCTGCTTCAGTATATGTTCCAGTGGGGTATGCTCATTCCCACGTCCGAAAGTTCGGAAATGACTGTGTTCGACCGCATTATGGTTGATATCGGAGACGACCAGTCGCTAGACAACGACCTCAGTACCTACAGTTCCTTCCTTGCCAATATGAAGGAAATGATGGAGAAGGCAGACAAAAAGACCCTTGTGCTTATAGATGAGTTCGGAAGCGGAACAGAACCTGCGGCAGGAGGTGCAATAGCGGAAGCCCTGCTCTCCGAAATGGACAAAAGAGGGGTCTATGGCGTCATCACCACCCACTACACCAATCTCAAGCTCTACGCATCATCCGGCGATACTGGTGTAATCAACGGAGCGATGATGTTCGATGCACAGAAGATTGCCCCTATGTTCCAGCTCGAGCTGGGGCTTCCCGGCAATTCCTTCGCCTTCGAGCTTGCCAGGAAGATGGGTCTCCCGGAAGAGATAATCAAGGACGCAGAAAACAGGGCAGGAGAAAAATTCGTAGATATAGAGAGAAACCTCAGAAAGATAGCCAGAAGCCGCAAAACTCTCGACGAAAAGCTCGAAAAAATCAGGAATACAGACAAGACTCTCGAAAGCATAACAGACAAATATCAGAAGGAACTTCTTGATATAAAGCAACTTAGAAAGAATATTCTGGACGAGGCAAAGGCCGAGGCAGAAAAGATAGTCGCCGATGCCAACAAGAAGGTCGAGAACACTATCAGGACGATAAAGGAGTCTCAAGCAGACAAAGAGCAGACAAACGAAGCAAGAAAAGAGCTTCAGGAGTTTGTAGGCGCCCTTTCGGCCCTCAAGGAGCAGCAGCAGAAAGAAAAAGACGACTATATCGACAAAAAAATAGCCCAAATAGATGCCCGCAAAGCCCGTGAAAAGGAAAGAAGGGCAAAACGTGCGGGAGAGAAGGCTGCGCAGGAGCTTGCACAGAAGACTGCCGAAGAAGAAAAAGAGGCGGCTTTCAGAAACGCCCCCCTCAAGGTAGGCGAAAAAGTGAAGGTGAAGAGCAACGGTATGGTGGGCGAAGTTGCCAAAGTAAGCAGCAAGTCGGTTGTCGTGAACATAGGCAACATAAGCAGCAAGATGACACCGGACAAACTCGAGCGCATCACGTCAAACGAGTTCAAGTCATCCGTCAAGGAAATGAACAAAAACGTGAGCACAGTAAAGATAGACCGCAACATCTCGGAGAGGAAGCTCAATTTCAGCCCCGAGCTGGATGTGCGCGGAGAAAGACTGTCCGATGCCCTCGAGATTGTAGTCCACTACATTGACGACGCCCTGATGCTCAGCATCCCAAGCGTCAGGATAATACACGGAAAGGGCACGGGAGTGCTCAGGGAAGAGCTCCAGAAGTACCTCAGGACTGTTCCAGGCATAGAGAGCGTCTCTGACGAGCATATCCAGTTCGGAGGCACGGGAGTAACGATAGTAAAATTTGAATAGATATATATATATGGACAGCAGGAAAGACACGGGGCGAGAGGGCGAGGACATAGCCTGCCGCTTCCTTATGGAAAAAGGACATACGATACTTGAAAGAAACTGGCGCTGCGGCCATCTGGAGACAGACATTATCAGCCTCGACGAAGAAGGCCTGCATTTTACCGAAGTGAAGACAAGAAGGCCGCCTATGCAGGCAGATCCGCAGGAGAACGTAGGCTTCAAAAAGCAGCACAACCTCGCTGCCGCGGCAAACGCCTACCTTGCGAAGAAAGATGACGGGCAACTCGGCGTCTATGAATGTTTCTTCGATGTCGTAGCAATAGTACTTGAAAAAGAAAAGACCACAATAGAATATTTCCCTAAAGCATTTATACCGATATACGTATGAATAATAATTATTGCGTCATACTTGCAGGCGGCGCCGGAAGAAAATTCTGGCCGTTCAGCCGCCAGGATAGCCCCAAACAGTTTCTGACAATATCTGGGAGCGACAAGTCATATCTGAGGGCAGCCTACGAAAGGTGCAAAAATCTTGTTCCCGAAGAAAATGTAATCGTCGTCACGACATCACATTATGCCTCCCTCGTTTGTGAAGAACTGCCGGAACTTTGCGAAAACAACCTTCTCGTGGAGCCCTACATCAGGGATACGGCCCCCTGTATTGCATTTGCAACGTATTCTCTGCTTTCACGAGATCCCCTTGCAAACGCACTTTTCCTTCCCTGTGACAACAAAGTAGGTAATGAGGAAGCCTTTGAAGAAGCCCTTGCAAAGTGCCTCAAGGCATCTTCAGAGAAAGACATCCTGATAACTCTGGGCATCAATCCGACAGGTCCGGACACCAACTACGGATATATTCAGGCGGCAATTCCCGTCAATGATGACGACGAGCCTCTCAAGGTAAAGACCTTCACCGAAAAGCCCGATGCCGAGATTGCCCGCGTATTCATCCAGAGCGGAGAATTCTACTGGAATTCAGGTATTCTGGCAGCCAAAGCATCCGTAATGAAGGAAGAGCTGGAAAAGTGCCTGCCCCTTATGTCAAGCCAGTTCGAAGGATGGAAGGACAACATCTCGGACAAAGCCTTCATAGAAAAAGTGTACGGCGGAATAGAGAGGACAGCAATGTGGAAGATGATGGAGAAAACCGAAAGGGCGTGGATGATTCCGGGACGTTTCAAATGGACCGATATCGGAGAACTTCAGACATATTTCGACTCCCTCGACAAAGACGCCGACGGCAATGCAGCAAGGGCAGACACCCTTCTTGTGAAAAACTGCCGGAGTTCTATGATAATGTCCAACGTTCCCGGCAAGCTCATCGCCGTGGAAGGTCTTGAAGACTACATAGTTCTGGACACCGACGACATTCTTTTCATCTGCCCCCGCGACAAAGACAGAAGAAAAGCGTTCCTGTCCGGAATATCAAAGCAGAATTTCGAGAAATACAGATAAATGACTTCATCCGGAAACATATCAGAAAACAGCAAAAGAATAGCAAAAAACTCTCTTTTGCTTTATTTCCGTATGTTTCTTCTGATGTTTATCGGTCTTTTCACTTCCAGAGTCGTCCTGAAGAACCTCGGAGTTGAAGATTACGGCATCTACAATGCCGTGGGTGGCGTCGTGACGCTGTTCACTTTCCTCACGACATCATTGTCATCGGCGGTAAGCCGCTATCTGTCACACGCTTTGGGGCAGGCAGACAAGGAAAAACTGAAAAGGATATTCTCAACAAGCCTCATCATACTTATATTCCTATGCATTCTTGTCGTCATATTGGTGGAAAGCATAGGGATATGGCTTCTAACCGACAAGATGAACATACCTGCCGAACGTCTTGACGTGGCACGCTTCGTCCTGCATTGCTCTTTGGGCGTACTTTTGCTCGGTATGCTCGCAGTCCCCTACAACTCTGCGATAATAGCTCACGAAAAAATGTCGGCATTTGCCATTATCAGCATCATAGAAGGTCTTCTGAAACTTTTGGTCGCCGTTCTTTTGAGCCTGTCATCATTTGACAAACTGGTTACATACGCAGTACTTATGTTATGCGTTGCGCTTGTCGTACGACTGAGTTACGGACTGTATTGCAGGCAAAATTTTGAAGAAAGCAGAGGGAAACTCGTCTTTGACAAAAATCTGCTGGGCGAAATGACAAGTTACGCAGGATGGAATTTCTTCGGTGCCAGCGCGTATGTGTTCAACACTCAGGGAATCAATATTGTGGTGAACATATTTTTCGGCGTCGCAGTAAATGCTGCCCGGGGAATAGCTACACAGGTAGAAGGCATCTTCCGCCAGTTCTCGTCAAGCATACTTACAGCCATCACGCCACAAATAACAAAGTCCCTGGCCGCCGGAGACAAGGAATATTCTTTCGAATTAGTCCGAAAAGGAGCGAAATACACTTTCTGGCTGCTGTTTATCGTCTTCCTGCCGGTTATGATATGGACAAAGCCTCTGCTCAGCCTGTGGCTGGGAGAATTTCCCCTGCACGCAGACACCTTCACCAGACTCGCCATATTGTGCATAATAGTCGAAATGACAGGCAACACTATGCTGACTCTCATTCAAGCAACAGGTGATGTCAAAAATTATTACATCACGACAGGACTATTGTCTTACCTCTGCGTACCTGCAGTATGGATTTGCTTCTAAAGTGGTATGGGAGCCC
>R06__coassemble_786_pt1 | contig 11287 bp, 3 predicted proteins | sample R06__metabat2_low_PE_030 | metagenome-assembled genome bin R06 | reverse complement strand
AAGCAATGTCGTGTGTGACGGAGCGGCAAGGGCGATGTATTTCAACGGCCTGCCCGAAATGCCCATCAGCGGAATCGAGATAAATAACGTCACCATCAACGCCGAAAAAGGTCTTGAAATAAAGAACAGCGAAAAAATAACTGTCATCAATGCCGCAATGCAGGGAGCGAGGGCGTCCGAGGCTATGACAATGAGCGAAATCAGCAGATGCCCCGACGCAAAGGACCTCGATTTTCTCAGAGGCAAATTCAAATGGAACTACACTCCCGGGCTCGAACTGAAGGCGTTCCTTGATGTCGCACAAAAATACGACAGGGAAGAAATTATCGAATACGTAGACAAATGGTACGACGAAGGAATTGACGAAAACGGCCTCCCGCAAGGCTACAAGAAGGAAAATTACACCCTCGACCATATCTGCCCCGCCCGGACGCTGTTCCAACTCTATGACCTCACAGGCAAAGAAAAATATCGCAAGACAATAGAAGTCATCAAGTCACAAATCGACTCCCAGCCCAGGGTGGAGGCAGGAGCGTTCTGGCACAAGAATGCATACCCCCATCAGGTATGGCTCGATGGAGTCTATATGGCGGAGCCATTCTATGCGGAATATGCCGTGCGCTTTCTCAAGGGCAAAGCTCAGAAAAAAGCATTCGAAGACATCCTGAACGAATTCGAAATTGTCTGGGAAAAGACGTATGACGCAAAAACAGGCCTTCTCAGACACGCCTGGGACGAGTCAAAAGAGCAGGCGTGGGCCGATAAAACTACAGGGCAGTCACAGCACTGCTGGGGCCGCGCCCTGGGCTGGTACGTAATGGCCGCAGTGGAAATTCTCGACATCCTGCCGGACAATACAAAAGGACGGGACACACTTATAAAACATATAGAGGATATTTTCAACATCCTGCCGGAATATGCCGACAAAGAGAGCGGAGTGTGGTATCAGGTGCTCGATTGCCCCGGCCGCGAAGGAAACTATTTGGAGGCCACATCATCGGCAATGTTCAGCTATGCACTCCTGAAGGCCGTGAGGAAGGGTTATGTCGGAGCAGACAAAAAAGATTATGCCATAGAGCTTTACAATAGAGTCTATCGTCAGTTCATCACCTTCGATGGCAAAGGCCTTATGAACCTCACAAAGTGCTGCGCCGTGGGCGGTCTCGGGGGCAAGAACAACAGGATGGGCGACTTTGACTATTATCTCAGCGAGCCGATAAGGGACAACGACGCAAAAGGCATAGGCCCCTTCATCTGGGCATCCCTCGAAATGGAAACCCTCGAAATGGAAACCCTCGAAATGGAATCACTATGAAACGGTTTATGATACTCATATTTGCTCTGGCAGCAACATTCGCCTGCGCAAAAACCCCTGAAGAGCAGCCTGCAGAAAAGGAACTGACCGCCCCTCAGGGACTTGAAGTGCACAGCCACTCAGAAACGGGCCTCGCCTTCCAGTGGGATGCAGTGGACGGAGCCGAAGGCTATGATTACGAGCTTACAAAAGGAAATGAAATAATACAGAATGCCTCCACAACAAAAAGAAACGTCGTTTTCAGCAATCTGAATGCGGGGACATCATACACCTTCTCCGTCTGCAGCAAGAAAGGCGATAAAAAATCGGCATATTCCACAATAGAAGCCAAAACCGACGGCGGCACGGCAGAAGAAGAGGACGATCCCCAAAAAGAAGATCCCCAAAAAGAAGATCCTCAGGGCATTTACGAAACAGTAGGAATCCCTCAGTGTGAAGAAGAAGACGGTCTGGCCCGCGCATTCCCCGGAGCCGAAGGAGGCGGAATGTATGCCACAGGAGGCCGTGGAGGTGCGGTTTATCACGTGACAAGCCTCAGCGACGACGGCAGCGAAGGCACCCTGAGATGGGCCGTGAGCAAGAGCGGAGCCCGCACAATAGTCTTTGACGTAGCAGGCACGATAGAACTCAAGCAGGACCTCAAAATATCCAGAGGCGACGTCACAATAGCCGGCCAGACGGCTCCCGGCGATGGAATATGCCTCAAGAATTACTCCACCGTAGTTGCGGCCGACAATGTAATCATCCGCTTCCTGCGTTTCCGCCTTGGAGACGAAGCCCCTTGGACCGAAAGTGAAATAAGCGCCGGCAAGCCCGATTCCGAGGATGCCCTGCAAGGCAAAAACCAGAAAAAGATTATCCTCGACCATTGCTCAATGAGCTGGAGCATCGACGAATGTGCTTCATTCTACGGCAACACCGATTTCACTATGCAGTGGTGCACAATCTCGGAGAGTATGCGTTCCTGCAAACTCCACAGCAAGGGAAATCACGGCTACGGAGGCATCTGGGGCGGTGACAATGCATCCTTCCACCACAATCTCATCTCCAACCACGACTCCCGAAACCCCCGTTTCGACCACGATTACGTATCTACGATAAAGGGCCCCGTCCACTTCATAAACAACGTCATCTACAACTGGGGTGGAAATTCGGGATACGGCGGAGAATCTGCCAAAGGCTCGTCCCCGAGGCAGATAAATATGGTGGCCAACTACTACAAGCCCGGTCCCTCGTCAAGCAACAGGACAAGGATAGTCAATCCCACCACAAAATGCTCGAACTGCAATTCGAGCAGCCCCACAGACATTGTTCCCGGTCTTTTCTACATCACGGACAATTTTATGTACGGCAGCGACAAAGTGACGGCCGACAACTGGGAAGGCGTGCATCCCGACGACAAATCCAAAAAGGACGAACTCAAATCGTCATCATATATGGGCTCGCACACCGGCACGATGCATTCTGCACAGGACGCGATGGAGAAAGTCATTGCCTACGCAGGAGCATCTCTCTCGCGCGACGATGTGGACAAAAGGATATGCTCGCAGGTGAATGACGACACAGGCTCGCTCATAAACGATATGGCCCAGGTAGGAGAAAAGTACGGCTTCACCTGGCCCGAATACAAAGCGGACAGCACTCCAAAGGACACAGACAAAGACGGCATCCCGGACTCATATGAAGACATTCTGGGGCTCGATAAGAACGATGCAAAAGATGCCGCCGGCTACACCATTGACACCAAAAAGCGCTACACCAATCTTGAAATATATCTTCATTATCTAGTAAAAGACATCATAAAGGCACAAAACGAAAAAGGTAATTACACAACAACTAATAACTGAAAAATCTTATGAGTAAAATTGCTTTGAAACTTGCCGCTCTGCTGCTGGGGCTTACCTCAGCGCTGACACTCAGCGCCCAGAGCGTGAGCGGTACGGTCAAGGACGCATCCGGAGAGCCGCTCCTCGGAGCCTTCATTCTTGAAGAAGGCACCTCGAACGGCACTACGGCCGACCTCGATGGAAATTTCACCATCAAAGTGTCCGATGCCTCAAAGGCAGTCCTCCAGTTCTCTATGATAGGTATGGGAACTGTCAGCATTCCCGTCAACGGGAGAGCTGTCATTGACGCCGTGCTCAGCGAAGACAACAACTTCCTCGACGAGGTGGTGGTTGTCGGATATGCCACGGTCAAGAGACGCGACCTTATGGGCTCTGTGTCATCAGTCGACAACAAGGTGCTCTCATCCGTGCCGGTATCCAACGTCACGGAGGCCCTTACAGGTAAGATGGCCGGTGTGCAGATCACAACTACAGAAGGTGATCCCGACGCCGAAATCAAAATCCGCGTACGCGGCGGCGGCTCCATCACCCAGGACAGTTCGCCCCTCTACATCGTAGACGGATTCCCTGTGGAGAGCATCAATGACATCCCCGCTTCCGACATCCAGAGCATCGACATCCTGAAAGACGCCTTCTCAACGGCCATCTACGGTTCGAGAGGTGCAAACGGAGTTGTGCTTGTCACCACAAAAAGTGGTGAAAAAGGCAAAATCACCGTCAATGTCAATGCCTATTACGGCCGCAAGAAAATGGCCAACGCAGATGCCATTCAGACTATGTCCACGGGCGATTTCGTCAAAACACAGTACGAACTTGCCGTCCTCAACGATGCAGTCGATACAGAATATCAGCCCTACTTCGGCTCGTTCAAGGATATAGACCTCTATCAGGACATCCAGGGCAACAACTGGATAAATCAGGTATTCGGCAATGTGGGCACAACTCACAACGAGAACGTTTCCATCAGCGGAAGCGGCGACAAAGTGAAGTGGACAGGAAGCTACAACCACTCCGGAGATGAAGCCATTATGACAGGCTCAAACTACAAGAGGGACAACCTCTCGTTCAAGACCCAGTACAAGCCCATCAAACAGCTCACCTTCGACTTCAACGCCCGCTATTCTTCAACCAACGTTAGAGGTTCTGGAGCCAATTCGATGAATGACAAAGGCTCTACATCGGGCAACGGAAGGCTCAAACACGCCGTTCAGTACACCCCGATACCCCTCAGCGGTGCCACATCAGACTCAGACCTTGCCGAGGACTATGGCGACAACGCTCCCCCTCTCCAGTCTGTAAGCGACAACGACACAAGCAGGGAGAGAAGCGAATGGACAATCAACGGAGCCGTCACGTGGCACATCATCAAAAACCTCGATTTCAAGGTTGAAGGTGGTTATGACGACTACACTCAGGCAGACAACAAATTCAGCGGACTCACCACCTACTACGTGGCCAACAATGCGACATACAAGAATCATCCGGCTACATTCTATTCAGAAATCCAGAGACGCAAATATCGCAATACCAATACGTTGAATTACAATTTCGAAGAGGTCTTCACCGACAGCAGACATCATCTCGACCTTCTTGGCGGTACGGAATATATCCTGACCAAAGCCAACACGGTATCGACGACGGTAGAGAATCTTCCCGATTTCTTCGACGCAGATATGGCCTGGAAATTCATGGCATCAGGTACTGCCATCCAGTCAAACAACTATTACTACGCCGATGACAAACTCCTGTCTTTCTTCGGAAGAGTGAACTATGACTTCGACCACAGATATTCACTTTCCGCAACTCTCCGTTCCGACGGATCTTCAAAATTCGCGAAAGGCAATCAGTGGGGTCTGTTCCCTTCAGTTGCAGCAGCCTGGACAATCTCCAACGAGAAATTCCTTCAGAATGCAAAATGGATAGACAACCTCAAACTCCGCTACAGCTACGGTACAGCAGGTAACAACAACATCCCTTCAGGTGTAAGTTCACTTGCATTCCAGGCCAATTCAACAACCTGGATTGACGGAACAAATACATATTGGTCTACAACCACCGTGGGCGGCAAGACAATAATGCCGAACGAAGACCTCACCTGGGAGACTACAGTATCCAACAACATCGGTATCGACTATGCATTCTTTGGCAGCCGCCTCACAGGTAGCATCGACGCATACATCAACGATACCAAGGACCTCCTTATACAGTTCCCTACTGCCGGTTCCGGCTACGACTACCAGTACAGGAATATGGGCTCTGTCCGCAACAAAGGTTTCGAGTTCAGCCTGAATGCAGTCGTTATTGACAGAAAGAACTTCAGTCTCTCCGTCGGAGGCAACATCTCCCTCAACACCAACGTTGTGACAGACCTCGGCGGACTTTCAGAAATCACCGCAGAATCAGGTTGGGCATCAACTGAGATAGGCACGGACTACATTGTAAGGGAAGGCCTTCCTCTTGGAACGATGTACGGCTACAAATGCCTCGGATACTATACGGCCGACGACTTCACATACGACGAGAAAAAAGGCTGGGTAGCCAACGAAGGTGTCGTTGATGCATCAGACATCGTCGGAAAAAATTATTTCGGCCCCGGCGCGATAAAACTCTACGACAAGAACGGTGACGGCAAGATTACGGTGGACGATAAAGATATCATCGGATACGCACAGCCCAAGGGCGTAGGCGGATTCAACATCTCCGGCTATCTCTATGGTTTTGACTTCAATGCCAATTTCAACTATGTGTTCGGAAATGACATCTACAACGCCAACAAGATAGAATTCAGCCACTCACGCAAATACTACAGAAGAAACCTGATGGTAAGCGATGAGCAGAGATGGACAAACATCGACTGGGAGACAGGCGAACAGATTACTGATGCCGCCAAGCTCACAGAGGTGAACGCAGGCGCCACAATGTGGTCTGCAGCCTGCAACAAGGCCATCTTCAGCGACTGGGCTGTCGAGGACGGCTCATTCCTCCGCCTTCAGAGCGCAACCGTAGGATACACTTTCCCGACCAAGATGCTCGAGAAAGCCTGCATCAACAAGCTCCGCATCTACGTAACAGGTACAAACCTCTTCTGCCTTACAAACTATTCGGGCTACGACCCCGAAGTTGACACAAGGCGCTCCACTCCCCTCACCCCCGGCGTGGACTATTCGGCCTACCCCAAGAGCATAGGCTTCGTTGCGGGTATCAACCTGACTTTCGGAAGTTCATCATCCAAATAGAAAGAAGGCTATGAAAAGAATAATATCAACAATATTCACTGTTGCGGCTGCGGCAATGCTGTTTTCAGCCTGCAATAACATCGACCTCACGACTCCGACACAATCGTCATTCGACGAGAGCATAGTCTTCTCAAATGCGACTCTCGCAGAATACAACGTACTGTCGATATACGAGGTCTTCGGTCATACCAACTGCCACAGGGGACGCTATCTCGCCTGGTACGGTTTCAACACCGACACTGAGATATATGTAAGTTCTTCTGCAGACGAGAAATCGGCCATCGCACGCTATTCGATGACGGCGACAAACAGCCAGCTCAACCTCTCGAACGGCCCTTTCAACGAGCTTCAGACAGGTATCGAAAGAGCCAACATATGCATCTCCGCCATCAAGAAATACGGTGACATCGACAATAACGCCGATCTGGCCGCCCTCTACGGAGAGTCCCTCGTCGCACGCGCACTTCTTTACGTAGAGCTTCTCAAGGCCTATGGCGAAGTGCCGGCCCGTTTCGAGCCTATCAGCCCCGATACGATTTATCTTCCCAAGAGCGACAAGGATGAAATCTACACCCAACTCATAAAAGATCTGGAAGAATCATTCAAATACCTGAGCTACGGCGCAGCCACACGCACCACCCGTCCCGACCTTGCCTTTGCAAAAGGACTCTACGCACGTGTGATACTGTATGCCTGCGGATATTCACAGCGCCCCGACGAGGGTAAGGTGAATACCGGCGACCTCGGAAGGGTGCGTCTTTCCGAGACTTTCAGTGCCCAAAAGAATGACCTGTATGCAAGCGCTCTCGAAGCTCTCGAGGATGTGATTGCAAAGGGAGGATATTCCCTCTACAGTGATTACGAGCAGCTTTGGCGCGATTTCAACAACTTTGACACTACTCCCGGCAAGGAAGTGATTTACGCCCTCCCCATGTCAGATACCAGAGGAAGATGGAATTACACACTCGCCGTGCGCACGGAAGCTAAAAACGGTGTCGAGAGCCCCTGGACAAGTTCTACATCCACAAGAGGAGGCGGCATAGGCCCTATGCCCACTCTCTACTGGAAGTATCAGGACGGCGACCAGAGACGCGACGTAAGCTGCGCCAACTACAAATTCATAGGTAAGGAAGCCGAACTTGCCGGAGGAGCAAACTGGTATTTCGGAAAATACCGTTTCGACTGGATGGAATATCTCCCCTACACAGGCGGCAACGACGATGGCTGCAAACCTGTATATATGAGATATGCCGACATCCTCCTTATGGCAGCGGAAATAGCCAATGAGCTTGGCGACCAGACGAAGGCCAAAACCTATATCGAGCCCGTTGTTGCAAGAGCATTCAACAAGAACTCCGCAAAGGCTGATGCCTATATGTCAACTCTTACAGGCAAGGACGCCATATTCAACGCCATTGTCGACCAGAGAGGTCTTGAGTTTGTCGGTGAGTTCCTGAGGAAAGCAGACCTCATCAGATGGAATATGCTCAAGACAAAGCTCGATGAAGCAAAAGCCGATATGGAAGAACTCAGCACGCACACCGGCAAATTTGCAGGCATCGGAACAAACGTTTACTACAAGTACAACGCAGACGGCTACACCTTGTCTCTCTACGGATACAACGAAGGTGAAACATCCGATCCCGGCGAAGGCTGGACGGCCTACACCGACTCCAAGGGAGCCATTCCTTCCAACTACTTCAGTATGAGTGATGACAAACTCAATTCCCTTTACGACAACGACCCCGACACCAAGCAGTGGTGGCCTATCCCTCAGACTACCCTCAATACAAGTCAGGGCGCTCTCGTCAACGATTACGGATTTTAATGAGTGACTTGCTATGAAAAACATTATATCCAAATTTCTTACAGTCATAGGACTGGGCGCGGCTCTTCTGGGATGTACGCGCATAGAGGAAATCGAGGAGGACATAAGGCTGGACAGATGCCTTGCACCGACAGATTTTGTCGCCAAGGTAGATATCGCGACAGGAAACTGCGTTGAATTCAGCTGGTCCCTCTCGAAAGGCGCCGACGCATTCATACTTGAAATTTACAAGGATGGAGAATTGTACGGCAATGCTTTAAGGGTGCTGCCGAAGGAAGTTCCTTACACAGTGGAACTTGACCCCGACCTCGATTATACGGCAAGGGTAAAGGCATACGATTCGAGCGGCCTTATCGGGGAATCCAAATGGACCGACCTCGAGGACGTCATCGAGACTTATTCCATCAAGCCTTCTGTAAATCCCGTTCTTACAGACAGGACTATAAACTCCATCACGGTAAAATGGGATGCAGACAATGAAGTGGACCATCTGCGTCTTACTCCGGCCCTCGAAGAAGACAAGAGCTACACCAAGATAGAGCTCTCCGGTGCAGACATAGAAGCTGCAAGCTACTGTGTATCAGGCCTCAAGGCTTCTACCAACTATACTGTTGCCGTATATTACAAGAGAGCGGCACGCGGTCAGGTAAGCGCCTGGACACGTCCTGTTGTGGACGGAGCGACATCGGTTGCCGACACAGCATCGCTCAAACAGGCCCTTAGGGACGGAGCCCCCGTCATCCTTCTCGCCTGCGCCGACTCTGCATACGTCATCGGTTCTGTCACGCTTGCAGGCCCTCTCACATTCTACGGAGAGGAATCTGTTGACGGAAGCACAAAGCCGACTATCGCAGGATGCTTCAACATCAATTCTTCCGTAACGTCACTCCACCTCGAGTCTCTCAACATTTCGGGAGAGGCCTGCGACGGAATGAGCCAGCAGGGTCATCTTCTTAGTGTCACGGAAGTTGTGGAAAGCATATCATCCATCGAGATTGTGAATTGCGAGGTTTACGGATACTCCAAGGGCATCTACTCCGACAACAAAGGAGCAAGCGTCGGGACGATAGACTTCAACAACAACATAATCCACGATATCGACGGCAACGGAGGTGACGGTTTCGACTGCCGCCAGAGCTGCACAATCGACAAGATAACTTTCACAAACAACACCATCTACAACGGATTCCGCACACTCTTCCGTATAGATGAGGCCGTGAATCTCAAGGCATTCAATTTCTGCAACAACACCCTGAGCAACCTCTGCAGCCTGAACGACAGCAACAACAACGGTATCTTCCATATCCGTGCAAGGGCAAAGGGCGGCGCTGATGAGAAAGAGCTCCGCGACAACACCAACGACGTCGCAAATGATAACCTCTTCCTCAATATGGCAGAGAAGTGTCTCATTATCAGCAAGAACGGTATGTCCGTTCTGCCCAATCTCTCCGGCAACTACGCTTATGACATCAGCGACAACTTCCTGAATGTAAGCACTACGGCCACTCCTCCTGTAGAGAAGATCACGACAGATTCCTTCAAAGAGGCAGGCAACAAGGTGCTCTCCGAAGATCCTTGTACGGACAGCCGCGGAGGCAAGTTCAATGTGGAAGACGCAGCAGTCACTTCAGCAAAGGCGGGAGACCCTCGTTGGTTCACTCCTTATGTTCCTGTAATAGAAGACCTTACGCAGGATGTAACTGTTCCCGTCAAGACTTGGGACTTTACAGACAGCAAGACTTTCCGCGGAAAGATAGAGCAGGATGCAGTTCGCGATGGCATCAGATTCTACGTCAAGGAGAACGGACTCGAATTCGTCGATGAAGGACTCGAATTCCCCGCTGCAGGCACTCTCGACAAGAACGGCGCTCCCGAGGATTGCGGAATCGGCATCAAGGTTGACCAGCCGGGTTCTGTTGTAATCACGACGGTATCGGCCGACAACGACCAGGCACTGCTTGCAATTTCACTCGATGGAAAGGCCAAGATAGCTCTCGCAGCCGGCGAAGAGAACTACAAACTCGTTCTCGACGGCATCGAGAAGGGCGAGGAGCACTTCGTCTATATCTATGCAGTGGCTTCTCCCATCATCGTGAAGACCCTCCAGTGGAGCGACGATATCGAAAGGGAAGGCGACAAGATTCTTGACACTCCTGTACTTTCAATCGACAAGACAGCCGTCAACTACGGCTCCGGCGAGAGCGTTACAATCTCCTGGAATGCAGTTGACAAAGCAGGCTCTTATGATGTGACATTCGACGGAAAGACAAAGAACACCACCGATACATTCTACACCATCGCCGCATCAGAACTCACTCCGGGCACTTATGAGGTGGGCGTAGTGTCAAAGCCTGCAGAAACAGACCTTGTACGCGGCGCATCAGAGCCTGCATACGTAAGCTTCTCGGTAAATGAAGTTCTCGAAAAGATTGTTCTCGAGAAGATCTGGGACAGCGAATATATGAAGGCCGGCGTAGAGAAATACGGCAACGGAACAGAACTTAACGGAGCCGATTTCGTATACGGCAACATAGGATATGTTGTCGGCGGCGGCAAGTTCAAGTTCGGAATCGACAATGCCGGAACTGCCGATGAAGCTGCCAGAATACAGCTCGGCGGCACAGGCAAGGCCGGAACGAAGACCTCTCTCCAGATTCTCGTAGGCGGAAATGGTACCCTCGAGCTGACAGCCCGTTCAAGCGGCGATGCTGCACGTCCTCTCGCAGTTGCGATAGGCACCGAGGAAATCGGCCGTAAGGACGCTCCCGCCAAGACCGAGGCTCCCGCAGTTCTCTCATACGACGTGGAAGCAGCAGACGGAGACCTTGTAAACATCTTCTCTGCAAGCAGCGGTATCAACATCTACTCTATCAAGTGGACTCCGAAGGGTGCAACTCCCGTAACCACCAGCTACAAGTGGAACTTCACAGAGATGTACACTTCAGACGTCAAAGTGAATGACAGTCAGATTTATGAGTATAACAATGGCACGGCAGAGGCCGTTTCATCCGCAGACAAGAATTATGTCCTCTACCTCGCGCCTAACGGAAAGGATCTGAAG
>R06__coassemble_771_pt1 | contig 11377 bp, 11 predicted proteins | sample R06__metabat2_low_PE_030 | metagenome-assembled genome bin R06 | reverse complement strand
TACATAGCCTGCTCCCCCACCTTCATCTTCCTGTAAAGGCCCCTTTCCTCGGGCAGATAGCCTATTTTCTCCACATCACTCTGAAGAATGGGACGACCGTCAAAAAGTATCTCTCCCGATGTCGGGATGGTGATTCTGTTTATTATCCTTATCAGTGTGGTCTTTCCTGCTCCGTTCGGGCCCAGCAGGCCGAATATAGTACCTTCGTTGATGCTGAGGCTCACATTGTCCAGAGCCACTTTCTCGCCGAAAGTCTTCGTTACGTTTCTTGCTTCTATTATTGCCATATTTTAACAATTGAGTATCTTGAGTACCAGCTCCATAAGAGCCTCTGAGGGAGTAATCTCCTCTCCGTCTCCGCCTTTTCCCTTGTAATCGGCGTCCTTGATGCAGGAAATCACCCTCATACATCTTCTGACCGGATAATTCCTGAGTGCTACGTCATATTCCCTGAGGAAATATGGATTCACGCCCACCACAGCGGCCTTTTCGGCAGGAGACATACCCGGATTTGACGCCACTGCCACACCATAGCGGAGTATCTTGTAGAAATGGCTGAACATCACCGCCGTAGCCATCGGCATAGCGAATTTTGCCATCGAGCCTAAGTTGGCGGCAATCTTCACAGCCTTCGCTCCATCTGCCGCAGACAAAGCCTTGTTGAGCTCGAACACGGTATATTGGCGGCTGATGCCGACGTTGCTTTCAATGTCTTCGGCCGTAATGTCCACCTTCCCTTCCGGCAGGTTCTTCAGCATCTTCTCCGTCTCGACATTTATCTTGGCAAGGTCCACTCCTGCAAATTCTGCAAGAAGCGCGGCTGCATCAGGAGCTATCCTGAGGCCTCTTCCGGCATAATAATCCTTTACCCATCCGGGGACTTCATAATCCCTGAGCAGAGACGATTCCAGAACCACTCCCACCTTGCTCACAGCCTTGTAAAGAGCCTTTCTCTTGTCTGCCTTGGCCCCTTTCATACATATCACGAGGACGGTGGAATCGAGGGGATTTGCCGCATAAAGCGCGAGTTCCTCGATATCCTTCATCGCCTGAGCCTCCTTTACGCAGACAAGTTGCCTCAAGGAGAACATAGGAAAGCGTCTGGCCGCCGTAATCACCGTATCGGCATTGACATCGGAGCCATAACATACTATCTGATTGAAATCCCTGTCGCTCTCCTCGATGCAATTTTCAAGAATTGCATCGCACACCATATCTATATAATATGGTTCGTCGCCCATCAGAAGATAGACGGGCTTGAAAACACCCATCTTCACGTCCGAGACTATCGAACGTGCAAGTTTGTCTGTATTAGCATCAGCCTTGGCCATAGTTCACAAAAATAGCAATATTTTTCCACAATGCCGCAAAATATTGCTATATTTGTTCAATTATCGGCAAAGTGATGGACAGAATTTGGGACCCTCTCAGAAAGAAGGAAGTAAAGCTCACACCGGAAGAGCAGGTGAGACAATGGTTCATCTCCGTCCTTGAAGAGGAGATGGGCGTGCCCCGGCATATGATGATGAGCGAAGTTGCTTTCAAACTCGGAAAAAAATGCTTCCGGGCGGATATAATCATATACGGAAAAAATCTGAGGCCTGTTGCCATAGTGGAATGCAAACGTCCGGAAGTATCTCTTTCTCAGGAAGTTATAGAACAGGTTGTAAGATACAATATGACTATGGGAGTAAAATACATAATCATCACCAACGGCAACAGCACCTTCATACACGGGCCGGAGGGTTTCACGGCCGAGGCCCCGAAATACGAAAATATGACATTATGACATCCGGCAGCACAATAACAGAAGGATTCCTTGACGGAAAAATCTTCGGAATAGTTTCTGACGTAGCCTCCAGCCTTGGCGTAAGAGCCTTTGTGATAGGAGGATACGTAAGAGACTGCTTTCTTGGAAGAGAATGCAAGGATATAGACATAGTTGTAGAGGGCAGCGGCATCGCACTGGCGCAGGCCGTCGCAGAAAAGGTGGGCAGCAACGTATCCGTCTTCAAGAATTTCGGCACGGCGATGCTGAGGTATCACGGTATGGAAGTGGAGTTTGTAGGGGCCAGGAAAGAGTCGTACAACAGAAATTCCCGCAAACCCATCGTCGAGGACGGAACTCTTTAATAAGAACATCTCAGTTGCGAATTTACAATCAACGCGATGGCATTCAGCCTGCAGAAAGAAGATTTCGGGGCGCTCGTAGATCCGTTCGGCGGCATCAGGGATCTTGCCCAAGGCATCATCAGAACGCCATTGGACCCCGATACGACATATAGCGATGATCCACTCAGGATGCTCAGGGGCATACGTTTCGCCACCAAGCTTTCCACTCCCGAAAGAAAGTTCGAGATTGTCCCGGAATCCATCGAATCGATAAAGAGAAACCGAGAGAGGCTTCTCATTCTTTCGGGCGAGAGAATAGCAGAAGAGCTCAACAAGATTCTCGTCTGCCACAAGCCCTCACAGGCCTTCCGCCTGATGGACGAAACGGGGATACTCGAGTATATACTGCCGGATCTCGGCAAGCTCAAAGGCGCGGAAACAATTGACGGTAAAGGACATAAGGAAAATTTCTCCCATACTTTGGAAGTACTGGACAACGTTGCCGCAATAGAAGAGGAGATGATTTCAAAAGGCCTTCTGTACGACCACATCCTTCAGGAAGACGGTGAAGAAACTGTGATGAAAGTACGCACAGAGCCCAATCTGTGGCTCAGATGGGCGGCCCTTCTCCACGATGTCGGCAAGCCCGCCAGCAAGAAATATGACGCCGAAATCGGCTGGAGTTTCCACGGACACGAAGTAATCGGCTCCAAGATGATTCCCGGCATTTTCAAGAGTCTAAAGATGCCCCTCAACGAGAAGATGAAATATGTGAAAAAGCTCGTTTATCTGCATCTGAGACCGATTGCACTTGTGACCGATGAAGTTACGGATTCGGCCGTAAGGCGCCTTCTTTTCGAGGCAGGAGACGACATTGAAGACCTTATGCTGCTCTGCAAGGCGGACATAACGTCAAAGAATCCGAGGAAAGTGGAGCGTCTCAAAAACAATTTCGAACTTGTCGAAAAGAAACTTGTAGAGGTAGAGGAAAAAGACAAAGTCAGAAACTTCAAGAATCCCATCACGGGAGACTATATTATGGAGGTATACGGCATAGGCCCGGGGCCGGATATAGCCGTAATAAAGAATTATGTAAAAGAGGCTATTCTGGACGGAATCATCCCCAACGAATTCGAGCCTGCAGATGCCCTGATGAGGGAAAAGGCTGCCGAAATAGGCCTCAAGGCCGCAAAATGACGCTTGCAGACGATTTCATAGACTACATTTCGTCCGTCAAAAGATATTCAGAGAGGACGAGGGACATCTATCGCGATGTCCTCGATGATTTTGTGGGTTATGCTTTCGAGGGAGTCATCCCGAGCGATGAAGAATTGAAGGAAGCTCTCACGACGCCGATTATCCGCGGATACGAGGTATATCTTATGGACGAGAGGAAAATGAAGGCAAAGACTGTCTGCCAGCATCTTTCCGCACTCAGCAGTTTCTCGAGATATCTCATCCTAAGGGGAGAAATTTCGTCAAATCCCGTTTCGGCAGTCAAAAGGCCGAAAGTGCCCAAGAGGCTTCCCGAATTCTTCCGGAAAGATGCGATGGACAAATATTTCGAGCAGTCGGAGCGCTACGCATCAGAAGAATATCTCTACGAAATGGCATCGGATGCCTTTCCCGGATGTCTCGAAAAGAACAAGGGGCTGAAGGATTTGTACGAGAAAAGGCTTGCAAGAGCAATCATCAGCACTTTATACAGCACCGGAATGAGGCGCTCGGAACTCATAGGACTCGACATAAAGAGCTTCGATGAGTCGAGAAAAATCATTTCAGTAAGGGGAAAAGGCGATAAAATGCGAGAAATTCCCGTAATTGATGCGTTATGTAAAGAATTATTGTTATATTTGGAATCAGTTAGGAGAATGGTGCAGACAGAAAGAGGTGGAGGCGATGCCTTCTTTGTCACGGCAAAAGGAGCAAGGCTCTATCCCGAGTATGTCGAAAGGGTTGTAAAAAGCGAACTGTCCGCCTTCAAGGACATAAAAGGGAGAAAATCCCCCCACGTCCTCAGGCACTCCCTCGCAACGGAGCTGCTCGATGAAGGAACGGATATGTACTCGATCAAGGAACTTCTCGGTCACTCGAGCCTTGCCGCGACGCAGGTTTACACCCACGCATCAGTCGAGCAACTGAAGAAAATTTATCAAACCGCCCACCCAAGGGCACAAAAAGGAGGTAAGTATGGAGATTAGAACCCAATCCATCAAGTTCGACGCCGACCAGAAACTTCTGGATTTCGTCGACAAGAAGCTCTCGAAAATCGAGAAATTCTACGAAGGCATCACGTCAGTTGAGGTAAAAATGTCACTTCTCAACGAAGACCAGAACAAGAACGTGAAGGTCAATGTAGCGATTCCCGGAACCTCAGTAGTTGTGGAGCGCAATGCAAAATCCTTTGAAGATGCAATCAACGACTGCGCGGATATCCTCAAGGAGAAACTCACAAGACTCAAAGAAAAGAGATACGAATAGTCACAAAAAAAGGTCGGAAGTGATTCCGGCCTTTTTTATTTATTTCAGTGAAAGAGCGTTAAGTTGGTCTCCTATTACCTCCAATCTGACAGGAACGCCCGCCACAATCTCACCATCCGATTCCACAATGTCCTTGTTTTCGGAAAGGGGCGTTACCTCAAGAACCTTTCCCCTGCCACAGCAAAGAGTTTTCACTTTCAAGACATCAGCCGTGAATACTTTCCAAATCTTCAGAACGGTGTAATGCAGATTTTTTGTAGGAACTATCGTATAGTCCAGAAGTCCGTCGTCCAGGACTGCTTCGGGGCATTGCCTCATTCCTCCTCCGCAATATTTTCCTATGCCGAAAGCGACAGACAGGGCCTTGACTTTGAAGACGCTTTTTCCATCGACCTTGACCTCAAGGGCTTTGGCTTTTTTTGTTATGATATTGCTTATCAAGGCGCCCACATAAAGAAGTTTTCCTTTGCGTCCCAAAGCCTTCTTCCTGTTTACGGTATTGCAAACCTCGGCATCGAGGCCTATGCCTCCGATATTCAGCATATATGACGACTCTTTTTCACCTTCCTGAGTGATGCGGACAACGTCCTGTTTCTTGAACGAGCCTTTCTTTATCAGCTCTATCACCTTGAGGGGATCTTTGGGAATGCCGTGTGATTTGATCCAGTCGTTGCCTGAGCCTATCGGTATGACCGAAAGGAAGAAATCCGAAACTTTTGCCCCAACCGTAGAATCCACGTATTTCATTATACCGGACAGAACATCGTGCGCAGTGCCGTCGCCTCCTACAGCCATAAAATGACGCCAACCTTCCCTAGCTGCATCATAAGCCGTTTTTGCAGCGTGTCCGAAATCTGTAGTCAGACGCTCTTCGTAGTCTATTCCGCAGCATTCAAACTCAGGTTTCACCTTCTGCCATTGGTGCATAGTGACACCCGAACCGGCATAAGGATTGACCACAGCAAGCCACGTTATTTTACTATCGGTCATAGTACACTTTTTTGCAATAAGACGACAAATGTAATCATTCGAGCCGAAAAATGAAAATTTTTACTAAATTTGCCCTTCCAACTTTTATGAGGTCTTTTTATGGGTAAAGTAATAGCGATAGCAAATCAGAAGGGAGGAGTAGGCAAAACTACTACCGCCATCAATCTCGCGGCATCTCTGGCCGTTCTGGAGAAGAAAGTGCTGATAATAGACGCAGACCCGCAGGCAAATACCACCTCAGGGCTCAATTTTTCTCCCGACGACAATCAGAAAAGGACTCTGTATGAAGTACTTATAGGAGAGCTTGACGTAAGGGACGCCCTGATTCAGACAGAAATATCCAATCTTCAGATGATACCCTCCCACATCAATCTTGTCGGGGCGGAAGTGGAAATGCTGGAGATACCGGAGAGAGAATCGGCCCTGAAGAAAGCCCTCGCGCCCATCAGAGGCAACTATGACTACATCATCATAGACTGTTCGCCGTCTCTGGGGCTTGTCACGATAAATTCCCTTACGGCAGCAGATTCGGTGATAATTCCCGTACAGCCGGAATTCTTTGCTTTGGAAGGCCTCGGCAAACTTCTGCAGACATTGAGGCTCGTTCAGGAAGGCCCCAACAAGGACCTTTCAATCGAAGGTTTTGTAGTGACGATGTTCGACGGCAGGACAAAAGTACATTCGCAGGTGCTTTCGGAGCTCAAGGAGCATTTCAGCGATATGGTTTTCGACACGATAATCCAAAGGAACATACGCCTCAGCGAGGCTCCTTCGCACGGAAAGCCGGTAATCCTGTATGATGTCATCTGCAACGGAACGACAAACTATCTGAACCTTGCAAAGGAGGTTCTGGACAGAAACAAGGACTCTTAAAATATTATGGCAAAACAACAGCACGGACTAGGAAAAGGACTCAGTGCACTTCTCGGAGACACTACGGACCTCAGTCAGATAAGAAAGCCGGTAGGCTATATAAACAAGGAAGTTGCAGGCGAAACTGCACCAAAGGACACATCGGACATACTCAGGATTCCGGTGGATTTAATCGAGCCCAATCCTTTCCAGCCCAGAATGTCCTTTGACGAAGATGCCCTTGAAGAGCTCGCGGAATCTATCCGTACCCTGGGCCTCATCCAGCCTGTCACCGTACGCAGGATACCTTCAGGCAGATATCAGATAATAAGCGGCGAAAGACGCTTCAGAGCCTGCCGCAAGGCCGGGTACGATATGATACCCACTTATGTAAGGGATGCCAACGACCAGGGTATGCTCGAAATGGCCATAGTCGAGAACATCCAGAGGGAAGACCTGGACCCCATAGAAGTGGCTCTGAGCTATCAGAGACTCATAGAAGAGTGCAATCTCACCCAGGAACAGATGGCAGAGAGAGTGGGCAAGAAAAGGGCATCTGTCACAAACACCCTGAGGCTTCTCAAACTTCCGGCAAAGGTGCAGCACGACCTTAAAGTGGGCCTTCTTTCCGTAGGACACGCGAAAGTTCTTCTCTCCGTGGAAGATCCGGAGCTTCAGGAAGTCCTTTGCGACCTTGTTATCAAAGACGGCCTTTCTGTACGTCAGCTCGAAGACAAAATCAAGAAGATATCCACCCCCAAAGAGGAAGTAGTTGAGGAGCAGGACCTTCCGGAGTCATATTACAAAGTGCTCGAGACTGTCGGCAAGTATTTCAAGAATGCAATCAGCATAAAGAGGACAAGCGACGGCAAAGGTTCGATGACGATAAAATTCGATTCGGACGAGGAAATACAGAGTTTTCTCGACGCGATGGAAAGCAAATCCATTTATAACGGATAATGACGGCAAGAAAGATTATAATTGCCGCAGTGATGATTGCCGCCTTCATCCTTCCCGGAGCAGGCGGCTACAATTGTTCCGCCCAGTTCAGGGACGAAGCATTCACCCAGAATTATAATCCGCAGGATACCGTAGGTAAATCAGACACAACCGACCAACTCTTTTCTGTAAAGGAATACATAGGGGCACTCGCCCACAAGAACACAACAAAAATAGGCTCTCTTTTTGCCGGCTCCATTATATGTGTCGGAGGATGCCAGATATACAACAGAGACTATTGGAAACTGCCGATAGTATATGGAGGCATAGGTGCCGGAGCAGGCCTCGGAGCATACTATCTGAGCACGTACAACAAGACTGTCAGCGCACACACCGACTGGGAAACAGCCCGCGATGCCTGGCTGCAGGAAAATCCGGGCGGCACATACGGAGTAGCCGAGCCTGTCATCAACACGCAAGCATCCACAATCGGAAAAATCTGCCTGGGAGGTGCGGGGCTCATTTATTGGCTCACGCTTATGGACGGAGTGAAATGCTACGATGACGGCAGGGAGCCCCATCCGGGAAGGGCGACAATCTACTCCATCCTCCTTCCGGGACTGGGACAGGCATATAACGGCGAATATTGGAAGATTCCGATATATTACGGAGGTCTTCTCGCAGCAGGACATTTTTTATACACGAATCACATCAATTACAAAAGATACCAGAGGATATACAACGAAGTGTCGACGGGTGTGGACACCTCCAGCCCGATAACGGCCGACAATGCAAAATACTATCGAGACATCTACAGGCGCTACAGGGATTACTCAATCCTTGCAACGGCGGCAGTATATCTTCTGCAGGTTATAGATGCAAACGTCTTTTCCTATATGTATGATTTTGAGGTGACGGATGACATTTCCCTCAATCTGGAGCCGACGATTATCCCGGACGCTTCATACGCCCTTGGCAATCCTTATGGAAACAACGCATTCGGGATGCGTATAGGGCTGACTTTTTAAAGATTATGATAAAGAAGGCAATTTTCACTGTGATAATGCTTTCGGCGTGTCTTTGCGCCGGAGCCCAGGGCATTTTCTCAAATGAAAAGAACAGACTCAAGCAGGAAAATACAGAGCTTAAGAAGACGATCGACTCATTGAAACAGGTGATAGAGGGATTGGAGAAGAATCTGGAAGAGATTTCCAATACAGTTCCACAAGAGCCGGAAGCAGAAGATCCGTTTGAGAGCCTGCTGAAAGTATCCAGAGAAGATTACAGCCTCGAGGTGAGCGACAGCCTTCTCAGAGAGTGGTATATGGACAACGGAAACGACTTCAAATACGACGAATACAATCTGGATTCCGTGAAGTTGGCTTCGGACATTCCGGACGAAGTATACATAGAGCGCCTCAGGGCGATGAATTCCTTCATTCCGCTGCCATACAATGACATAGTGAGAAACTACATAGTCCTCTACACAAGCAAACGGAAGACAATGATGAGCAGGGTTCTGGGGCAGTGCAGTTTCTATATGCCGATATTCGAAGAGACTTTCAACAGATACAAATTGCCCGAAGAGCTGAAGGCGCTGGCAATAATAGAGTCGGCATTCAATCCCACCGCCGAATCGAGGGCAGGTGCAAGAGGAATGTGGCAGTTTATGTATACGGCCGGCAAAAGATATGGCCTGAGAATCAATTCATTCGTGGACGAAAGATTCAATTTTCTAAAGGAGACGGAAGCTGCGGCGCAGTATCTTCGCGACCATTATGCAATATTCGGAGACTGGAGCCTTACAATAGCATCCTACAATTGCGGAGCGGGAAATGTGATGAAGGCAATGAGAAGGAGTGGAGGTAAAAAGGACTTCTGGGACATCTATCCTTACCTTCCGCGAGAGACAAGAGGCTATGTACCGGCTTTTGTTGCGGCTTTATACACCTTAAAATACTACAATGAACACGGGATAGTGCCCGCCGAGATAAAAATGCCGGCCGCCATCGACACAGTGAATGTAAAGAAGATGATGCATTTCAAGCAGGCCAGCGAGGTAGCCGGAATTCCTATGGATGTTTTGAAAAACCTCAATCCGGAATATGTCCACGACATAGTTCCAGGCGAAGGCTACAGCATAAAGCTTCCTGCAGAATATATCTTCCCCTTCATAGACCACGAAGACTCTCTGTACCGCTATCAGGCCGATTCTCTTTTCAGTCCCACAAACTTGAAGAAAGTGCAGGACGGACAAGACGGCGAAAGGATAGTATATGTCGTAAAGAGCGGAGACAGCCTTGGAAAGATTGCCTCGAAATACAGATGTTCTGTAGCGCAGCTCAAGAGGTGGAACAATCTCAAGAGCGACCTTCTGCGCGTTGGCCAGAGGCTTTCGATTTACCGTGGAGGGAAACGTTAAGCTGCACCCGTATCTGATATTTAGTCTCCTTTTCTTCACTCTGCCATTGATTTGGAAAAAAGGTCCCGGAGGCCTTCAGATACAGTATTACCCAGCCTCCAGTCTTAATTGAAAAAACGCCTGAGAGATTAACTCCCCTGCCGTAAAAAGCGTTTACGCTGAAGTTGCCGGGAGCATCCCTCTCGTAGGAATAAATCCTGTCCGCCCAATTGTCCGCCTTGAAAAGATTTTCGCTCAGATAGAGAGAAAATTTGGAGGCTCTGTATCCCTGTTCTGAAGAAATCAGCCAGGAATTTTCAAGACAGTTTACATAATGAAGCCTGCATCTAAAATATAATCTGCCGCTGTCAAAAGTGGCATCCTGCCTTATTTCTGCCCTTTTTGTTTCGCCATAATTCCTGAGCCTGAGGCTGGCTTTTGTCGCAAGATACAATTTATCGTTTATAATGAATTTTCCGGTGAATACGGATTTGATCTGCGCCGAGTGAGCCACTGACGAGTCTTTGCTTTTTTCATTAAGGCAGGCTTCGGCCGATATTGTGGAAGCGAACCTTTTTTCGCTGCTGCCCGATGAAAGTTTCATCCATTTTCCAAAAGAAATTGATGAGGCCAAAGCCGCCCCAGTTTCGTTGGAGCAGGAAGTTCCGCTTCTGGACGCCCCCGAAAACGGACAATTGAAAGCATCCGGATAATGATGGAGGTTGAGTGAGAGTTTCACATTGTCCGAAGCCTTGAGGCCAAAACTTGCAAGAGCGGCAATTGACTTGTTTTGAATGTCATAAGTACACTCGGTGCCACAATCAAAGCTTTTCTTTCCCATTCTGAAATCGGCCGAAATTGCCGCTCTTCCGTCTAGTCCCGCCAGTGCCGAGACTGATATCTGACCATTTCTCCACATATATCCGGCATTGACTGCCGCAAGTTTGTTTTTGATGCAGCAGGCGGCATTCGCAAAGAATCTTCTTTTGGAAAGATTGTATCCGACGCCCCTCAGAGAAGTTCCGGAAAGCCCGTTGTATGAACTTATTCCTGTCGGATTCTTGAAGAATGAATTGGACCCGGAAAATCCGCTGAGCGAGAAGCCGTTCCAGAGAAGAAGGCCCTGCCCGAAGCGGCAGTTGAAATCTCCTATCAGAATCTTTGACGATTTAATTTCCTTTTGGGCAGAAAAGCCATACGAAAGTTGGTCTGAAATTGCTCCGGAAATCTTCCAATTTCCCTCCCTTTCCAATGCTGCCTTGGTGGAATATGAAAGGCCGGAATTCTTGAGAGTGAATTTTGACTGATTCTCAAACCCGAGAGGCTGTTTTTCTGAAGACGATTCACCGATATCCGCATAGGTCGAAAAGTCGAGAAAAATTTTGAGGGCCTGCGCAGTTACATCATTGAAACCGTCGATACCGGAAAGCTCTGCAACAGACAGAATATCACCATATTGAAGTCTGTAATCCTCTATCGATGCACTTTGATACGGAGAGAACAGTCCCGAAGATACAAGGCGTGAGCGCGGGGCTGTGTTGATACTTATAGGATGCCTGGAAAGAAGTTTGAAACGTTCTATTTCATCGGCATCAAGTTCTT
>R06__coassemble_764_pt1 | contig 11395 bp, 3 predicted proteins | sample R06__metabat2_low_PE_030 | metagenome-assembled genome bin R06 | reverse complement strand
CCCGCCCTAATGGTACCAATAGTTTTAATTTTTGTTTTTTTGATTTTTTTTTTTTGGCCACTTATTCGGGTTGTCGTCCGGTAAAAGCCGGGACGACGACAAGGTTTTTGCAGAAGAATCAAAAATTCATTATGTTTGCAGGAATTATTATCCCGGATTTTATGAAAAAATTACTGATAATCCTTGTTTCGATCTGTTGCCTCGGCGCGATGGAGGCTTATGCCCAGATGACGGACGATGCACTTATGCAATATATAACAGAAAGTGTGGCGGAAGGCAAAAGCAAGAACCATCTTGCTTCGGAGCTTGCTGCCAAGGGCGTATCTGCCACTCAGATGAAAAGGGTTCTCGCAAAAGTGAAGAAGGAGCAGGGTGTGCAGGTTTCTTCGGTTTCCACAGACAAGACAGATTCCGGAAACAGGACTAGAAAGCAGGCGACGATAGTGAACGATATCAGGGAGAAAGACCGCGAGCCTTACAAGAAGGACTCCACATCGACACAGACCGGCAAGAAGATATACGGTCACGATATCTTTACGTCCAAGACCCTTTCCTTTGAGCCCAACCAGAATGCTGCCACCCCGGACAGTTATGTGCTCGGGCCCGGAGATGAAGTGATAATAGATATATGGGGCGAGAATGAAGCCACCATCAAGCAGACGATATCTCCGGAAGGAAAAATAATAGTCTCCCAGATAGGTCCGATTCAGCTTTCCGGCCTTACGATAGATGCCGCCCGTGCCCGCATACGCAAGAATTTCGCCTCCAAATATGCAGCTCTCAACGGCTCCGCTTCTCAGATAAGTGTTACTCTTGGCGAGGCCCGTACCATTATGGTGAATGTTATGGGCGAAGTCAAAGTGCCGGGTACGTATAGGCTTTCTTCTTTCGCCACAGTCTTCAATGCTCTGTATAATGCAGGCGGAGTTACCGAAATCGGCTCTGTGCGCGCGGTGAAGGTATCCCGTGGAAGCGAGATTATCGCTACGGTGGATTTATACCAATATCTCTTCAACGGATATGCCGCTACAGATATAATATTAAAGGATGGCGATGTCATAATCGTACCTTCCAGCGGCCTTCTTGTTGAAGTGAAAGGCAAAGCAAAGCGTCCTATGTATTACGAACTTGTCGAAGGTGAGACACTTGCAGATGCTCTTGGATATGCCGGCGGCTTTGATTCGGATGCCTACAGGGGCGATATCAGCATAATCAGGCAGACGGGAGGGGAGCAGATAGTCCGTAGTGTAAAGGAAGATTCCTATTCAACTTTTGCACTTGAGGACGGCGATTCGTTCGAAATCCAGCCTGCTCTTGAAAGATATGCAGACAAACTCGAACTCAAAGGAGCTGTAAAGCGCCCCGGCGTTTATCAATATGGTGACGAGGTGAAGACTCTCTCCCAACTCATCGAAAGGGGAGGCGGTCTCAGGGAAGATGCCTTCAAGGGCAGGGTGCAGATAGTCCGCGAAAGGGAAGATCTCACCCTCGAAGTGATAGCTGTCTCCCTTGGGGACATCCTGGACGGCACAGAGCCGGATCTTCTGCTGAAGAGCAACGACCAAGTATATATTTCCTGCGTCAGCGACATCGACAAGAAAGGGGATTTCACAATCAACGGCTATGTTTCCCAGCCGGGAGACTATCCTTACGCTGAGAATACCACAATAGAGGATTTGATACTGATGGCAGGCGGCCTGATGGAGGGCGCATCGACGGCAAATGTCGAAGTTTCCAGGCGTATAGTTGATCCGGAAAGTTCTGAAGCTACAGGGAAACTTGCCGATATCTTCAACTTTGCAATCAAGGACGGTCTTGTGGCGGATGGTCGGAATTCATTTGTCCTGCAGCCCTACGATGTAGTCAATGTCCGCAAGTCTCCTTCTTTTGTAGAGCAGCGTACTGCGACTGTTCTGGGAGAGGTGGTATTTCCGGGCCAATATACCCTGAAGAGTGATACAGAAAGGGTATCCGATGTGCTTACGCGCTCCGGAGGAATCACAAAATCGGCCAATATCAAAGGCGGAATCATAAGGAGAAAAGTTACTGAAGAGGAAAGGGAACTCAGAAAGACGATAGCCGAGGTCTATAAGAACAGTGTCGAGGAAGAGAAGGATACCACGGGGATAGAGGTCATCCCGGAAATCTATAATGTGGGAGTGGATCTGGAGAAGGCTCTGGACAATCCCGGTTCGGAGTATGATATTGTCCTCAGGGACGGCGATGAAATAGTGATTCCGATGATGAGCAATACGGTTTCCATCCAGGGCGAGGTTCTTTTCCCCAATGTAGTGTCATTTATGGAAGGCCGCTCTGTCAAGTATTATATAAATCAGGCCGGAGGCTTTACGGAACGTTCCAGAAAGGGCCATACATACGTTGTGCACGCAAACGGTACTGTCAGCAGCGGAATGTTTGCCAAAGTCGATTCGGGCAGCTCGATTGTCGTGCCCAGAAAGGCAGAGCGCAAGGAGGTGACCACAGGCGAAATCATAGGCATTGCATCTTCTGCCACGTCCCTCACCACGATGGTGCTCTATCTTATAAATGTGCTGAAATAATAACGCAAATAAAGGATGAAAACTATTGAATAGTCAATTTTGTTTGCTATATTTGTATTTCCAAATCGCAAAAAGACGGTGCCGAAAGTGAGAATGGGAACAAAAATGTATGAATTTTTTATAAAAAAGTTATCAACAGGCGAAAATATTACATTTGTGGACAAAATTTTTTAGTTAAAGTTGTTGCAGAAAGAAAAAGTTATTATATTTGCAAAGATTTTGGACTCTAGTGTATAGGGGTCAAATTAACAGGAAAGACAGAAATAATATAAAACAAGAACATATTATTAATCTTTTTTTTAAAATTTTATGAAAAGAAACTTGAAACTCGCGCTTGCAGGCACCATCTGTGCCTTGTTTGCGTTTGCTGCTTGTACCAAGGATTATTCCGAGGATATAAGCACACTGAACTCTAAGGTTTCAGAGCTTACTTCTCTGGTAAACAACCTTCAGAGTCAGATTACTGCGGGTTCTGTGATCACTGCTGTCGACAAAACCGACAACGGTATCAAGATTACCCTCTCCAATGGTAAGACTTACGAGATTACCAACGGAGCTACTGGAGCTACTGGCGCCAAAGGCGACAAAGGCGACAAAGGTGACAAAGGTGACACCGGTGCTGCAGGTGCCAATGGTAAAGACGGCAAAGACGGCGTCGACGGTAAAGACGGTGCCAATGGTGCTGACGGTAAAGATGCTGTCATCTACACTATCGGCGAGGATGGCTACTTGTATGCAGACGGCGTAAAGACCGAATTCAAAGCTATCGGAGCAAACGGTGCTGACGGCAAAGACGGCAAAGACGGTGTTGACGGCAAAGACGGCAAAGACGGTGCTAACGGTGCTGACGGCAAAGACGGTATTGACGGCAAAGACGGCAAAGACGGCGCTAACGGTGCTGACGGTAAAGACGGCGAAAACGGTGCTGACGGTAATTACTGGATGCCCGACGTTGACAACAATCAGTGGGTAGAGTACAATGGTACTACTGGTGAGAAGACCGGAAAAGTTATCGCAGGTCTCCTTCCTACAGGCACTCTTACAGCTGTTTGGGATACCGAAAGAGGTTCTCTCAAGATTTTCGGTGTAGAAGGTGTTGACGGTCCTGTTGAGATTCTCCTCGGCGCAGACCTTAAGAGCATTGCTCTTGTTCCCGAGTATATTTTCGAGGGTAACAACTACATCCTTGTAGACTATGTATTCTTCTCAGCTCCTATGGAGGTTGACGGCACTGCCGAGCTCCAGCCCAGATTCATCGCTTCTTCAGAGGCAGAGGTTTCTTACAGACTCAATCCCAACAGCGTGGATTTCTCAGAGTATGAGTGGGAATTCATCAACAGACAGGCTACAATCATTACAAGAGCAGCAGCTGCTGACAATAATGACCTCGTTTCTATAGTTGACAAGACCAAAAATGAAGAAACCGGTTTTGTAGATTTCACTATCAAACTCAACTACTATCCTCTCGGCCCCGGTAACGATGCATCTTATGTTTGGGACGAAGATTTCTTCGAGGGTAAATATAAGGATGGCGTCAGCGACCTCGTTGCTCTTAAGGCTACCAACGAAGATGGTGAGGACATCATTTCAGACTATGCACTTATCGATTTCAAGACTGCAGTTTGGGATTATGACCTTATCCACGCAGACGCAGTTGACAAAGACGGCAAACTTGCTGAAATTCTCCCTTATCGCACAGAGCTTTACAGCGAAGAAGATCAGGGCAACGAAATGGTAAACGTTTGCGACTCTGCAGAGGCTCTCTCTTCAATCTATGCTTCTCCCGTTCTCCAGTACGACAGCCTTGTTGTCCTCAGCGAGTATGTAGAGACTTATGCTCCTCAGGTAGAAAAACTCGTATCTGAACTCGGTCTTGCACCTCAGTACAAATTCCAGCTCTGCGGTTACGATAAAGCTACCAATGAGTTCAAGATTGGTGTTCCTTATCTTGGTATTGACGGTCTTACCGATCAGAACGCTTTCGTTACTCTCGACGAGAATTCAGGTGAGATGAAAGTTGATACAGACTTCGTATCATCAAAGAAACCTGCTATCGGCCGTACTCCCCTTGTATACGTTACTTCATTCGTAACAATCGACGATGTTGATTATCTCCTTTGCGACGGCTTCATCAAAGTGGCTATCGTTGAAAAGGCAGAGAAACCCGTTGAACCCGAACCCGAATATCCTCTCGGATATGAGATCTTCATCAACCACTCTGCAGACTTCGTTTATGAGAACCTTACAGAGGCTGGCAAGACTCGCGAAAATGCTTCTGCTACAGATTCTCTCGTAGTTACTTGGGATGAAATCAACCAGCAGGTACTCGACGTTCTCGGCATCTCATTCGAGAAGTTCCAGGAACTCTATACTTTGACTTCTGTCAAGGCTATCGATCCTAAATCTGTAGAGAACGTAGGTTATCCTGAAGAGGACGATACTTATGATTATGTAGATCTTGCTGATGCTCTTCCTACGGGCGTAACAGCATATCTTATTACTCCTAACGAGTGGAAGACTTCAACCAACGTTATCTCTCTCAAGGTTGACAACACTGTTGAGGCTCCTCTCGAGAAGACAATCCGCGTCATCTACCAGGCTAAGGACAACTATCAGGATATCAATGTAGCAATTGATTTCAACATCACAGTTTCTACTCCTATACCTCATACTCACGCATTTGTTCTTGACCAGTTCATCCTCAACCCTGACTACATCCTCGGTACGATGAACGAGCTCAACTTCACTAAGCCCGCAAACATCAACGCTAAACCTGCAGATTACAACACTTACGGTGGCGTTCGCATTAAGGGTACAGCTGATGGTCTGAATTCAGGTCTTGTAGAGCACTTCATGGAGTATCTCTATTACATGCTTGACGAAGATAAGAAACTCTCTTGTGTAGAGGATGGTACTACCTTCAAGTTCCAGATCCTCAACTTCACTACTGAAGAGGTTGATTGGACTGAGAGCACAGGTGGCGCTTGGACTTATGGCACAACTCAGGTAAGTGGCAAGGATTATGGTTACGTAGAGCTCACTAAGGAACAGCTCGAGGCTATCATCAACGGCACCGCAGGTCCTGATATCAAGGCTATCCAGGCAGCTATCAGCACTGACAAGGACGTTCTCATCGAGGTAACTGAGACTTGTGGCAAGGATACTAAACAGGTTAAGACAGGTTACTACTATGTAGTATTCGAGGCCGCTTCTATCGAGGTTAAGACTTCTGAAATCGTTCTCGGTACTTACAAGGAAGTTCCTGATACAGCTTGGGCTTGCGAGCACGTTCAGATTCTCGACAAGGTAACAGGCAAACCTCTCTTCGTATTCAATACTGTAACTCGCGCTTGGGATGCTACTGAGGCTGCTGAGGCTTACGATGGTCTCTTCGAACTTGCAGATGATATTACTGTAAACTTCAAGGCTGACGGTATCGGTTACTACACTACTCCTAACCCTGTAACAGGCCAGATTGACAACTTCGAGTCATTCGGTTCAGGTCTCCTTCTTACTATCAACGAGGATGAAAATGATGAGTCTATCCTCAGATGGTACAATATGGGTACAGACCTCCAGAACGACAAGTACTGCTATGTAACTATCGAGTACGCTATCGGAGAAATCTTCAAGGGTGAGGTTACTGCAAAGGTTACTGTACTTTCAACTGAAAACACAAAGAAATTGGACAAATAATTTCCTTATGTAACTATTAATAAAGTAGAGAGAGAAGATTTTCTCTCTCTACTTTTTTCTTTTATAAAACAACATTTTCAAAATGAGCCGGAAGTTATTTTATTTTTGTTTGGCAGTTTTAGCGCTTTGCGCTTGTGCAAAGGAATCTATGAAAGAGATTCCTTCCTGCAGCAAGTCTGAAGTTACACTTTGTGCTAAGAATGTTTCTACAAAAACTTATCTTGCAGATGAAGTATATGGCGAGATTTGGTGGAGTGCAGGAGATTCCCTTAGCCTTTTTACTTCACAAGCCAGTGATGGAGGAAGCAAGTTTGTCACCGCAGATGGTGGATTTGAGGCGGAGTTTACAGGTGAGGCAGCAACTGCTTCCAAATACTTCGGACTCTATCCTTACAATAAGAACAATACCTTTAACGGAAGCAACTCTTTCGGAGCGGAAATTCCTGTGCAGCAGACTGCTCAAAAAGGTGGCTACGACCCCTCTGCTATGCTCTCAGTAGGTGTTTCTGAAACTCTTGATATGGGATTTTATATTCCCTGCGGAGGTATAAGATTTTCTGTTTATCAGCAGGGGATAGATAAAGTTGTTTTCAAGACAAATGGAGGAGAGAAGATAGCCGGAAATGTAACTATTTCTGTTTCCGATCCTTCCAACCCTGCAATTTCTTCTTCGAGCGGTACGTCCGACTCGATTACACTTACTGCTACCGATGGCTTTCTGCCCGGTACGACTACATTTTATTATATTCCGATGATTCCCAAGGCTCTTTCCGAGGGTTTCACAATGACTTTCTACAAGGGCGGAGATGTTCTGTGCACGTCTGAGTGCACTTCTTATGTAGTTGTAAACAGGGGTGTCTTCAGCACAATCAAAAATGCCGATAATCCTGCCGGAGTAGCAGCGATTTTTGACGGCATAGATGTTTCACAAAATGGCACGGCCAATTGCTATGTGATATCATCAAAAGGCTGCTATAAGTTCCCTGCAGTTGCAGGCAACAGATCTACAATAAGTGACGACACTTCCGTCAGCCCCGTCAGTGCGGAGGTTGTTTGGGAGACAGACAACACTGCAACAGCTGTTTCCGAGGGCGCTATATTGCAGAGAGTCAAGTACAAAAACGGATATGTCTATATCCAGACGGCATCACCCATAAAAAATGGAAATGCACTTGTTGCTGTAAAGGATGCCTCAGGCACAATACTTTGGAGCTGGCATATCTGGGTATGCGACGGCTACAGTCCCGACAATACAAAACAGCTCTACAAAGGAGCGACGAAATATTTTATGGATAGAAATCTGGGTGCACTTTCTTCTACCCCCGGCGATTATCTTGCCAATGGATTTCTGTACCAGTGGGGTCGAAAAGATCCTTTTATGGGCGCGGCTGCGACATCTCAGAATACCAGGATGGCATCGACTCATCCTGCGACAACTGTGGGTGTCTCTTCAGATACAGGCACCATTAAATATTCAATAGAAAATCCCAACGTATTCATCTATTCAAGTTCAGGTTTGTATAGTTGGATGACTACGTATAACAATAATCTTTGGGCTGTAAGCAAGTCAGTTTACGACCCTTGTCCTCCCGGCTGGAGGATTCCGGCAGATTCATCGGACGATGACTGGAAGAAGGCTTATGATGCATCTGCGTTTACAACAGATTACTCCCTCAAGGGCGTTTATGCGACTCTTTCTTCAGGAGGTAAGGGCTGGTATCCCGCTACAGGTAATCTCAACTGCTCAAAGGGAGAACTGTGCAATACCGGCGAATTCTCGATTTGCTGGTCCAATACCAAGAGCGGCACAAGCAATTCCACCGGTTTCCAGATGTTCCTCAGCAGAAACAATTCTTATGTTACCCCTTGTGCCGATTCAAAAGTCAGGGCAGAAGGTCACGCTGTAAGATGTGTAAAAGAATAATAAGGAGGATGGAGATATGAAAAAGCTTATAACGGTTCTTTTTTCTTTTGCAATTGTACTTGCTTCCTGTGTCAAGGAAGAAGTCATACCTGTTACCTCAGTTACTTTGGATTCAAAGGGAACAAGTCTGATAGTGGGGCAGAGCACTACTCTTACTGCCACAATATCGCCCAGCAATGCGGATAACAAAGTTCTGATATGGTCAAGCACCCGTTCAGACGTAGCCAGTGTCGAAAGAGGGGTAGTGACGGCTGTCGGCGCCGGTGAGGCTGATATTATAGTAAAGACAGACGACGGCGCATTTACAGACAAATGTACTGTCACTGTGGTTGAGAAGTTTATATCGACAACAGGGATAAGCCTGGATAGTCACAGTACAATACTTTATGAGACTCAAAGCGATACTCTGCTCGTAAAGGTGATGCCGGACGATGCGACGAACAAAAATGTCATTTGGGCAAGTTCCAACGAATCAGTAGTGAAGGTTGCCGCCGGCGTGATTACCGCTCTCAAGGCAGGAGAGGCCGTGGTGACAGCCACTACAGAAGATGGTGGTTTCGTTGACAAATGCGAAGTCAAGGTGAAATGCAATGTTCTGGGCGTCAAACTCAATTATCCTCTTGTGGAGATAAACGAAGGAGAGACGTTCGAGCTTTCGGCAGTCGTATATCCTTCCAGGGCAGAGGACCTTTCTGTAGAGTGGTCTTCTGAAAACCCTGATGTCGCAACAGTAGACCAGGACGGTAAGGTTACCGGCCTCGCCAAAGGTCAGACAACGATTACCGTCACTACCAAAGACGGTGGATATACGGATGAATGTGTGATAATTGTAAATAGCAGTGTCAGCGCAGTTTCTCTCGACAAAGAAGCGTTGGCGCTTTATGTCGGCGAGAACAGTACTCTCAAGGCGACAATCACTCCGGAGAATGCATCCAATCCGAATGTCCGCTGGAGCAGTACAAATACTTCTGTAGCAACCGTCTCTGACGAGGGAGTCGTAACTGCTGTCAAGGCGGGAGAGGCTGTGATTTGTGCTACTACTGAAGATGGCGGAAAACACGCAAACTGCTCTGTCAAGGTTTATAATCGCGTAGAAAGTGTAAGCCTCGACAAAAAAGTCGAGAAATTGGCTGTAAACGAGACTTTGCAGCTTATTGCGGCTGTAAGCCCCGACAATGTGAAGAGCGACAAAGTTACCTGGACTTCAAGCAACACTGCATACGCAAAGGTTGATGCCAACGGCCTTGTGACGGCTCTGAGCAAAGGAACTGTCAAGATTACGGCGACATCGGAGGAAGACAAGACAAAATCTGCAACCTGCGAGATTGAAGTTGTCGTTCCCGTCGCTTCAGTTACGCTAAACAAACAGGAACTCTCTCTCAATGTGGGCGGTTCAGAAAAGCTTACTGCTACTCTGAAACCTTCCAATGTCACCAATCCTGACGTAGAGTGGTCGTCAAGCGATGCTTCTGTGGCTACCGTGGAAGGAGGCCTTGTAAAGGCAGTCGCTTCGGGAACTGCCGTTATCACTGTTACGACTTCTGATGGCGCTCTCAGCGCAAGTTGCAAGGTTACTGTAAGCCAGCCCACGACGGGTATAACCCTCAGCAAGACTTCACTCAATCTCAGGCCCGGAAAATCAGAGACTCTTACTGCTACAGTCCTTCCCGAGAATTCGACGGATAATATCGTCTGGACAACAAGCAATGACGAAGTCGCGATTGTTGTAGATGGCAAGGTGACGGCTGTCAATTCCGGCGAGGCAATAATTACTGCCACTTCAGGCAGCAAGAGCGCTACTTGCAAAGTGACGGTGGAAGTGCCTGTAGAATCTGTAAGTCTTGCTAAGGAAGAGGTGACCGTAAATGTAGGCGATACCTATACATTCTCCGCGAATATTCTTCCTTCGAATGCAACAAACAAGAACGTTACCTGGACTTCGAGCAATCCCGAGATAGTCAGCATAAATGCCGAGGGCATAGCCAAAGGAATGAAGTCCGGCTCTGCAACGATTACTGTAACTACTGAAGACGGAGCAAAGACAGCGACCTGCAAAGTGACAGTATCGATTCCCGTAGTGGGGGTTGTTATGGGAAGGAATACATTGACTCTTCCGGTAGGGGAATCAGAGGCTCTTACGGTGCAAATTGTTCCTTCTGATGCTACAAATCAGGATGTCATATGGAGTTCAGAAAACGAAACAGTGGCGACAGTGTCTTCTACCGGAGTTGTTACGGCAAGAGCAGAAGGTAAGGCAAAAATTACAGCTACTTCGGTTGATGGCGGCAAGAAGGACGCTTGCATTGTGACGGTGACAGTACCTGTAGCATCAGTCGGCCTGAATGTCACGTCTCTTTCCCTGTCAAAGGGAGAAACAGCAACATTGAATGCAACTGTCTATCCTTCAAATGCTTCCAATAAGAAAGTGAAATGGTCGACTTCGAAATCTTCTGTTGCGACTGTATCTGCTGAAGGTTTAGTGACGGCAGTGGGTAAAGGAGAGGCCACAGTTACGGTGACTACAGAGGATGGATCAAAGACAGCCACTTGCAAGGTGACGGTGACAGTTCCTGTGGCAAGTATCTCAGTCAGTCCTTCATCGGCGACGATAGAAAAGGGTAAGACTGCAAGGCTTACTGCTACTGTTACTCCTTCGGATGCAAACCAGGAAGTGACGTGGTCAAGTTCGAAGACTTCAGTGGCGACAGTCTCTTCTGATGGTGTTGTGACTGCAGTCAGTGTGGGAGATTGTTCTATTATAGCAAAGGCCAAGGATGGTTCAGGCGTTGTCGGAACGGCGACAATAAAGGTCGAGGACACTTCAGTTGCTGTTACCTCCATAGAACTTACAAAATATGAAATAACGATTGATGCCGGTGCGATTTATGACCTTGTGGCGACAGTCTATCCTTCGAATGCTACAAACAAGACCCTTGAATGGAAGAGTGGAAACGAAAATATAGCGACTGTTTCACAGACCGGCCGCGTTACCGGTGTCGGCAAGGGTGTGACTTATATCAATGTCAAGGCGACAGATGGCTCCGGTGTTATTGCCAAAGAGTGCAAGGTGACAGTGAATTCTTACGAGGTGGAAGGCATTTCTCTTGACAAGTCAAGCCTTGCTCTCACATCCGGTTCGACATCCCAGCTTACGGCAACCATCACTCCCGATAATGCTTTGAACAAGAATGTCGCCTGGACCACAAGCAATGCA
>R06__coassemble_730_pt1 | contig 11762 bp, 8 predicted proteins | sample R06__metabat2_low_PE_030 | metagenome-assembled genome bin R06 | reverse complement strand
CAAAGAGATGATGTCCGATGATCTAAAATCCACAGGAAGAGGCCTTGGAGCATCTCTGGCGGCCTAAACTGCATCATATCACAAGGCCGACGAAGGCTCATCGGAGTATTACGACAGGATAATAGAAATCAATCTTTCAGAGCTTGAGCCCTACGTCAACGGCCCGTTCACTCCCGATGCAGCCTGCCCGGTAAGCGAGATGAAGAAGAAACTCTCCGAAACAGGTTTCCCCGAGGATGTTGAGGTTGCGCTCATAGGCTCCTGCACCAATTCCTCTTATCAGGACCTTGCGCGCGCGGCTTCCGTGGCGGAGTATTTCCTTTCGTCCGGGTATTCCCCCAAGGCTTCTCTCATAGTAAATCCCGGAAGCAACAGAATATGCGCTACAGCGCGTCGTGACGGCATTCTGCCGACTTTGGAAAAGGCCGGAGCTGTGGTGATGACCAATGCCTGCGGCCCCTGCATAGGCCAGTGGGAGAGAAAGACCGACGACAATCAGAGAAGAAATACGATAGTCACATCCTTCAACAGGAATTTTGCAAAGAGGGCAGACGGCAACCCCAATACCCACGCCTTCATCGTATCTCCGGAGATGGCTGTCGCGTTTGCTTTCAGCGGCAAACTCTGGCAGAGCCCGTGCGAACTTCCCGCTCCCAAGGGCGATGAGCTTCCGCTGAATGGCTTTGCCGCCTGTGATGACGGCTATGTCGCTCCCCAAGAGGGAAGTCCCGCCCCCGTGATAAGGCCCGAAAGCAAGAGGATACAGAAACTTCTGCCTTTCGCCCCCTGGGACGGAAAGGACTTCTGCGATGTCCCTCTCCTTATCAAGACGAAGGGTAAATGCACCACGGACCATATCTCGATGGCCGGTCCCTGGCTGCGCTTCAGAGGCCATCTCGAGAATATTTCAGAGAATATGCTGATGGGGGCAGTGAATGCCTTCAACGGCAAGACGAATGCAGTCAGAAATCCCCTTTCTTCTGAAGAAATGGCTGTATCCGCATCGGCAAAACTTCTTCGCGACAAAGGCTTTGGCAGCATAGTCGTGGCAGAAGACAACTACGGCGAGGGCACCAGCAGGGAGCACGCTGCTATGGAGCCGAGGTTCCTCGGTGTAAAGGCTGTCCTGGCCAAGAGTTTCGCCCGCATTCACGAAACAAATCTCAAGAAGCAGGGAGTTCTTGCGCTCACATTTGCAGAACCTTCTGATTATGAGAAAGTTATGGAGGGAGATAAAATCGATGTCAAGTGCTCTGCAATAGCTCCGGGACGCGATATAGAGGTAGTTCTCCACCACGCGGACGGCTCTTCTGAAACCATTGCCGCAAGGCATACATACAACGAACAACAGATAGACTGGTTCAAGGCGGGTTCCGCGCTGAACAGTCTGAAATGATGAAACTTGACAAATATGACACGAATCATTCCCCTTGTGAAAGGTGACGGGGTAGGTCCCGAAGTGACAACCTCGATGTGCCGTGTGCTGGATGCTGCCGTGCAGAAGGCATATGGAGCACAGAAAAAGATAGAATGGAAGGAGGTTTATGCCGGAGGAGTGGCTTTTGAGAAATTCGGAACATACCTTCCGGACGAGACTATGGAGGCCTTCAAGACATATGGAATAGGCATAAAAGGCCCTCTGATGACTCCCGTAGGCGGCGGCATACGTTCCCTCAACGTAGCCCTTCGCCAAGGCCTCGACCTCTATGTATGCCAGCGTCCCGTGAGATGGTTCAGGGGCGTCGAATCTCCCGTCAAGCATCCCGAAAATGTGGATATGGTGATTTTCAGGGAGAATACAGAAGATATATATGCCGGCATCGAATGGGAAAGCGGTACTCCCGAGGCTCAGAAATTCTATGCTTTCCTGAGGGACGAGATGGGCGTAAAGAAGGTGCGTTTCCCCGAAACATCTTCTTTCGGCGTAAAGCCCGTTTCGCAGGAAGGAACTGAAAGACTGATGATTGCAGCCTGCAAATATGCGCTTGAGCACAACCGTCCTTCCGTTACGATAGTCCACAAGGGAAATATTATGAAATTCACCGAAGGCGGCTTCAAGAAATGGGGCTACGATGTTGCCCGCCGCGAATTCGGCGATGCCATCGATTCGGGCAGGCTCGTCATAAAGGACTGCATTGCCGATGCCTTCCTGCAGAATGCCCTTCTCAAGCCCGAGGATTACAGCGTCATCGCCACTCTCAATCTCAACGGCGACTATATTTCTGATATGCTCGCGGCCCAGGTGGGCGGCATAGGCATCGCTCCCGGCGCCAATATCAACTATAAGGACGGCACTGCCATATTCGAGGCAACCCACGGCACAGCTCCCGACATCGCAGGCAAGGACATAGTGAATCCCTGCTCCAACATACTTTCCGGCGTGATGATGCTCGAATATATTGGCTGGCAGGAAGCTGCAGATATCATTACATCGGCCCTTGAAACATCATTCGCCGAAGGCTATGCGACGGCCGACCTAGCCCGTCTGATGCCAAATGGCAAATCACTTTCAACGAGCGAGTTTACAAGACATTTAGTGGAGATCATATTATGAATTCGACAAGAAAAAGCGATTATCTGGTCTACAAGCTTTCAGACCAGATGAAGAATTGCACAAAGATAGATGCCGACCTTTTCAAGAGGCTCGATGTCAAAAGAGGCCTCAGGAACGAGGACGGAACGGGTGTGCTGGCAGGTCTTACAAACATAGGCGACGTAGTCGGCTACGAAAGGAACGAAGACGGCAGCCTGAAGCCCATAGAGGGAAAACTCTATTTCAGGGGCTATGAGATTTCGGATATGGTGCACGCTTTCGAGGCCGAAAACCGTTTCGGTTTTGAGGAAGTGGCGTATCTTCTGCTTTCGGGCAATCTTCCTGATGCAGAAGACCTTCAGCTCTTTAAAACTCTGATTGGCGAGAATATGCCTCTCGAGAAAAAGACACTTCTTCACATTATCGAGATGGAAGGTCACGACATTATGAACATCCTGGCGCGCAGTGTGCTCGAATTCTATACTTTCGATGACAACCCGGACGATTTGTCAAGAGAGAACGTGATGCGTCAGAGCATAGAGCTCATTTCAAAATTCCCGACGATTATAGCTTATGCCTACAATATGCTCCGTCACGGAGAGCAGGGTCGTTCGCTTCATATCAGACATCCGCAGAAAAACCTTTCAGTGGCAGAGAATTTCCTCTTTATGCTCAAGGGAAAGGATTACACAAAGCTTGAGGCCCGCACGCTCGATCTTCTCCTGATTCTTCATTCGGAGCACGGAGGAGGTAACAACTCCACTTTTACAGTGAGAGTTACTTCTTCTACAGGCACCGATACATATTCATCGATTGCAGCCGGCATAGGCTCCCTCAAAGGTCCCCTTCACGGAGGAGCCAACAAGAAGGTGTGCGAGATGCTTGCCAGCTACAAGGAGTGCGTTTCGGACTGGAAGAGCGAAAAGGAGATAGCATCATACACTACGAGCATCCTAAGGAAGGAAGCATTTGACAGAAAGGGACTTGTGTATGGAATAGGCCACGCTGTGTACACTCTTTCCGACCCTCGCGCCGTGCTCCTCAAGGAGATGGCCCGCCAGCTTGCCGAAGAGAAAGGCCGCTCAGAAGAATTTGAATTCCTCGAGAGGATAGAGAAGGTTGCGATAGAGACAACTTACAAGGTGAAAGGTCATAACAAGACTCTCTGCGCCAACGTCGATTTCTATTCGGGTTTCGTCTATGACCTCATAGGCATCCCTCAGGATATCTATACTCCTCTTTTCGCTATGGCTCGCATCGTGGGATGGTGCGCACACAGAAACGAGGAACTCAACTTTGACGGACGCCGCATCATACGTCCCGCATACAAGTGCGTGACGGACGAGAGGGATTATGTACCGATGAAGGAAAGATAAATCTTATCTTTTGAGCCTTACGAATACGCTGAGGGGCAGGTTCTTTGAGAATCTGTCCCTCAGTGCCAATTCTCCGCACTCTATTTCGTAGCCTGTATCCTTGAGGCTGAAAGCCTGCTTCACGACTGTCTCTCCCAGAACGGCGGAATAGCCGTTGGAATAGAGGTTCAGCACCATAAAACTGTCCTTGGGGGCAAGGATGGCGCTCACCTGTTTGAGCATATCATAAAGACATTCGTCAAGTTTCCATTTTTCGCCGTCGGGGCCGTGGCCATAAGCCGGCGGATCCAGGATAATCCCTTGATAGACATTGCCTCTCTTGGCCTCCCTGCGGGCAAATTTGAGGGCATCTTCGACAACCCATCTTATATTGTCCAGGTGGCTGTTTTCCATATTGCCCTTTGCCCAGGTGACAACCTGACGGACAGAATCGAGGTGAGTCACATCAGCGCCGGCTGCTTTTGCGGCAAGAGACGCTGCTCCTGTGTAGGCAAAAAGATTCAGTACTTTGGGTTTGGGACCGTTGCCTGCCTTACGCACCAGCTCGAGTGTATTTTTGTAGATATAGTCCCAGTTTGAGGCCTGCTCGGGAAAGACTCCCACGTGCTTGAAGGAGGTGAGGCCGAGTCTCAAGGTGAATTCGGGGCCTTCTTCACTTCTGTACCTGATGTACCATTGGTCGTCCATCTTCTTTTTTCTCTCCCACGTGCCGCTGTCTTCCTTTCCGGCCTTGCCGAATCCTGCTCCGGGAGTGAACGACGTGTGCTCCAGAGCCTTCCACTCTGATTCGGACAAAGTCTTGTCCCACAAAGCTTTGGGCTCCGGACGCCTGAGATAGTAGCGTCCGAATCTCTCGAGTTTTTCAAAATTGCCGGAATCCACTATTTCATAGTCCTTCCAGGCCTTTGAGGGGTATTCTATTGTCATAGATTTCTATCTTGAACTGCAAAATTACGCAATTTCTTTCGGATAGTCTCAAAATTATTGTAACTTGCAGCGAGAAGAAAGGCTATTTCTCATCCCGGTCATAATCTATAAATCCGAGTCAACCGAAATCAGGTAAGTACAACGGGAACCTTCTTGTTCATTAGGCGTTACTTTCAGGTAGACTTTGGGATTAGGCTCTTTTATTTTAACAGCAAATATATCGAAATTCACCGATAATTGCTATATTTGTCGGCTGTGATTATGGAGATAACATTTTTACATAATCAGAAAAAGTTGGTAATTAGTAAATTATAGTATATAAAAACATGCAACAGAACATTTCAACTTACGATTTTGCCGGCAAGAAGGCAATCGCACGCGTGGATTTCAACGTTCCCCTCAACGAGAAATTCGAAATTACAGACGACACAAGAATGCGCGCTGCTATCCCCACAATCAAGAAAGTACTTGAGAAAGGTGGCGCCATCATCCTTATGTCACATCTTGGACGTCCCAAGGGAGTGACAGAGAAATTCTCTCTCAAACACATACTTGCACACCTCGAGGAGCTTCTCGGCCAGCCCGTAAAATTCGCTCCCGACTGCCAGAATGCCGATGCAGAGGTTGCAGACCTCAAGATGGGTGAAGTTCTCGTTCTCGAAAACCTCCGCTTCTATGCAGAGGAGGAAGGCAAGCCCAGAGGACTTGCAGAGGATGCAACAGACGAGGAGAAGAAGGCTGCAAAGGCTGCCGTAAAGGAAAGCCAGAAGAAATTTGTCGAGAAACTCGCTTCTTATGCAGACTGCTACATCAACGACGCTTTCGGTACAGCCCACCGCGCCCACGCTTCTACAGCCCTCATAGCCAAATACTTCCCCAATGACAAGATGTTCGGTTACATTATGGAAGGCGAAATAAAGGCTATCGACAAAGTTGTCAAGACTCCCGAGCACCCCGTTACCGCCATCATCGGTGGTTCAAAGATATCTTCAAAGATCGGTATCGTAGAGCATCTTTTCGACGCTGTAGACAATATGATAATCGGCGGCGGTATGGTCTATACCTTCAAGAAGGCTCTCGGCGGCAAGATTGGCAACTCAATCTGCGAGGACGACCAGATGGAGCTCGCTCTCCAGACAATAGAGAAGGCAAAGGAAAAAGGCGTCAACCTTCTTCTTTCTTCAGAAGTTGTGATAGCAGATGATTTTTCAAACGATGCAAATACTAAGATCTGCTCAAATATGGAGATTCCCGACGGTTGGGAGGGTGTAGATGCAGCTCCCAGCACTCTCGAGAAATGGGAGAAAGTCATTATGGAGTCAAAGACCATCCTCTGGAACGGTCCTGTAGGCGTATTTGAGATTCCTCTTTTCGCAAAGGGTACAAACAAAGTTGCCGAGATGCTTGCAAAAGCTACTGAAAATGGCGCATTCACACTCGTCGGTGGCGGCGATTCAGTTGCAGCCGTCACTCAGATGGGCTTTGCAAAGAAGGTAAGCTATGTCAGCACCGGTGGCGGCGCAATGCTCGAGTATCTCGAGGGCATTGAACTTCCCGGTATCAAGGCAATACGCGAATAATAATGTTTGATCTTCTGGCAATCCATTGGAATGTAGACCCGGTGCTCTTTCACATCGGGCCGCTTGCCATCAGGTGGTATTCGCTGCTTTTTGTAAGCGGATTCATCCTCGGATGGTTCATTTTCAAGGGATTTTTCAAAAGGGAGGGGATATCTGAGACGCTTCTCGATCCCCTTCTCTATACTCTTCTGATAGGTACGATAGTGGGCTCCCGCCTCGGACATTGCATCTTCTATCAGCCGGACTATTATTTCGGCAGCTGGAAGGGCTTCTGGGAGATATTCCAGCCTTGGAAGGGCGGCCTTGCAAGCCACGGCGGCGCAATAGCCCTTGTCTTTGCGATGTGGTGGTTCTCGGCCCATTATGGCAAGAAGAACGATTTTGACTTTCTGTGGATAATGGACCATCTCGTTATCCCGGTGTGCTTTGCAGGAGCGTTCATAAGGCTCGGAAATCTCTTCAATTCAGAGATTTACGGCGATGTTACGGACCTTCCCTGGGGCATCATCTTCGACAGGAATTTCGAGACTCTTCCCAAGCATCCCACGCAGCTTTATGAGGCCTTGAGCTATACGATATTGGGCATCGTCCTGCTGCTTCTGTACAAGTACAGGCTGGAAAAGCTCAAACGTGGAGAGATATTCGGTATCTTCCTTATCGTCCTTTTCGGAATGAGATTCCTTATAGAGTTCATAAAAGAGCCTCAGGTGGGCTTTGAACAGGGTATGGTCATAAATATGGGCCAGGTGCTCAGCATCCCTTTCATCGTAGCCGGAATCGTGCTGCTGATATGGAGCCTTGTAAAAGGAAAACCCGCACAGGCGATACATCCCCAGAAGAAAAAACAGGAACCGACACATTATGCAAAAAGTCTGAATCGATAGGGTTTCAGACTTTTTTAATCAGAAACTTCCGGCAGGAATAATTTTTGCAGGAAAAAGCCCGCTCCGATATTTTGGGAGCGGATTTTTTCTAAAGACAAAGTATGAAGAAATACAAAGTGTTAGCCGCATTTGCGGTGATTTTTTCTGCGCTCGGTGCGCAGGCCCAGGGGCTCTATCTTTCCGTCGAGGATGCAAAGAGTTATGCCCTTGAGCACAACAGAACAATTCAGAATGCCTCGATAGACGTGCAGAAGGCAGAGGCGGCAAAATGGAAGAGCATAGCCTCTATGCTGCCCCAGATAAGTGCCAGCGCGGATTATTCGAACTATTTCGGCTACAAAATGGAACTCGGAGGAATGTCCATATCGATGCCTCCGTATATGTCTTATGGGATTACCACGTCACTGGCGCTCAGCGGCGCACAGATAGTGACGGTAGGAGTGCAGGATCTTGCCCTCAAGATGTCCGACATATCACTCAAGCAGAACGAGCAGCAGATTGCCTCCAAGACCCGTACTCTCTATTGCTCGGCTCTTGTGACACAGGAAACTCTGAGTCTTCTCGAAGAATCTCTCGAGAGCCTCCAGAGGCTCTATGAGATGTCTCTGAGGTCTGTAGAGGTGGGTGTTTCGGAGCAGACCGACGCCGACCAGCTTCTCGTCCAGGTGACGACGATGGAAAATTCGATAACCTCCACCAAGCGTTCCATAGAGATGGTTTACAACTCTTTGCGCCTTCTTCTGGACGTAGATGCAGAAACAGAAATCAGCCTTACGGACAATCTCGACTATATTCTCGACCTTGCCGCAGTGGAGTCTGTAATGGGAGAAGAGTTCGATATCGAGAAAAACTACGATTATCAGCTTCTCAAGGCAAATACAGAGCTCGCGAAGAAGCAGGTATCCCTCACGGGCTGGTCCAACGGCCCCACTGTGAGCATCTATCATCAGTTTACCGAAAAACAGTATTTCAGCGACGAGATGACGATGAATATGACTCCTCCGAATATGCTCGGCATATCGCTCAAGGTGCCTATATTCACAAGTCTCAGCGCCACGATGGCAGTGAAGGATGCGCGTCTTGCCTATCACAAGCAGCTCAATACCCTTGCCGATACGGAGTCTTCCCTCAAAATCCAGCACAAACAGCTTGTCTATAATCTCAGGACTGCCCTTGACGCCTACGAGGCCCAGGTGCAGAATCTCGATGTAGCCAGAAGGGTATTCAACAATATCGCGAAGAAATATGAGTACGGTATGTCATCAAGTATGGATGTCACCAATGCCAATACAAGTCTCATTACAGCAAGAAGCAATTATATACAGTCCATTCTGGACATTATGAACGCCCAGATATCACTCGAAGAATTATTGAATATATAACAGATATGAAAACAGGAAAATTGTCAGTATTTGCCCTGATTGCCGCAGCAGCCGTTTCCTGCGGCCCCAAGACAACAGAAGTGGCGGTTCAGGAAAGAGTAGAGAAAGTGGAGACGTCGGTTCTGGAAATGAAGGAGATAACGAGAGTGCTCGAATTCTCGACAACTCTTCAGGGATATCAGACTATGAACGTAGCCCCTTCCCTCACGGGCAAGATAGAACACATATATGTTGAGGTGGGAACTCCCGTCAAGCAAGGCACCCTTCTTGTCAGGATGGATCAGAACCAATTGAATACCACCAAGTTGACTTATGCAAATCTGGGTGTTGAGATGCAGCGTCTGGAGGCTCTCAAGGAGACAGGTGCCGTATCGCAGCAGACCTATGACCAGACGAAACTCAGCTACGACCAGACGGCCGAAAACCTCAGTTTCCTGGAGACGAACACTTTCTTCAAGGCTCCCTTTGCAGGTGTGATATCAGCAAAGAATTATGAGGATGGAGAGCTCTACAGCGGTCAGCCGATTCTCGTACTTACCCAAATCCAGACTCTCAAGGCACTCATCAACATCCCCGAGAGCTATTTCCCCTATATCAAGACAGGAATGAAGGTGGACATAAAGTCGGATATCTATCCCGATGAGATTTTCCCCTCTACCATAGAGATTGTATATCCTACTGTAGATGAGTCTTCCCATACTTTCCAGGCAAAGCTCAAGATTCCCAACAGCGCTCTCAAACTCCGCCCCGGTATGTATGTCCATACAAGCCTTCCTATGGGACTTGCAAAGGCTATGGTCGTCCCTTATCAGTCAGTTATGAAGCTTACCGGCGCCAACGACCGTTATGTCTTCATCGACAATGAAGGTGTGGCAAAGCGCGTTTTTGTAGAGCTTGGCCAGAGGTTTGACGATCAGATAGAAATCATCAGCGATGAGCTGAATGAAGGCGATATGCTCGTGACACGCGGTCAGAGCAAGCTTGTGGACGGTGCAAAGGTCAGTACGGCAAACGATGATGAGGAGAACTAAAAGATGAGTATCTACAAATCAGCGATTAACAAACCTGTCACTGCGGCGCTCATATTCGTCGCGGTGATAATAATCGGCCTTTTCAGCCTTAAGAAACTCCCTATCGACCAGTTCCCGGAGATGGAAATGCCGTATATCACGGTGATGACGACATATGCGGGAGCAAGTGCGAGTGAGATTGAGACCAATGTCACGAAGATAATCGAGAATGCCCTGACGTCGGTCGATGGTCTGAAGGAACTCACTTCATCATCGAAAGACAATATGTCTGTTGTCAGCCTCGAGCTTGAATGGGGCGCAGACAGGGACGAGGCGGCAAACGACGTACGCTCTTATCTCGATATGGTAAAGAGCAACCTTCCCGACGGATGCTCCACCCCTATGGTGTTCAAGCTCAACAGCAGTATGATGCCTATCATACAGTATTCCGTGACGGCAAAGGAGTCATATCCCGGCCTGGAGAAGATACTCAACGACGAGGTCGTTCCCCAGCTCAACAGAATCGATGGAATTGGAACAGTCAGCGTGGCAGGAGCCCCGGACAGGTACGTGTATGTGGATCTCAGCCAGGAAAAGCTTGATGCATACAACCTTACGCTCGAGCAGGTATCTGCCGCGGTAAGCACCAACAATGTCAACCTTTCCAGCGGTACTGTCAAGATGAACAAGGAACAGTACCAGATGCAGGTGAGGGGAGAGTTTGAGCAGAGTTCCGAGATAGAGGATCTGGTGGTTTCGACATATGCCGGAAGGCAGATTTTTATCCGTGATATTGCGACTGTCCGCGATACCATAAAAGACCTGTCACTTGACGAGAAAGTGGACGGCAAAGAGGCTGTGCGCCTTATGGTTGCGAAGAAGACAGGCTCCAATACCGTGCAGGTGTGCCGCGATGTAAGAAAAGCCCTCACGAAGATAGAGAAAACGCTTCCTGCCGATGTGGAAGTATCCCTCATTTATGACTCATCGGAGGAAATCGAAGATGCGGTGTACTCTCTTGAAGAATCAATCTTCTATGCGCTTCTCTTCGTCGTCCTTGTCGTATTCTTCTTCCTTGGTAAATGGAGGGCTACGCTCATAATAAGCATAACGATTCCTATTTCACTTGTTGTCGCGTTCATATATCTGCTTCTTGCCGACAGTTCGCTCAACATCATTTCGCTTTCCGCCCTGACGGTGGCAATCGGTATGGTCGTGGTCGATGCCATAGTGGTGATGGAGAACATACCGAAGCATATCGACAGGGGCTCGGCTCCTCACGATGCGGCCATTTATGCGACCAACGAGGTGTGGGTGTCAGTAATCGCCACTACGCTCGTTATTGCAGCCGTGTTCATCCCTCTCACTATGCTCACCGGCCTTGCGGGAATACTCTTCAAGGAACTCGGATGGATCGTGACGATAGTCGTTTCCACCTCTACTTTGGTTGCGATATCACTCATCCCTATGCTCTGCTCCAAGATAATGAAGGGCAAGAAGATGATAGTGGACGAGAGCGGACATCTTGTCGAGGCCAAAAAGAAGAATGACTGGTATGAGAAGACAGTAGTCCGTCTGCTCGACAAGATTGACGCCGCCTATGCAAGACTTCTTCATTGGTGCCTCAGGCACAAAGCAGTGACGATATTGATAGCACTTGTATTCTTCTTCGCCACTATGCTGCCTCTTTTTGCAGGCAAGATAGGAACAGACTTTATGCAGCAGAGCGATAATGGCCGCCTCAGCGTCACTGTCGAGCTTCAGAGGGGTACGAGGATAGAGGAAACCCTCAAGACAGCCCGCAAACTCGAAGAAAGATTCACTTATCTCGTTCCCGAGATAGAGAGGATATCCACTTCGGCCGGCTCGAATGACGAGAGCAATATCGGTGCTCTCTTCTCATCATCGACAAACTACAAGATCACAATGACTGTAGTCTGCAACAAGAAGTATGAGCGTACGCGTTCTATAGACGAGATAGCCGAGGTTCTCCGTAAGGAAATGGCTCAGTATCCGGAGATTGTCAATGCTCTCTGTATCCCTGCAGGAGGTATGGGCGGCGGTTCGCAG
>R06__coassemble_723_pt1 | contig 11794 bp, 6 predicted proteins | sample R06__metabat2_low_PE_030 | metagenome-assembled genome bin R06 | reverse complement strand
GCGACGACCCTGCAAACAGGCGATTGAAATAACGATAAATCAAATAAATAACTAAAGTAATTATGCAAAGTAAAGGTGCAATCAGATTTGTGGCGATCTGCCTCCTGCTGGCATCAGTTTGGCAGCTTTCTTTCACTCTCGTGACAAAAATCAACGAGGGAAAGGCTGACAAATACGCCGAAAAAGCAGTTCTTGCAGTTCAGCAGACCGCTGCATTTGACAAAATCGACGAAGCTGAAAGGGCTTTCTACCTCGATTCAATCAGCAAAGTCAACAACAGATGGTACATAGATTCCATCTCAACTGAAAAAGTTTATTTCGGATACACGTTCAAGGACGTCAAAGAGAAAGAGCTCAACCTCGGACTCGACCTCAAGGGAGGTATGAACGTGATGCTTCAGGTCCAGCTTCAGGACCTCGTCAAAGCTCTTGCCGACAACAACCAGTCTCCCGAATTCGCCCAGGCTCTCGCAACTGCAAAGGCCAACAGCGTAAATTCAAGGAACGATTTCATAACCCTCTTCGCAGAGGCTTGGAAGGAAGCAGGGAACAACATTCCCCTCGCACAGATCTTCGGTACATACGAAATGCGCGACAAAATCTCTCCCGAGTCAACCGACGATCAGGTTATCGAAGTCATCAGGAACGAGGCAGAGAGTGCAATCAGCAACTCATTCAACGTTCTTCGTAACCGTATCGACCGTTTCGGTGTCACTCAGCCCTCTATCCAGAAACTCGGCAACAGCGGCCGCATCCTTGTGGAGCTCCCGGGTGTAAAGGAGCCTGAGCGTGTCCGCAAACTCCTCCAGGGTACAGCTTCCCTCGAGTTCTGGGCAACATTCGAGAATACCGAAATATATCCTTTCCTCGCCGAGGCCAACGAAATGATAGCCCAGCTCGAGGCTGCAGACGAAACCGCAGAAGAAGTTGAGGCAGTTCCCGCAGAGGAGCCCGCAGACAGCCTTCTCGCAGCAGAAATAGGTGAAGGTGCAGAAAGCGCAGAGATGGCGGCATTCGCAAAGGCCAATCCCCTCTTCGCTGCTCTCCAGCCCCTCAACAGAGGCGGCGCCTGCATAGGTATTGCCAATTATGCCGATACAGCCAAAATCAACAAATGGCTCAGCCTTCCTCAGGTAGAGGCTCTCTTCCCTGCAGAGTTCAAGCCGATGTGGAGCGTTAAGCCCTCTGAGTACTACGGTGACGGCAACCAGTTCGAGCTCATAGCCATTAAGGCCACTTCACGTGACGGCAAGGCTCCCCTCGACGGTAGCGTCGTTACAGATGCACGTTCAGAGTACAGCGGCAGCCAGGGCGGTAACCCTCACGTATCAATGATAATGAACGCAGAAGGTGCCAACATCTGGGCAAGACTCACAAGAGACAACATCGGCAAGCAGATAGCAATCGTCCTCGACGGTATGGTTTATTCTTACCCTGTTGTAAACAGCGAAATCTCAGGCGGTAGCTCACAGATTACAGGTAACTTCGACCTCGAAGAGGCAGACGACCTTGCAAACGTGCTCAAGTCAGGTAAGCTCCCCGCTCCCGCAACTATCATCCAGGAGCAGGTTGTAGGTCCTTCACTCGGTGCAGAGTCCATCCACGCAGGTCTCATCTCATTCATCATCGCGTTCCTCCTCGTGCTCGTATATATGATACTCTTCTATCAGGGTGCCGGTTTGGCAGCAGACATTGCTCTCCTCAGCAACGTTGTGCTCCTCTTCGGATTCCTCGTATCATTCGGAGCAGTCCTCACTCTCCCGGGTATCGCAGGTCTCGTCCTCACCCTCGGTATGGCGGTGGATGCCAACGTCATCATCTATGAGCGTATCAAGGAAGAGCTTCGCGCAGGCAAGGGCCTCGGCAAGGCTATCCACGACGGATACCAGAACGCCTACTCTGCCATCATCGACGGTCAGATCACTACCCTCCTTACCGGTATCGTTCTCCTCGTCTTCGGTTCAGGCCCCGTCAAAGGTTTCGCAACTACTCTTATTATAGGTATCATCACTTCTGTCCTTACCTCTATCTTCATCACAAGACTCATCTTCGATGACAGAGTAAGCAAAGGCAAGAACGTTACCTTCACCAACAAGCTCACAGAGAACTTCCTCCAGAACACACACATCAAGTTCCTCGAGCACAGAAAGGTTTACTACTTCATCTCAGGAGCCCTCATCCTTATCGCCATCCTTTCAATAAGCATCAAGGGCTTTACCTATGGTGTCGATTTCACAGGTGGACGTACATACATCGTAAGGTTCGACCAGGGCGTTACTGCAGAGCAGGTTCGCGACGCTGTATCCGATGTATTCGACGGCTCTGTAGAGGTTAAGCAGTTCGGTGGTGAAAGCCAGATGAAGATTACTACTGCCTACAAGGTTAATGAAGAATCTTCAGAGGTTGATGCAGAAGTTGAAGGAATGCTCTATCAGGCACTCAAAGGCCTCTACACAGAGGATATGACCCTGTCAGACTTCACCTCAACTCTCGACAACCCCAACGGTATCATCCAGTCCGACAAAGTTGGTCCTACCATCGCAAACGACATCAAGAGAAACGCAATCATTGCCGTTATCATCGCCCTCTTCGTAATCTTCGCATACATTGCAATAAGGTTCCGCAACTGGACATTCGGTCTCGGCGGCGTCATCTCCCTTGCCCACACTACGATAATAATCATCGGATTCTTCTCACTGTTCAGCGGAATACTTCCGTTCAACCTTGATGTCGACTCAACATTCATTGCAGCCATCCTTACAATCATCGGTTACGCAATCAACGATAACGTGGTTATCTTCGACCGTATCCGTGAGTACAAGACTCTGCATCCGAAGACAGACTTCGCCATCAACACCAACGAGGCCCTCAACAGCACCCTCTCACGTACGATGAATACATCACTCACCACCCTCGTTACTATGCTTGCAATCGCTTGCTTCGGAGGTGAGACTATCAGAGGTCTTGCAGTTGCCCTCATCCTCGGTATCATAATCGGTACATATGCATCTATCTGCATCGGTACAACGACTATGTACGACCTCACAAAAGTAGCTGAGAAGAAGAAAGCAGCTAAGAAATAACAAAAGAAAATCCCTCGAGAAAATCTCGGGGGATTTTTTTATACACTACGCGAGTGTACAAAAAAAACCGGCTGGAATTCAGCCGGCTTTTTTATTTATTAAAGACCGTTTTTGATTCTTTCCTCTGCGAAGTTGCGGGCGATGATGCCTTCGGGAACTCCTGTGGCCTCTGCCTCGTCAACTATCCAACTGATGGTGTTGTAGATGTTCTCCACCTGCTTCAGGACTTTCTGCTTGTCATAAACAGTGAATGCCTCCTGAGCTGCATTGATGACACCGCCGCCGTTGATGATGAAATCCGGAGCATAGAGGATGCCTTTCTTGCGAAGGATATTTCCGCACTCGTCGTCGAGAAGCTGGTTGTTTGCGGCACCTGCAATTGCGCGGCATTTGAGCATCGGGATAGTATTGTAGTTGATGGTTGCGCCAAGAGCGTTGGGAGATACGATATCGCACTCTACGCCGTAGATTTCGTCGTCAGAAACTTCCTTTGCACCCCACTGCTCTACAGCTATTGCCATATTCTTGCGGTTTGAGTGAGTTGAAACGATAAGATCTGCGCCTGCATTGTGAAGCTGACCGGCAAGGTCGAATCCTACGTGGCCAAGACCCTGGAGAGCTATCTTTACTCCGTGAAGGTCGTCTGTACCATTGAGTTTCTTTGCAATTGCCTTGATACCGCAGAATGTACCGTAAGCTGTGAAGGGTGAAGGATCGCCGCTGACATTCTCGCGACCTACAACATACTGAGTCTTGTGAAGCACCTGATTCATATCGTCAGTTGTCGTATTTACGTCCTCTGCTGTGTAATAGCATCCGCCAAGGCTGTCCACAGCCTCACCGAAAGCCTCGAAGAGAGCCTCTGACTTCTGTGCGGGAGATGCTATGATGACACCCTTTGCGCCACCGCAGGGAAGGCCGGCAGCTGCATTTTTGTGGCTCATACCTCTTGAAAGACGGAGAACGTCGAAGAGGGCATCGTCAAGATTTGAATAAGGATACAGACGGCAACCGCCGATTGCAGGACCAAGATTGGTATTGTGGACTGCAATTATAGCATGCAGACCTGCTTTTTCGTTGTTCACGAACAACACTCTTTCGTGATTGTACTCACTGATGAGATTTAAAGATGTTGACATAATTAATATTTGTTAATTCGTTAATCCTCAAACATTTTTACGAATCCGTAAAGTAAGGAATTTTTAATCAAGAATCCAAAAAAAATTTATCTTGTCACAAAATCAGATGACAAACCGAGCTCATTGAGCGCCTCTATCAGTTCGGTAGAGATGCTTACCTTGAATTTCTTTGAGAGGAACTCCACATTGTAACGCGTCTGCCTGTCAAAAACAGACAGGGTGAGAGGGATGCCGCCCTTATGACGTTTTACAATTGTAACTATTTTTTTCTTCAGGTTTTCATCGAGCTTTGCCATATCGATGTATATGCGGAATTCTTTGACAAGAGAATCCGTCAGATTGCAAAGAAGAGAAGCATTCTTGAGTTTGAAACTGTATTCAATATCCTGCGAAGGAGCCTGATCATCGGGTTTGCGATAAAATCTTTCCGCTATACGGCCATTGATATACAGGAAATTACCGGCTGCAAAAAGACTTCCGAACGTCTCGAAATCCTTGCCGTTGAGAGACAAATTATAAGAGCCGCCAAGGTCTTCTACGGTGACAGACAGATATTGCCTACCGGTCCTGCTTGTCTTAACCTCCGAAGCACTCACAAAGCATCCTATCGTAACATCCTCCGGAGTTCCTGCATCGTGACATTCCTTGATCTTTTCATCGATATCGGACAGCTCGAGACTTACGAAATTCTTGAGTTCAAAGGCGAATTTGTCGAGAGGATGGGCAGAAAGATACATCCCCACCCTATCCTTTTCCATATGAAGAAGTTCTATATAGTCCTCATCTCCCTTATACTCAGGAAGTTCCGGACTCTCGGGCTTTATCTCCTCGGAATCGCCGAAAAGTGACATAGCAGAATCGAAACTGTCTCTCTTGAGATTATCTGCATAATCGGCAAGAGCGTCGATAAACAGTTTGCCGGAAACCTTGCAAGGGGTCCTGAACTGTGCCCTCTTGATGCCGAATCCGTCGAAACATCCGGAATATACCAGCGCCTCCAGCGAACTCTTGCTTATACCTGCCTCCGTCCGGGCCATTCGCTCTACAAAATCATTAAGGTCTTTAAACAAACCTCCTTTCTCCCTCTCTGCAAGTATCGCCTTTACCATATTGTCGCCGAAGCCTTTGATACCTCCAAGACCAAACCTTATATCTCCATTCTTGTTTACAGAGAAATCCCTTCCCGACTCATTGATATCAGGACTTTTCACCTTGATTTTGGACTTCTTGCAATCGGCCATTATCTTCTTAATCTCGTCCATTTTGCCAAGATTGCAAGAAAGATTGGCGGCCTGGAATTCGGAAGGATAATGGCATTTGAGCCAGGCTGTCTGATAGCTCACCCAAGCATAGCAGGTAGCGTGGGATTTATTGAAGGCGTACTGGGCGAATTTCTCCCAATCCTTCCATATCTTGTCGAGAGTTTTCTCCGGGTGGCCATTGGCAAGCCCGCCTTTCATAAACTTGTCTTTCAGGGAGTTCAGCGTATCGATCTGCTTCTTTCCCATTGCCTTGCGAAGTTTGTCGGCCTGGCCTTTGGTGAAGCCCGCAAGCTTGCGTGAAAGAAGCATCACCTGCTCCTGATATACCGTAATACCGTATGTTTCCTCAAGATATTCCGACATTGCGGGAAGATCATATTCTATCTTCTGCTTGCCAAGCTTGCGGGCAACAAAATCGGGAATATAATCCATAGGACCCGGCCTGTAGAGGGCGTTCATCGCAATGAGGTCTTCAAATCTCTCGGGATGAAGCTTCTGGAGCCACTCTTTCATACCCGGAGATTCAAACTGGAACACGCTCGTTGTATCTCCCCTTCCGTAAAGTTCAAAGACTTCCTTGTCTTCCTTTGATATCGCCTCTATGTCTATATCGATACCGAAACGCTGCTTTATGAGCCTCAGACATTCGGATATTATGGAAAGGGTGATAAGGCCGAGGAAGTCCATCTTGAGCATACCCACATCCTCTATATAATGGCCGTCATACTGAGAGGTCCATACCTCTCTGCCGGTTTCCTTATCCTTTGAAAGACATATCGGAATATGCTCTGTAAGGTCACTGGGGCCGATAATTGTGGCACAGGCGTGCATACCCACCTGACGGATGCTTCCTTCGAGTTGGAGGGCATAAGTCAGCACTTCCTTATTGAGCTCTGTACCGTTCTGGAGCTCGTTTATAAAATCCGGTACAAGCCTGTAGCAATTCTTGAGCGTTATCTTGACATCGACGTCTTCCTTGCCCTTCTGGAAATGCTTCACAACCTTTCTCATCTGTCCGGGATTGTCCGGATCTTCCTCGTCTATCTCCTTCTCAAAAACTTTGAAGCCAGGTTTGACTTCGTCAAGGTCGGGATTGAAAGGATACTCCTTTTCCACTTTCTCGCTCAGATGGTCCGGGACCATTTTTGCAAGCCTGTTTGACTCTTCTATCGATACGTGACTGATACGGGCAACGTCTTTTATCGCACTCTTTGCCGCCATCGTGCCGAAAGTGATGACGCGGGAGACGTGATTTGCCGAGTACTTGTTCTCTACATATTCGTGAGCCTTGAGAAGGTCCTCAAAATCGACATCTATATCCGGCATACTGATACGGTCCGGATTGAGGAAACGCTCGAAGAGGAGATTGTAATGTATAGGGTCGAGATTTGTTATCTTGAGGCAATATGCCACTACAGAGCCTGCCGCAGAGCCACGGCCCGGGCCTACCATACTGCCCATAGCCCTCGACGCCGCAATATAATCCTGAACTATGAGAAAATAGTCCGGGAAGCCCATTCGGGAGATTGTTTTGAGCTCAAAATCAATTCTTTCCGCTTGATCGTCTGTAAGAGTTTCACCATATCTATTCTTTGCTCCCTCGTATGTGAGATAGCAGAGATAGGCAACGCTCCGGCAGAATTCATCGCCCCTGTACCTTCTCTCTATAACATTTCCGTCTTTGTCTTTTACTTCTTCGTGGCTTCCTGCATCGATGACATCTTTGTATTTTGCAAAATAATTATCTATATCAGCAAGAAACTGCGGCGGAAGATCGTATTTCGGAAGGACGTGCCCCCTGTCAATCTTGAAATTTTCTATTTTCGAGAAAATTTCCATCGTATTGTCGATGACTTCGGGATGGCCGGGAAAGAGATCCCTCATCTCCTCCTCGCTCTTGAGATACTCCTGCTGGGTGTACCTGAGCCTGTCGGGGTCGTCAATATAGGCGTTTGTCGTAAGACATATCAGCCTGTCGTGGGCGGGGGCGTCTTCCTTCTTTACGAAATGGACATCATTGGTCGCAATCACCTTGACGCCGGTCCTCTCTGCAAGCTCAAAAATGCCGCTATTTGCAATACATTGATTTTCATATACTTCCAATGACAACCCGGGAACTTCCGTCTTGTGCAGTTGGACCTCGAGATAATAGTCGTCGCCAAAAAGTTTCTTGTGCCAGAGGACAGCCTCTTCGGCAGCCTGCATATCGCCCTTTTCCACTATGTCCTTGGGAACCTCTCCGGCAAGGCAGGCAGAACAGCAGATGAGGTCTTCGTGATATTTCTGAAGAATCTCGTGAGACACCCTCGGCTTGCCATAATAAGAACCTTCTATATGCCCGGTGGAGCATATCTTCATAAGGTTTTTGTAGCCGTTGTAATTCTTTGCAAGAAGGATGAGGTGATAATAATTTCTGTGATTGGCATCCTTGAGTTTATGGTCGTAATGCCTCGTGACATACACCTCGCAACCGATAATGGGCTTAACTTTAGGATGTTTCGCGGCAAATTTGAAAAACTCCTTCACCCCGTACATATTTCCGTGATCCGTTATCGCAATGCCGGGCATACCGAGTTCTTCGGCCCTGTCAAAAAGTTTCGGAATCGACGAAAATCCGTCAAGGATAGAATATTGGGTATGTACGTGGAGATGGACGAAGGCCATAATACTAGAAACAAAGGGTTGCGCGAACGGGGAAGTGGTCAGACACGAATTTTCTGTTGCAGTAAGACTTTGTCACCGTCTCGAATTTGGGACAACTGCTGAATCCGTCGTAGAAAATATAATCTATCTGATCGCTTGCGTGGCCCCATCCGTTGTATGAGCCAAGATCGTCAGACGTTTCTGCATATTCGCGGGCACTCTTCATCTTTTCCATTATCACCTGGATTGAAGGGTCTGTCTTGAGAACGTTGAAATCGCCCGTAAGCACAAGGGGATAGCCTTCCTTGTTGATTTCGGCAAGCCTCGACGATATGAGAAGAAGGCCCTGCTTCCTGGCCTCGACACCCACGTGGTCGAGATGAGTATTGACCATATAGAACATCTTGCCGGATTTTTTATGCTTCATAAGAGCCCAGGTGGCTGTTCTGATACAGGCTGCATCCCATCCGAGCGAAGGAACCTCGGGAGTTTCCGAGAGCCAGAAAGTGCCCCATTTCAGAAGAGATATCACATTCTTGTTGTAGAAGATGGACATATGCTCGCCCTTGCTCTTGCCGTCTTCGCGGCCTACACCCACTGCCTTATATGTCTTGTCAAAGCTCTCGAGGATGAATTCCACCTGATAGTCATACGCTTCCTGAACACCGAATACATCGGGCTTCTGGTCGTCGAGCATATAGAACGTTGCGGGATAACGGAGTTCCCACGAATTGGTTCCGTCTTTTGCCTCACCCATTCTGATATTATAGGACATCACGTTGATTTCCTGAGAAAAAACTTGCGCGCAAAGCAGAAGCGCAGCGATAATCATCACAATTTTCTTCATAAGAGTAATTTTTAGAAGTTGTTCTGAAAGGGCATTTCAAAACAACTTCATATCCAACTAGCGAAATTACGATAATTTGGTTAATTTTGCAAAAAGAAAAATATGGAAGAAGAAAACTTTTCATCCCTCGGAAAAATAGAGGCCATAAAAAAACTGTACGAAAGTACACCCTTCACTCCTTTCGAAAGCAAATCGTTTGAGACTTCAGGAAAAGAAGTCATCGCAAGTGCCGGAAAAGTGCTTCTGGAAGGCATAGATTTCGACCTTGTATATTTTCCGCTTAAGCATCTCGGATACAAAAGTGTCATTGCCGCAACAGGTGAGCTGTATGCAGAAATGGCTCATCCTGAAGTGCTTGACATAGTTATCGGCATCTCGGCAAAACTCGATTTCGGTCATATCAAGCAGTTTTGGGAAGGCATTGTCGCCGCGGCAAAGGAGCACGGCTACAAAAAGGTTGGGCTAGACCTCGTGCCTTCCAGAAACGGTCTCTGCATCTGCATAAGCGCCGTCGGCAAAAAATCACTTCTTTCGGCAAAAAGGCGTATGCCGGCAAAAAGTATGGACCTCATCTGCGTCTCTGACAATCTTGGCGCGGCATTTTTCGGACTCAATATCCTCGAAAGGGAGAAGAAGAAATTCGAAGAAGGCTCACAGCCTGCCCTTGAAGATTACAAACTTCTTGTAGGCGCCTATCTGAAGCCGGAACTCCCGGCCGGTGTCGTAGGAGAGCTGGAAAAGGCGGAAATATGCCCCGGATACGGCTATTTCGTGACTAGAGGGCTTGCAGACGCCTTGAGAAGGCTGGTGCGCGACAGCGGGCTGGGGGCAAAAGTCTATGTAGATAAGATACCTTTTGCCGGAAAGTCGTTCGACCTTGGCAAAGAGATGAATATCGACCCTGTATCTGCAGCGATGAACGGCGGAGATGATTATAGGCTTCTTTTCACTATTCCCATCACAAAGGTGGAAGATTTCAGACGCGATTTCCAGACTTTCGACATTATAGGCCATCTGGCAAAACCCGAAGTGGGGGCCGTCCTGGTTACGCCCGACGGAGTGGAACTGCCTGTCAAGGCCCAAGGCTGGAACAATGAATAAGATTTTCCAAATAATCGAAAAGATCTTTGTCGTTCTTATATGCGCCTTCGGCATATATGAGGCGGTTGTGGCCGTACCTCAGATAATACAACTCCCAAAGTATCACTGGGATATCAACATAATAAAAGGAAGCGTCGTCGAATCCGGTCCGCACGCGGCATTGCTCGCTATCGCCGCTGCCCTTCTCGGAGCGTTTCTTTTTGAGAATTGGAAAAAGATTAAAAGCATTGTCCTCAAGATAGTTCTGATTATTATCCTTGCTGTTTACCTTATCGGAATACTTATTTCGTTGAGCAGGGCTTCAATGTTCGGACTTTTCGTGGCATTTGTGGTTTTGCTGCTGCAGAAACAGAGTGTCAAGGACTGGATACACGCAAACAAGAAGAAATTCTATGCAATACTGGGTGTTATAGTTGTTCTGGCTGCCGGGATTTTCTTTCTGAAGAAAGATTCGGCAATAGGACGCTTTCATATTTGGGATATGCAGATAAGGGCTATTGCCAGTCACCCTCTACTCGGCAACGGTACAGATTCTTATATTGCCTCATACTGCCGCGAACAGGCGAATTATTTCAAAGCGGGAGGTAGAAGTCCCATTCGTATAAGAGTGGCCGGTTGCCTTCCCGTCAAAGTGAACGATTATCTGGGATTGGGTGTGGAACACGGCATTTTCGCAATGCTCGCATTTATTGCCATTATCTATTTCGGCATAAAAAGGCTCCTTCGTAAAAAAAGTCTGCTGGCATATGGTCTGATAGTATGGGGAGTGTTTGCGATATTCTCTTTCCCATTGGCTGTCAAGCCATTATGCATAATACTGCTTGCGCTACTGTTTGCTGCTTATCTGCCTTGTTGTTGCGGGAAGAAAATGATTTGGGAAATTATTCTACTGGCAGTTGTTATGTCTCTGTCAATATATAAGACAATACCTGCAATCGAAGAAAGGCCTTCTCCTTACAGAAGTTACTACAAGAAGGCGCACGACCTTCAAGCCCAAAGGCACTACAAAGAAAGCAACGCACTGATAAAAGAAGGAGGAAAATATTGCAAGGCACCGGAATTCCATATTCTCGCCGCCCAGAACTACGAAAAACTGAGGCAATATGATATGGCGGAAAAGGAATATCTTCAGGCCCACTATATCGTGCCCTGCAGGATAGAACCGATGCTCTCCCTTATGAAGATGTACCAAAAGACCGGGAGGAAAGATGATGCGATACGCATTGGTGAAGAAATCTCCGGAATGTGGGTCAACCCAAATAATGCTATAATGTGCTTTATGTACAGGGAGGCAAGGATGCTTTTGGCAGAGTTAAAGGGAACTCCCATCAAGAGGCCGCAGAAAGTTTCCGGCAATTGATATAACCTTGTGCATATCGAAACGGGATTGAAACAAAAAAACCGACCCTCTTAAAGGGCCGGCTTTTTTTGCTTTGTAGGCTCTGACTATTCGTCTTTGTCCTCTTCCTCGTATGCCTTGAGGAGTTTGTCCTGTACATCAGCAGGAACAGGCTGATAGTCAGCAAATTCCATAGTGAATGTAGCACTACCTGAAGTGAGGGAGCTGAGGGTTGTAGAATACTTGTAGAGCTCTGCGAGAGGAACTCTTGCGCGGAGAACTGAGAAACCGTGATCCGTACCCATACCTTCTATGATGGCGCGGCGGTTCTGCAGATCTGACATACAAGCACCCATATAATCGGCGGGAGTCATAACCTT
>R06__coassemble_689_pt1 | contig 12120 bp, 23 predicted proteins | sample R06__metabat2_low_PE_030 | metagenome-assembled genome bin R06 | reverse complement strand
TTGTACTGCTGTTTGAGATAGGCCATTGCGCCTTCGCGGACATAAGCAGCAATCTGCTTCATCGTCGGGGTTCCTTCATCCTCTTTGAGCATCCTGCGGTAGAAAATAAACGCAACCAGCAGAGCCACAACTGATGCACAAGGAACCAGATAGAAAAGTGTTGACATAATTTCTATTGTTTAGGTTTCGAAATAAAAGTTTTCTATTACGGTTTGCAAATATATCTATTATTTTTCCCTTTCGATATAAATCCTGAAACTTTCGCAAAATTATATAAAACTTTATCAAAATAGTATGAAAAATTCGTACACTACGCGAATGAGTCGCGTAGTGTACGAACTTTATACGGAGATGTTTCTAATTACTCTGCTGCGGGAGCCTCGACTGCGGGAGTCTCAGTCGCCTTCTTGGCGCTGCGACGGGTAGTCTTCTTGGCTGCCTTCTTGGCGCCTGCAAGAGCTGCCTCGTTGAAGTCAACGAGTTCGATGAGAGCCATCTCAGAGCCATCACCATAGCGGAATCCTGTGTGAAGAACACGGGTATATCCACCGGGACGGTCTGCTATCTTGGGAGCTACAACGCGGAAAAGCTCTGTAACAGCCTCTTTGTTCTTAAGATAGCTGAAAACACAGCGGCGAGATGCTGTCGTATCTTCCTTTGATTTGGTGATGAGGGGCTCCACATACATCTTCAAAGCCTTTGCCTTTGCTACAGTCGTCTCAATCCTCTTGTTCAGGATGAGGGAAGAAGCCATATTTGAAAGAAGGGCTTTGCGATGACCGCTCTTACGGCCAAGATGGTTGATTGCTTTATTGTGCCTCATAGTTAATCTATCTTTTTCTTGGGTTCAATATTATACTTGGTTACATCCATTCCGAAAGTAAGCTTCTCTTTCTCGACAAGGGCGTCTATCTCGCTGAGAGACTTGCGACCGAAGTTCCTGAATTTCATAAGCTCGGGACGAGAATATGAAACGAGGTCGGCAAATGTCTCAATATTGGCTGCCTTGAGGCAGTTGAAAGCCCTTACTGAAAGTCCCATATCTGAGAGTTTGGTCAAAAGACGATATCTCAGACGGATGTCCTCTTCTGTAAGAGGAGTGTCCTCCGCTGCCATACTGCTCTCGGGGAACACACACTTGCCGTCAGTAAAGAGTGAGAAGTGCTGGATAAGAATGCCGGCTGCCTGCTCGAGAGCCTCATTCGGAGTGATTGAACCGTCTGTACGGATGTCGAGTGTAAGCTTCTCGTAGTCTGTCTTCTGCTCTACACGCCAGTCCTCGCGAGTCCAGTTTACATTCTTGATAGGAGTGTAAACAGCGTCGATGGCTATTGTACCGAGTTCGGCGTTCTCGTTTCTGCTTTCCTCTGCAGGAACAAATCCGCGGCCCTTGGTTACAACAAGAGTCATCTCCAGTTTTACTGAAGGCTCGAGAGTACAGATGTGAAGATCAGGATTCAACACCGTGAAAGAAGACAATCCCTTGGATATATCCTCGGCGGTAAACTCCTGCTTGCCGCTGATTACTATGCTGACCTGCTCAGTATCAACAGTTTCCACCATTCTCTTGAGTCTTACCTGCTTGAGGTTGAGGATAATGTCCTGCATACCCTCGATGACTCCGGGGATTGTCGCGAACTCCTGGTCCACGCCGGAAATCTTGATTGAACTGATAGCGAAGCCTTCCAATGAAGACAATAACACACGGCGGATAGCGTTACCTATGGTCTGCGCGTAGCCAGGCTCAAGAGGCCTGAACTCAAAGCGACCGACGGTTTCTGATCCTTCGAGCATTATCACCTTGTCCGGTTTCTGAAATGCCAAGATTGCCATTTTAATTCTTTTTAGGTGTTATTTTTACTTAGAGTAGAGCTCGACGATAAGCTGCTCGTTGATGTTCTCGGGGATCTCCTCTCTTACAGGTACGTTGAGGTACTTGGCTGAAAGGTTCTTTGCATCGAATTCGATCCAGGAGTATTTGGTTGCAGAAGCGACGCTGGCAGTGATTACCTCGAGGCTCTTTGAACGCTCGCGGACAGCAACTGTCTGGCCGGCCTTTACGATAGTTGAAGGGATGTTGCATACACTGCCGTCAAGAGTGATGTGGCAATGTGAAACGAGCTGACGGGCAGCTGCTCTTGTGGGAGCTACACCCATACGGTAAACTATGTTGTCGAGACGGCTCTCAAGAAGGAAAAGAAGGTTTTCACCTGTCTGGCCCTTCATGCTTGAAGCCTTTTCATAAAGGTTGCGGAACTGTCTTTCGAGAACGCCGTATGTAGATTTCACTTTCTGCTTCTCTCTGAGCTGTGTACCATACTCAGAGACTTTTTTACGCTTGCGTGCGAGACCGTGCTGTCCCGGAGGATAGTTTCTCTTCTCGAAATCCTTGTCCGTTCCGAAGATAGGCTCGCCGAATTTACGTGCGATTTTGGTACTTGGTCCAGTATATCTTGCCATAGTGATTATCCTTTAAATGATTCTCAAATTAAACTTTACGACGGCCTTTGGGTCTGCATCCGTTGTGGGGCATAGGAGTAACGTCGATGATCTCGGTAACGTCTATACCTGCACCTGCAATTGTCCTGATAGCTGACTCACGTCCCTGACCGGGGCCCTTTACATAGGCTTTAACCTTGCGAAGGCCAAGGTCGTATGCAGTCTTTGCTGCATCCTGCGCTGCAACCTGAGCTGCATACGGAGTGTTCTTCTTGGAACCGCGGAAACCGCTCTTACCTGCTGAAGACCAGCTGATTACCTGACCTATGCTGTTTGTAAGAGTGACAATGACATTGTTGAAGGTTGATGAAATATGAGCCTCGCCATAAGCGTCAACCTTGACAACTCTTTTCTTTGTTGTAGTAGTTTTCTTTGCCATAATTCATCAAATTTATTTGGTTGCTTTCTTCTTGTTTGCAACTGTTTTCTTCTTACCCTTTCTTGTACGGGCGTTGTTCTTGGTGCTCTGGCCGCGAACGGGAAGACCGATACGATGACGGATTCCACGATAGCAACCGATATCCATAAGGCGTTTGATGTTCATCTGAACAGAAGTGCGGAGTTCACCTTCGATCTTGTACTCTGTCGCGATAAGACCACGGATGGCTGCAATCTGCTCGTCATTCCAATCACCAACCTTTATGTTCCAATCGATACCGCAGTCCGTAAGTATCTTCTGGGCTGAACTGCGACCGATTCCGAAGATATAGGTGAGACCTATTTCTCCACGTTTGTTGTTGGGTAAATCAACACCGGCTATTCTTGCCATAATTTATCTTTACTTTTATTGTTAACGGTTAAAAAATTATCCCTGACGCATTTTGAATTTGGGGTTCTTTTTGCAGATTACATAAAGGCGACCTTTACGTTTCACAATCTTGCAATCCTCGCTGCGCTTCTTGATGGATGTTTTTACTTTCATAGCTACAATGCTTTATTTGTATCTGAAAAATATTCTTCCTTTTGATAAATCGTACGGTGACATTTCCACTTTCACACGGTCTCCGGTGAGAATCTTGATATAATTCTGTCTCATCTTTCCGGAGATATGGGCAATGATAACGTGACCGTTTTCGAGTTCTACTTTGAACATCGCGTTGGGCAACGTTTCTATTATTACCCCTTCCTGTTCAATGGCTGCTTGTTTCGGCATAAATAAATGACACTTTAAATTTACAAAAATTATATATTTTCGATGAAATCGAACGTTGACAGTTGCTCGGCCCGGCCTTTTCTGACAACAACAGTAAGTTCGTAATGAGCTGACTTCTTGCGGTCTGCAGTGTGTACTTCCCAACCATTTTTTGCAAGATACACACCTCTCGTCCCTGCATTTATCATCGGCTCGATACAGATTGTCATTCCTTCGACAAGTTTTGCACCTTTTCCCTGCTTGCCATAATTGGGCACTCCGGGATTTTCGTGCATCTTCTTGCCTATTCCGTGTCCTTCGAGTTCTCTCACGACACCGAATCCGAACGCCTCGGCATACTGCTGCACCGCGTGTCCTATGTCGCCGACCCTGTTTCCTGCAACGGCCTGGGCTATCCCTTTGTAGAGAGAAGCTTTGGTCACTTCAAGGAGTTTGGCGGTTTCGGCATCCACCTCCCCTACAGGGAAGGTGTATGCTGAATCACCGTTATATCCTTTCCAGAACGTTCCACAGTCCACTGAAAGGATGTCGCCTTCCTTCAGGACATAGTCCGACGGAAAACCGTGGACAACGACATCATTCACAGACATACAGAGTGCTGCGGGAAAACCGTCATAACCGAGAAAGCTGGGTATAGCTCCGTGATCGCGGATGAAAGTCTCGGCAACCCTATTCAACTCGTTAGTTGTCACACCAGGGGCCACCAACTTACCGACTTCAGCCAATGTGCGGGAAACGAGCATTCCGTTTTCCTTCATCAGCGCTATCTCTTCCTCTGTTTTCGGCAATACCATCTTCGTTCTATCTTTTTCGAATTACATTCCGGAACGTCCTGTCAAGCGGCCTGTCTTCATAAGTCCGTCATAGTGGCGCATAAGAAGATGGCTCTCAATCTGCTGGAGAGTATCGAGAACAACACCCACAAGGATAAGGAGGGATGTACCTCCGTAGAAGCTTGCGAACTGGCTGTTCACGCCAAGAAGCCTTGCGAAAGCAGGGAGGATGGCGATGAGAGCGAGGAAGATTGAACCGGGAAGGGTTATCCTTGACATTATTGTATCAAGATATTCCACAGTCTTCTTTCCGGGCTTTACTCCAGGTATGAAGCCGCCGTTAGTCTTCAACTGCTCTGCCATTGCAGTCGGGTTGACTGTAACTGCAGTGTAGAAATATGTGAAGACAACAACGAGTATTCCGAATACGAGGTTATACCAGAATCCTGTATAGTCACTGAAAGTTGCGGCAAGTCCTCTGGTTGCATCAAAGCGAGAGAACAGAAGAGGGAAAAGCATCAAGGCCTGAGCGAAGATGATAGGCATAACGCCGGCTGCATTGATTTTGAGGGGAATGTACTGACGTACACCGCCATACTGCTTGTTGCCCACGATTCTCTTGGCATACTGTACGGGAACCTTGCGCGTGCCCTGAACGAGGGCGATTGCTGCAACAAAGACGAAGAAGAGAATTACGAACTCTATCACGAGGGTGATGATACCACCGGCTGCGTTTGAGTTGAATTTTGCTCCGCATTCAGCAACAAGGGCGAAGGGAAGACGTGCAATGATACCCACCATAATGATGAGGGAAATACCGTTACCTATACCACGGTCTGTAATACGTTCACCAAGCCACATCACGAACATTGTACCTCCGATGAGGATTATCGTGGAGACGAGATTGAACCAGAAGTTGCTCCAACCGAGCCTGTTCACGGCGATGAAAGCCTCTGAAGGGATCTGGTTGTGGAGGTTTGCGATATACGCGGGGCCCTGGATGCAGAGGATGAGGATGGTCAGATAACGGGTCATCTGATTCATCTTCCTGTGTCCGCTTTCGCCCTCGAGCTGGAGTTTCCTGAAATAAGGAACGAAAACTCCGAGAAGCTGGATGACGATGGACGCCGAGATGTAAGGCATAACTCCAAGAGCAAAGATTGAAGCGTTACCGAACGCACCGCCGGAGAACATGTTCAAAAGACCTACGAGGCCCTCTGAAGAGGTGCTCTGGAGACGTGCGAGCATCGTGGGATCGATACCGGGAAGTACAATGAAGCTTCCGAGGCGGTAAACGAGCAGCAGGAGGACAGTGTAAACTATTCTCTTGCGGAGCTCTTCAATCTTGAAGATGTTCTTGATAGTCTGAATGAGTTTCTTCATCTTTATTCAATTGTTGTTGCTGTGCCGCCCGCAGCCTGAATCTTTTCGATTGCAGACTTTGAGAATGCATTTGCAGTTACATCCAATTTTGCAGTGAGCTCGCCGTTGCCAAGAACCTTTACGAGGTCGTTCTTTGCAGCGAAACCAGCTGCCTTCAAAGTCTCGACGTTGATTTCTGAGATGCCGAGCTGCTCTGAAAGAGTCTGAAGGGTAGCTACATTGACTGCTTTGTACTCAACTCTTGTAGGATTTGTGAATCCAAACTTGGGAAGTCTTCTCTGGATAGGCATCTGACCACCCTCGAAACCGATCTTGCGTGAGTAGCCTGAGCGTGCCTGTGCACCCTTGTTACCGCGTGTTGATGTTCCGCCGTGTCCGGAACCCTCACCGCGACCGATGCGTTTCTCTCTTCCTCTTGAACCTGCTGCAGGTGTCAAATTATTCAATTTCATATCTCAATCCTCCTTTAGTTGATTTCTTCTACTTGAACGAGGTGAAGGACTTTCTCGATCATACCTCTTGCAACGGGAGTGTCTTCCAATTCTACAGTCTGATGCATCTTGCGGATGCCGAGAGACTGAAGGTTGGCTATCTGCCTCTTGTTGGAGCCGTTCTTGCTCTTAATCTGGGTAACTTTAAGTTTTGCCATAATCCCGATCCTCCTTAACCTTTAAATACTTTGTTCATAGGAATACCGCGAAGGCCTGCAACTGTGTATGCGTCCCTGAGCTCTGTAAGAGCGAGAACTGTAGCCTTTACAAGGTTGTGAGGGTTTGATGAACCCTTTGACTTTGCAAGGACGTTCTTGATACCTACAGACTCGAACACTGCACGCATCGCACCACCTGCCTTTACTCCTGTACCGGGGGCTGCAGGTTTCATGAATACCCTTGCGCCACCGAATTTGCTTTCCTGCTCGTGAGGAATTGTGCCGTTGAGAACGGGAACCTTAACGAGGTTCTTCTTTGCATCCTCGACACCTTTTGCTATTGCGGTTGTAACCTCATTGGCTTTACCGAGACCATAACCTACAACGCCGTTTTCGTCACCTACTACAACGATGGCTGCAAAGCTGAAGTGACGACCACCCTTAGTAACTTTTGTTACACGCTGGATGGCTACAAGCCTGTCCTTGAGCTCAAGGTCAGACGTTTTTACTCTTTTAACATTTGTATTTGCCATAGTCTCTTAGAAAATTAAGCCACCTTCACGGGCAGCGTCTGCCAAACTCTTAACTCTTCCGTGATAGAGATAACCTCCACGGTCGAAAGATACTGTAGTGATACCTGCTGCAAGCGCACGCTCGGCAATCTTCTTGCCTACGATAGCTGCTGCATCGATACCGCTCTTGCCTTTGCACTCTGCTGCAAGCTCCTTGTCGTTTGAAGCTGCGGCTGCGAGAGTCACCATCTTGACGTCGTCAACAACCTGTACGTAAATCTGCTTGTTGCTTCTGAAGACAACCATTCTAGGTCTTTCAGCTGTACCATTGACAACCTTGCGAATACGATAATGTATTCTCTGCCTTCTTTCAATTTTATTCAATGCCATAACTGTGTCCTCCTATTATTTAGCGCTGGCTGATTTACCTGCTTTGCGACGAAGCTGCTCGCCGACGAACTTGATACCCTTGCCCTTGTAAGGTTCAGGCTTGCGGAGTGAACGGACCTTAGCGGCAACCTCACCTACAAGCTGTTTGTCACAGCTCTTGAGAACGAGGACAGGGTTCTGGCCCTTCTTGACCGCTTCTGCTTCAGCCTTCACCTCCTTGGGGAGAAGGAACTGAATTTCGTGAGAATATCCGAGTGAGAGAACGAGGATCTGTCCCTGAACGTCTACTTTGTAACCGACGCCGACAAACTCCTGTTTGATTGTGAAACCCTCTGAAACACCGACAACCATATTGTGTACAAGAGCGCGTGAAAGACCGTGAAGTGAACGGTGACGCGGAAGGTCTGTCGGACGGGTGAATTTGATTTCTGTACCCTCAATGGAGACTGTGATATCAGAATCTATCTTCTGAGAAAGCTCTCCGAGAGGTCCTTTAACCTTTACCACATTGCCGTCGAGAAGCTGAGCTGTCACTCCGGCAGGAAGGTTTACAGGCAATTTACCAATTCTTGACATTTTTGAATTTTTGTTTTTCTGTTAATAAACATAGCATAATACCTCACCGCCGACGTTCTGCTCAATAGCTTCTTTGTCGGTGATGATACCCTTTGACGTTGAGAGGATAGCGATTCCGAGTCCGTTGAGAACGCGGGGCATGTTGTCGACGTCAGTATAAACGCGAAGACCGGGCTTTGACACTCTTTCTATCTTCTTGATAGCGGGAGTCTTGGTCTGGGGATGATACTTGAGGGCGATTTTGATTGTACCTGAAGGCTGTCCCTCGATGAATTTGTAGCTGAGGATGTAGCCCTTCTCGCAAAGGATTTCAGTCATAGCCCTTTTCATCTTTGAAGTAGGGATTTCTACAACTTTGTTTCCTGCCTGGTAGGCGTTGCGGATTCTAGTCAGATAATCTGCAATAGGATCAGTCATTTTTTTGTCTTTTTGTGGACCGGCGCATAGCGCCCGATATCCGATTGTTAATAATTAATATGTGTAATGTTTGTTTACCAACTTGCTTTCTTTACACCGGGGATAAGACCGTTGCTTGCCATCTCACGGAACTGGATGCGGCTGATACCGAAAGCTCTCATATAACCCTTCGGACGGCCTGTGAGTGAACAACGGTTGTGAAGGCGGCAGGGGCTTGAGTTCTTGGGGAGCTTGTCGAGAGCTGCCCAGTCACCGGCCTCTTTGAGGGCCTGTCTCTTCTCGGCGTACTTAGCACCCATTTTAGCGCGCTTTACTTCGCGGGCTTTCATTGATTCTTTTGCCATCTTGTTCTTTTTTAGTTGTTATGTTTCTTGAAGGGCAGACCGAAGGCCTTGAGAAGAGCGTGACACTCTTCGTCGCTCTTGGCTGTTGTCACGAAAGTAATCTCCATACCGAGGATCTTGGTGATCTTCTCTATGTCGATTTCGGGGAATATTATCTGCTCCTTGATACCGAGAGTATAGTTTCCTCTTCCGTCCATCTTCTCGCCGATACCGTTGAAGTCGCGGATACGGGGAAGGGTGATGCGGATGAGTCTCTCGAGGAACTCGTACATCTTCACGTTGCGAAGGGTAACCTTCACTCCGATAGGCATACCTTTACGGAGTTTGAAGTTTGATATGTCCTTTCTTGAAGAAGTGACTACGGCTTTCTGACCTGTGATGGCAGTGAGCTCCTGCTGGGCAACCTCGACAAGCTTCTTGTCCTGAGTTGCATCGCCGACACCCTGGTTGATGGTTATCTTGACGAGCTTGGGGCACTGCATTACGGTTGAATAACCGAACTGCTTCATAAGCTGAGGAACTATCTCTTCCTTATAAACTTTGCGAAGGGTGGGAACGTATCCGGCGGGAACGCTCTGCTCCACGATTTCTTTTGCTTTCTTTGCCATTACTTAATCTCCTCTCCTGATTTTTTGGCGAAACGAACCTTCTTGTCACCTTCCATTCTGTAACCTACTCTTGTAGGAGCTCCCGTCTTGGGATCTACGAGCTGGAGGTTTGATACGTGGATTCCTGCCTCTTGTTTTACAATACCACCCTGAGGATGCTGTGCGTTGGGTTTGGTGTGTTTGCTTACCATATTGATACCCTCAACGATGGCGCGGTCCTTTGAAGGGATGACCTCAAGCACTTTACCTGTCTTTCCTTTGTCGTTACCTGCATTCACATACACGGTATCGCCTTTCTTAATGTGTAACTTTTTCATACTCTTCAAAAAATTAAAGGACCTCAGGTGCCAATGAAACGACTTTCATATAATTCTCGCGAAGCTCTCTTGCGACGGGGCCGAAAATACGGGTGCCGCGGAGCTCGCCTGCATTGTTGAGAAGTACGCAGGCATTGTCATCGAAACGGATATAAGAACCGTCCGGACGACGAATTTCCTTCTTTGTGCGTACTACGACTGCCTTTGATACTGAACCTTTCTTTGCGTCAGCACCGGGGATGGCGCTTTTGATTGCAACGACGATCATATCGCCCACCTTTGCATAACGGTGACGGGTACCACCCAGAACACGGATGCAAAGAACTTCCTTTGCGCCGCTGTTGTCAGCCACCAGTAAACGTGATTCCTGCTGTATCATTGTTACTTAACTTTTTCTACGATTTCTACTAATCTCCAGTTCTTGCTCTTGCTGAGGGGGCGTGTCTCCATAATGCGTACTGTATCGCCCTCGCTGCACTCGTTTTTCTCGTCGTGAGCAACGAACTTTGTGGTCTTCTTTACGAACTTGCCGTAAATGGGGTGTTTCTCTTTTGTCTCAACTGCAACTACGATGGATTTGTCCATTTTGTTGCTGACCACGATACCTATTCTTTCTTTGCGAAGATTTCTTTCCATGATGAGAATTCTTTAGTTCTGTTCTTTCTCTGCCAGAATGGTGATCATACGTGCGATGTCCTTTCTGGTTTTGCTGATCTTTGAAGTATCCTCCAATGGAGAGATGACGTGGTTGAGCTTCATTGTATCGAGGTTTGCTTTCTCGACTTCGATGCGGTCGCGAAGATCTGCGACAGACATTTCTCTTGCTTCTGATGCTTTCATTTTCTCTTCTCCATTAATTTATTCGACATAGTCTCTGCGAACCACAAACTTTGTGATGACGGGGAGTTTCTGCGCACCGAGGCGGAGAGCTTCCTTCGCAACGTCCATAGGAACGCCGTCGATTTCAATAAGGATACGGCCGGGAGTAACAGGAGCCACGAATCCCTCGGGGTTACCTTTACCTTTACCCATACGTACCTCGGCAGGTTTCTTGGTATAGGGTTTGTCGGGGAAGATCCTGATCCAAACCTTACCTTCACGTTTCATGTGACGTGATACAGCCTGACGTGCGGCCTCGATCTGACGACCTGTAAGCCAGCAGTTGTCCAAGGTCTTGATGCCGAAAGAACCGAATGCAAGCTGCGCGCCTCTCTGCGCCATTCCTTTCATGCGGCCTTTCTGCTGCCTTCTGAATTTGGTTTTCTTTGGTTGTAACATTTTTCTATTACTTTAATTAAAAATATTTTTCTTTTTCCGTAACTTGCTGAGTTTCAATTGGTTGGGTGATTTTCTCGCAAATTTTGGGACTGCAAAGATAGTAAAAATTTTTCAATTTCAAACTATTGTCACATAATTTTTAAAATATTTTCGACCAAATAATTTGATAGTCAACTCTCGGCATTTCAATCGATTACAAATGTTGTTGAAAAATAATTCCAATCATTTTCGACCGCAGAAAAAAGCTGCTAAATCAAATTATTTTTTCGGCTTGGATTTCGCATTGTCGCCAACTTGTTTTACTTTTGCAAAACCAAACTATGAAAAGGAAAATTTCATCTATGATTGCCGCCGCCATACTGCTCTCCGGTATGGGAGGAGAGCTCTGTGCCCAGGAGATTGACAAGAGCAAAAGCGGCTTTATGGAATATATCATTGACGGAAATGACACCGTTTATGTCGATCTTCTCAAGGAAGCAAAGGTATATGCAAGGCTTCCGAAGCAGAAAGGAAAAGACTGGAGGAAATACTACAAACTCGTCTATAATTTCAACAAAACATATCCGTATGCCCTTGTGGGAAGGAAGATGATGGCCCAGGTGGACGAGACAATAGAAGACGAAAACCTCAAGCGGATCAAACGCGACCAATACATCAAAAACGTTGAGATAGAGCTGTTTACAACCTTCGAAAAAGACCTCAGGAATATGACCGTAAGCCAGGGCGCCCTGCTTATGAAACTTGTCGACAGGGAATGTGGAATGTGTCCGTACGAAATTATAAGGGAATATCTCAACGGCATCGCAGCGGGCTTCTGGCAGGGTGTCGCCAAAGTCTTCGGAGCCGATCTCAAGAAAGGATACGACCCGAAGGGAGAGGACGCCCAGATTGAGGAGCTGGTACAGATATGGGAGGACGGAGATTTTGACGCATTCTATTTTTCACTTTTCTGGGAGGAACCCAAAAAAGTGGAACTCAAGCAGGTCCTGACTACAGAGCCGAAGAAAAAGAAGTAAGCTCTCCCTTGTCCGCATCAAAGACGGCATAGGAAGTGGCATCGAACCAATCTTTCAGAATAAAGAATCCCGCTCCGTCCGGCATCGAAAGTCTCACGTCGACGTGAAAATGTCCGAAAACGAAATAATCCACCTTCTCCGGAAAAGAAGCCGCGAATTTGTAAATCGGCTCTTCTTCGTTCCTGAAGGCATAAGCCTTTGTATG
>R06__coassemble_667_pt1 | contig 12364 bp, 6 predicted proteins | sample R06__metabat2_low_PE_030 | metagenome-assembled genome bin R06 | reverse complement strand
AGCCATAATTCTCCACGACCGAGGTAGGGAAAGAAACGGCTTTACAGAGGGGTTTTTGTCCCTACCTCAGAACAAAAAGGGGGACAATGAAGAATACAAAAAGGGGTACAATGAAAAATATGAAAAAAGGTACAATGGAAATCAGTTTCTATAGGAATTTTCATACAGGAAAGACACACTACGATATCAGGCAGAATTCCGATTGCAGGGAGGCACTGACGGACGGAGGATTGACGGCGTATTTTTTATACTCCGGACGGCAGTGCCTCCCTGCCAAGGAAAATAGCCGAATACAGATTGCCGTGGTACAGAATCAATTGATAATCAATTATTTAATAATAGTGCCCCAATTCATAAAAGAGGGGGATGATAACTTAATCATCAGACTATCAAGTAGTTCCGCACCACGACGAAAGGCAAGGCCGGTTTCCTTGACAGGAATAGGATAAACACCAGATTTTATGTATTTTTGCAAATTGCAAAAAAGAGACATAATGAAAATTCTGTTCTGTATATTGGCAGCAGTTCTTGCCTGCGGCAACCCTGCACGCCTTCTTACCACAAAAGCGCAGGAGCAAAGCATCGCGAGCCTGAGTGACATTGGCGAAGGAGAACTCTTCACGATGGACTACAAGGCAGACTACAAACTCCGGGAATTCATAAATGCAGACCTCACGTCGCGCTCGGAGGTGAGCGCAGCGGCCGCAAGACTGCTTCTGGATGCTTCAAAGGCACAGAAAGTAGAACCTTTGCAGCCGGCCTGCTCGGCATTCAAGGCAGTGACTCCGGATGGCGATGTCATATGCGGCCGCAATTTCGATTACAACTTCATTGACGCTGCAAACATTATGATGCGCACATCACCGAAGAAGGCATACAAGTCGCTGAGTATGGTATCGATGAACTTTGTCGGGCTCAATGGAAAAGCTCTCTCGGACGGCAAGACAGACCTCTCGATGCTTGCGGCAGCGCCACTTATGCAGATGGACGGAATGAACGATAAGGGCCTCACTGTTTCCGTACTCGCGCTCGTCTGGAACGATTGTGCAAAGCAGTACGAAAAGGGCAAGCACAGCATAATGACATCAGTGATGATGAGGATGCTTCTCGATGAAGCCTCGAGCGTGGACGAAGCAGTAGAGATGCTCTCAAACTACAACTTTTTCGCTGATGGTGAGCAGAAGGACCGCAAAAAAGGCAATTTCAGCAACTATCATTTCTTTCTCGCAGACGCCACCGGAAAGAGCGTTGTGATTGAATATATCAAACGCGACGGACCGGAAAGCGACAGTCCCTGGGTGATGAATGTCCTGGAGGAAAACTCAGTAACGAACCATTTCCTCAGCGACGGATGGCGTCACATCGGCTCTCTGGACGACAGGCTAGGCAAGATACGCGGGACTCTGGAAGCAAAAGGAGGCGTTCTCACCGAAGAAGAAGCGATGAAACTCCTTTCCGATGTCCATCAGGAAGCAAAGGAAAAAGGAAAGAGCAAGACTCAGTGGTCTGTAGTGTACAATCTTACAAAAAAGACCGCTTCTGTATGCATAGGGCACAATTACGGAAAAATCTACAAGTTCGAACTGAATTCCCATAAAAAATTCACGGCCCAAACCTGCCCGGGAGATTTCTGCAGCGGAATACGCCCTCCCGCAACGCCGCTTTTCACAATCGACCCATATTTCAGCGTCTGGACGAAAAATGATAAACTTACAGGCGACGTCACCCGCCACTGGACCGGCTGGAAACAGCCCATCGTGGGAGCTGTGAGAGTGGACGGAAAAACATACAGAGTTCTCGGAAGCGACGAATCAGACCCTTCAGTAACTCCCGGTAATCCCGCCGCAAAACCGCAAAACCGTCCCCAGCCGGACGAGAACTACACTATCCTGCCGGAAATAAGATTCGAAAACGAGGCGGAGCAGATTTCTTCCAACGTCCTTCCTACCCGCACCATCTACACAATGCGTTGCGGCAGCGTGGACATAGACCTCACATTCACCTCTCCCCTTGTGCTTGACGACGTGGAGATGCTCTCCCGCCCGGTGAGCTACTTCAGTTGGAAGGCATCCTCGAGAGACTCACAAAAGCACGACGTGCAGCTATATCTTGAAGTATCGCCCCGCATCGCTATGGACCTCAATATGGTACCGATGAATCTTGAAAGCGGAATAGCTGACGGAATATCCTATGCTTGCACGGGCACTGCAGAGCAGAACGTACTCGGAAAAAGAGGCGACGACATCCGCATAGACTGGGGACGATTCTACCTGGGATCCTCCGATAATAACTCCCCCGCCGTGGTAAACATCTCCGATGCCAGGGCTGCCTTCATCAATGGAAATCCTTCAAAAGACCTCGGCAGCGTCCGCAGCGACAATTTTGTGTCTGACAATCTTGCACTCTGCTGGAGAAAAGACCTCGGCGAAGTAGGCCGGAACGCCACAGAAGCAACTGTAATGCTAGCATACGACGACATCTATTCCATAAAGTACCTTAAGGAGCACAATCTCCGCCCCTGGTGGAACCGCACCGGAGACCGAAGCATAACAGCCGTGATGGCCTCCGAAAACTATGAGAGCGTGGCGGCAAAATGCAAGGAATTCGATTCACGCGTAACATCAGATGCATTCAAGGCCGGAGGTCAGAAACACGCCGACCTCTGCGCCCTCGCCTATCGCCAGTGCATATCGGCGCATAAACTTGTAGCAGGTCCCGAAGGGCAGATGTTCCTAATGAGCAAGGAAAATTTCTCCAACGGCTGCTGCGGCACAGTGGATGTGACATATCCAAGTATGCCTCTGTTCCTCGTGTACAACACCGAAATGGCCCGCGCACTGATAGATTTCATATATGATTATGCTGAAAGCGACCGCTGGGACAAAGGCTGGGCTCCGCACGATGTAGGAGTGTACCCTGATGCCTACGGCCAGCACTACGGCAACTGGATGCCCCTTGAGGAGAGCGGCAATCTTATACTTCTCTCGGCCGCCATCTGCCACGCGGAAGGTTCGGCAGAATATGCCGGGGAGCATTGGCAGGCCCTCACCCGATGGGCACTGTACTGCGTAGAGCACGGCCAGATGCCCGAAAACCAGCTCTGCACAGACGATTTTGCGGGAAAGCTGGCGCACAACGTCAATCTCAGTGCAAAATCGATTCTTGCCGTGGCGGCATATGCAGACCTTGCCTCAAAACTTGGCAAATCAGATGAAGCTGCGGCCTTCCGTGCAAAGGCAAGAGATATGGCGGTAATATGGAAGCAACAGGCGGCAGAAGAAGACCATTATCGTCTGGCTTTCGATGCCGAAGGCACCTGGAGTATGAAATACAACCTCGTGTGGGACAAGGCTTTAGGGCTCAACATATTCGACGAAGACATAATTCCGACGGAGTTGAAATACTACCGCACGGTAGCACAAAAATGGGGAGTGCCTCTCGATTGCCGCAAGCTCTACACCAAGACGGACTGGGAGCTTTGGACAGGAGCAATGTCTGAGACAAAGGAAGATTTCGAATGGTATGTCGACAAAGTATGGCACAGCTACAACGACTCCCCCGACCGATGGCCACTTTGCGACTGGGTGGATACGGACGCCCCCACCATACACACTATGCTCGCCCGTTCGGTAGTGGGCGGATTCTGGATGAGACAATTTATACTTGAAAAATGATAAAGAGATTTCTTATTTCAGCCTGCGTAATCGTTACGTCAGGTCTTGCAGCCAAGGCGCAGAGCGCCACATCGTACGTAGATCCTTTCATCGGTTCCGACGGTATGGGACACACCTTCCCGGGGGCCTGCGTGCCCTTTGGCGGAGTGCAGCTGAGCCCGGACACAGACACCATCCCGCACAACATCGGTGGTGTGTATCAGAAAAGGACATATGAGTACTGCGCCGGATACAAATATTCAGACAAGACAATCGTGGGATTCTCCCATACCCATTTCAGCGGCACAGGCCACTCTGACCTCGGCGACATCCTCATAATGCCTGCCACCGGCCCCGTGAAACTGAATCCCGGCACAGCGTCAAATCCCGATTCGGGATACCGTTCACGCTACAGCCACGATACGGAATCGGCATCTCCCGGCCGCTACGACGTCACCCTCTCGGACTACGGCATCAAGGCAGGTCTCACCGCAACGCCAAGATGTGGAGTGCACAAGTACATATTCCCCGAAAATGCGGACAATCCTCACATAATCATCGACTTGCAGAGCGGAATATACAACTACGACGGCATAGTTCTCTGGGCCGAGATGCGTGTAGAAAACGATACCCTCATCACAGGCTACCGCATCACCAGCGGATGGGCCCGCACCAACTATACCTATTTCGCAATCCGTCTCTCCTCTCCCATCGCAGAGTACGGTTTCAAGGACTTTGCTCCCGCCACATACAAGGGAGGCTGGGGAAAATTCGACCAGTGGCACAACTTCCCCGAAATTGCCGGTCACAAAGTTGTCGTCTGGATGCGATTCGACGACAAAGCCGCAAAAGAGCTCACCCTCAAGGTGGGACTCTCCGCCGTCAGCGCCGAAGGAGCCCTGAAGAACCTTGATGCGGAAACATCCGGAAAGGATTTCGATGAAATTGCCGCACAGGCCGCCCTCAGTTGGGAGGAAGAACTTTCGCAAATCGATATCGAAGGAAGCGACGAGCAGAAGAAGATGTTCTACACTTCCCTCTATCATACGATGATAAATCCTTCTCTGTATATGGACGTGGACGGGCAGTACCGCGGCCTCGACAGAGGCATCCACAAGGCGGAAGGATTCACAAACTACACCGTTTTCTCCCTCTGGGACACCTACAGGGCAGAGCATCCGCTGCTGACTCTTCTCAAGCCTGATAAGGAAACCGATATGGTGGAATCGATGCTTGCCCACCAGAGTCAGAGCGTACACCATATGCTCCCGGTATGGAGCCATATGGGATGCGAAAACTGGTGTATGAGCGGCTATCACGCCGTTTCCGTCCTTGCCGATGCCATTGCAAAGGGACTTCCCATCGATGGCGCAGAAGCCCTCGAGGCGATGGTCGCCACATCGAAAGTACCCTATTACACCGGCCTCAAAGAATACATGGAGCTGGGATACGTTCCTTTCGATAAAATCTCCACCGCAGCCTCCACAACCCTCGAATATTCATACGACGACTGGTGCATCTCTGAAGCAGCAAAGCTTTGTGGAAATGACGAAATCGAAAAGGAATATGCCTCAAGGGCGCAGAACTGGCAAAATGTCTTCGACCCGGATATAGCTCTGGCAAGACCCAGATACGCCGACGGCAGCTTCAAGACCCCGTTTGACGCCCGTCAGACCTTCGGCGAAGGCTTCATCGAAGGAAATTCCCTTAATTTCTCCTTCCACGCACCGCAGGATGTCGCCGGAATGATAAAGTTTATGGGCGGAGAAAAGAAATTCATCTCCAATCTGGACACCCTTTTCGGAGAGGATCTGGACCCGATATACTATAAGGACAACGAAGATATCGAAAAGGAATGTCTGATAGGAGGTTATGTGCACGGAAACGAGCCTTCTCACCACATTCCCTACCTCTATGCCTGGACATCGCAGCCCTGGAAGACTCAGTACTGGCTCCGCGAAATAATGAACAGGATGTATCGTCCCGAGATGCACGGTCTGGGAGGAAACGACGACTGCGGCCAGATGAGCGCCTGGTACATTTTCAGCGCCCTGGGCTTCTACCCCGTCTGCCCCGGGACAGACCAGTATGTACTTGGAGCACCATACGTACCCTATGCCAAAATCACGCTTCAGAACGGAGCGGCTCTCGAGATAAAGGCAGACGGAGTGAGTGATGCAAAACGTTACGTCAAGAAGGTTCTTCTGAACGGAGAGACGTACAAGAAGATGTACATTACTCACGCAGATCTTCTGAAAGGAGGAACTCTGGAATTCGTGATGTCGTCCAAGCCGGACAAGCGCCGCACCGGAGAAAGCCCCCGCTCACTTAGCGACCTGCGACAATAATTTGCGCAAAATTTCAGTATTCAGCAAAGAAAAAAGCCAACTATTTTATTTATATTTAAATAAAAAGACAAACTTTGTAGGCTCAACGATTATCAATATAAAATCAAAGCATATGAACTTCAGAAGAATTATTTTATCCCTTGGAGCACTTGCCGCACTTGCCGGCTGCACACAGAAGGTACAGACTGTAACAATTGACAAGGACGTCCTGATGGACAAAATCAAAGGAGGATGGGCAGGCCAGACAATCGGCTGCACATTCGGAGGCCCCACAGAATTCAGATATCAGGGTCGTATGATTCCCGACAGCGTGGAAATAGTATGGCCCGAGCACTACATCCAGTGGTATTACGACAACGCTCCCGGTCTTTATGACGACGTCTATATGGACCTCACGTTCGTCGATGTATTCGACCGTCTCGGACTCGACGCCCCCATCGATTCTTTCGCAACCGCATTTGCCTATGCACCCTATCCCCTCTGGCACGCCAACCAGCAGGCAAGGGTGAACATTTTCGAAGGCATTATGCCTCCCGAGTCAGGACATTGGAAAAACAATCCCCACGCGGATGACATCGACTTCCAGATCGAGGCAGACTATGCAGGTCTGATGTCTCCCGGTATGCCCAACGCAGCAGCGCACTATGCAGACGGCATCGGCCACATTATGAACTATGGCGACGGCTGGTACGGCGGAGTGTATGTAGCTGCAATGTACTCACTCGCTTTCCTTAGCAACGATATCAACTACATCGTAGAAGAAGCGCTCAAGGTCATCCCTGCAGAGAGCCGTTACTACAAATGTATGGCCGATGTAATAGCCACTTATAAGGAGAATCCTGCCGATTGGAAGGCTGCCTGGCAGATGTGTCAGGACAAATACAGCGAGAATTTCTGCTGTCCTGCAGGTATCGGCGACAAATTCAACATCGACGCAGTAATCAACAGCGCATATATCATCATAGGCCTTCTCTATGGCGAAGGTGATTTCGACAAGACTCTTGAAATCTCCACACGCTGCGGCCAGGACTCAGACTGCAACCCCGCTTCTGCAGGCGGTATCCTCGCCACTATGCTCGGCTACAGCAACATTCCCGAAAAGTGGATGGCAAATCTTCGCGAAGTTGAAGACCGCGACTTCAGCTACACCAGCATTTCTCTCAACAAAGTCTATGAGATGTCATTCAACCAGGCTTGCGAGGTAATAGAGCGCGAAGGCGGTAAGGTTGAAGAAAACAGCGTTACTATCGTTTCAAAGGCTCCCGTGGCTGTCCGCTTCGAGAAATGCATCGATGGCCTCAAGGTCAATGAAAACATCGTTGTAGACCAGCACGCCTTCGAGCAGGACGTTACAGCAGAGTTCGACGGCAGCGGTGTCCTCATCAAGGGCCGCCTCCGCAATTACCAGAACGACAGCTTCTATGTCGGAGACGTTGATATCCTTATCGACGGTGAATTGTACAAGAATGTACAGCTTTGCGAAGACTTCCGCGAACGTCACGAGCAGATAGCCCAGATATTCGACCTTGAGGAAGGACACCACACCCTTACAGTAAGAGTGAACAACCCCCGCAAAGACAAACAGGTCTGGGTATCCGGAATCGTTTCATACACAAAGGAATAAATGGGAATGAAAAGATATTTTCTCCTCACCCTTGCTCTGGCGGCTTTTGCATCCTGTGCTCCTGCATTAAAGGATACCGTGCAGTTCTCGGAAGATGAACTGCGCGACCGCATAGCCGGGGCCTGGGCAGGTCAGATAATCGGTTGCACCTATGGCGGTCCCACAGAATTCCGTCATCCCACCACCATCAACAAGGAAATAGACATTCCCTGGCACGAGCATATGGTAAAGCAGTGGTTCGACCATCAGCCTATGCTCTACGACGACATCTATATGGACCTCACCTTCGTGGATGTATTCGAGAAAGAAGGCCTTGACGCCCCTGTGGAGTCGTTCGCAACCGCTTTCGCAGATGCAGGATACGGACTCTGGCACGCCAACGAACAGGCACGCTGGAACATCCACAACGGAATAATGCCCCCTCAATCGGGTTATTGGGAAAACAACCCACACGCAGATGACATAGACTTTCAGATAGAGGCCGATTTCGCCGGCATAATGTGCCCCGGAATGTGCGTCACTGCAAATGGAATCTGCGACAAGATAGGTCATATAATGAACTATGGCGACGGCTGGTACGGCGGAGTGTTCGTTGCAAATATGTACTCACTCGCATTTGTATGCGACGATGTTGAAAAGGTTGTTGCAGGAGCCCTGAAGGCCATTCCCGAGCAGAGCCGCTTCTACCGCTGCATCAACGACGTGCTGAACTGGCATCGCGAATATCCCGAGGATTGGAATCTCTGCTGGGCAAAGACTCACGCGGCGTACGGATTCGACATCGGCTGCCCCGAAGGAGTGCTCGAGCCTTATGACATCGACGCAGTGCTCAACAGTGCGTATGTTGCCATAGGCCTGCTCTACGGAGACAAGGATTTCTTCCGCACTATCGACATAGCCTGCAGATGTGGAGCCGATTCAGATTGCAACCCTGCCACTGCAGGCGGTATACTCGGCGCGATGTTCGGCTACAGTTACATCCCCGACTATTGGAAAAAACCTGTAGAGGAAGTTGGCGACATCAATTTCAAATACACCGACATTTCCTTCAACAAGGCTTGCGAACTTTCATTCAAACACGCTTGCGAGATTATCCAAAGGGAAGGCGGCAGCGTAAGTGAAGAAGGCATCACAATCAAGGTGCAGGAGTCCGAGACAGTGCAGTTCGAGGAGTGCTTCACCGGCCATTGGCCCATCCAGAAGAGAAAAATCGCACGCAGCATCAAGGAAGAAAAAGAGATTGAGTTTGAAGGCAACGGAGTTGTAGTGCGTTACACTACATCGCTCCCCAGAGGCTTCAATCGCGACAGCTACACCCCCAGAGTTGAAACAACACTGGATGGAGAAGTAGTTTCTACAGAAGACCTTCCTCTCGGACGTGGCTACAAGATAGATCTATTCTATCGTTACAATCTTCCGGTAGGTCCGCACAAGCTCTCGTTCAAGCTTCTGAACCCGCGTGATGACGTGGATATGACCATATCACAGGCAATAATCTATTCAGACAAGCCCCAGAAGACTATTTATGAAAATCAGTAAGACAATCATAACATTGGCATCGGCGCTCCTTATTTCAGGGAGCGCCTTTGCGTACACGCACGTGGCCAAAGATGCCGCAGGCAATACAGTAAGCATAGAGTACTGCTCAAAGGACATAGTTCACATCAGAATCAGTCCCGACGGTAATTTCCCCGAGTCGCTCCTGCAGCGATACGGGATAGTTGTCGAAGAAGAGGGCAGCGCAGTGACCGGCGTGGATGAGACGGCAGATGGCGTATCACTCTCATTCGGCGGCAGAAAAGTTTCATTTGACAAAAACAGCGGAACAATCTCTTTCAACGGCAAAACCATAAGCTTCGGCGCGCCGGGAAGCACTATATGCACTTCTCTTGCGGGAGTAATCAACGACAAGTTCGCGGGACTTCACGTCGCCTCCAACGGAGGAATAATCGGTGATGATGACGGTTCGATTTCAGAGAAAGACAGAGCCGAGAGCGGCGACCCCGAGAAGAGCTGCGTCGTAAGCATCAGCCTTAACGATGGCGAAAGATTCTACGGCGGTGGCAGCACCAGCCGCGAGCACATACAGCACCGTGGCGAACTGCTCCGTATACACACGACGTATCAGCATACGGAGATTCCTATGCCATTCGTCGTAAGTTCCGAAGGCTGGGGAATATTCAACAACACAACACGCAAGAATTTCTTCGACATCGCCTGCACAGACCCTTCTACGCTGAATATATACACTCCTGCCGAGTGCGCGGACTTCTATATTTTCCTAGGAGAAAATATGGCCGACGTGATTGAGCGTTACACTTTCCTTACGGGACGTCCTTATCTTCTTCCCAAATGGGCGTACGGACTTTGCTTCGGCCCCAATATGAGGGAAGACCAGTGGGATATCCTGAGCGATGCAGTGAATTTCAGGAATTGCGACGTGCCTTGCGACCTTTTCTGGCTTGAGCCTCAGTGGATGGAGAAGAGATATGATTTTTCAACAGAGAAGAAATTCAACTCGCAGCTTTTCTCGCCCGAGCCGTACTGGATGGAAAAGGAGTATCCGAAGCAATTGCACAACAGGCTCTTTATCGGCAAACTCCGCAATATGGGCTTCCATCTGGGACTGTGGCTGTGCGAGGAGTACGACCTCAGCCTTGTGGAAGAGGATGAAATTGCCGCAAAGACAGGCGCTCCCCTATCAGGTGAGGAGCATTGGATGGACCACCTGAAGCCCTTTATGGACCTCGGCGTGGAAGGATTCAAGCTTGACCCTGCCAGAACGATAGACGAGCACACATTCCGCAAATATTACAACGGCTACACAGACCGCGATATGCACAACCTCAATCAGGTGCTGCTGCCCAAGCAGATGCGCGAACTCTCACAGAGCCACACAGGCAAGCGCAGCTGGCATCATTACTGCGGCGGATGGAGCGGCACCCAGCACTGGACGGCATCAACAAGCGGCGACAACGGCGGAGGAAAGACAGCCCTCTTCGACCAGATCAATCTTGGTATGAGCGGCTTTATGAACACTTCGTGCGACGTGATGTCAGTACCGGCAGATCAGGAAATGCAGAGCCTGCATTTCGGAATGTTCCTGCCCTGGACGCAGATCAACAGCTGGTTCTCGATGATGCATCCATTCTATTACAACGATTCGCAGCAGACACTCTATCGCAATTGCGTCAAACTGCGCTACACCCTGATGCCGTATATCTATTCCGCAGCGCTGGAAGGAGCCCTGACAGGTATGCCTATGGTGCGCTCTATGCCGCTCTGCTTCCCCGACGACAGAAATGTCGATGATATGTGGAACCAGTATATGTTCGGAAGCAGTCTGCTTGTGGGTATTTTCACGGACGAAATCTACCTTCCGGAAGGACGTTGGGTAGATGCCTGGACATCAAAAGTTATTGAGAGCCACGGAGAGACATTCAAGCTTGGCTACCCCGAAGACCGCGCAGGACTTCTCTATATCAAGTCGGGAGCTATAATCCCCTGCCAGAAAGATGTCAAATATATCGGCACAGAGCCTCTCTCGCACTTCATCCTGAAAGTTTATCCGGACGGTGAAAGCTCTTACGTGCTTCGCGACTCCGATGCAGAGAGCTACGGCTACGAGAACGAGCTTGTAAGTTTCACCCGCTTCGACTGCTCAAAGAGCGGCAAGAGAGTGAAATTCACCATCAATCCTACCGAAGGTTCGTTTGAGAATATGCCTTCTACGCGCGACTACGACCTCGAAATTTTATGCTCCGAGGGCAAGCCTTCAAAGGTGAGCGTTAACGGCGTTAAAACGAATGACTGGTCATATTCCGACGAAGGAAAGGTCATTCTTTCGATTGCGGGCGTTGATGTGAGCGACACTGTTACAGTTGAAATAAAATGAAGATAATATATTTGGCGGCGGCGCTGTTGCCACTTTGCTGCGTCAGCGCTCAGGGACAGAATTTTGACTCGGGAAATATCGTGGCGTCTTTCGGCGTTATGAGCGACGTACATATCGAAAAGCCCGACAATGCACCTTCAATCAAATTCAAATCTGCCCTTGAGCAGCTTGTCTCGAAGGCCTCTGAGCAGGACGCAGACGGTCTCGACGGCGTTCTTTTTGCCGGAGACATAATCAACAACGCATATGCAAGCCGTGAAAATTACGTGCAGGTGGATTGGTTCAAATCAATCTATGAGTCTGTTCTGGACCCGCTTAAGGTGCCTATGGTCTATACTCCCGGCAATCACGACGTTTACAGGGAATGGACAGAAAATGACGTAAAGGAAGCCCGCAACATAAGTGACCGACTTGGAGACAATTATTTCAGGACGGATCTTGACAACGACATCCGCATCGCTAAGGAATGCCGTCACTGCGTTGTCAGCGGAGTGCACGTGCTTTGCGTATTCCCTAACGGCCGAGGCCCTGTAGTGTACGATCCTGAGGTTCTGGATTGGCTTGACAATCAGCTGAAAGAAGTCACTTCTGCAGAGCCGGAAAGATACGTCCTTATCCTTACCCACGCGATGATTACAGGGACTGTGTACGGCAGTATGCTGGGCGATTATTGGGCTACGGAGGCACTCACTCCCATACTCGAGAAATATCCTCAGGCAGTGACATTCGGAGGCCATCTGCATTTCCCGCTGAACGACCCCAGAAGCATCTGGCAGGGCAAATTCACGGCTCTTGGCACCGGCTCTGTACGCTATATGGCAATCGAGGACGGGCAGTACGAGAA
>R06__coassemble_656_pt1 | contig 12484 bp, 10 predicted proteins | sample R06__metabat2_low_PE_030 | metagenome-assembled genome bin R06 | reverse complement strand
GTGGGGCATGATCCCACGACCTCCGGATTATGAATCCGACGCTCTAGCCAGCTGAGCTACCCCGCCATCAGTTTTGGGAATGCAAAGATACTTGCTTTTCTTTAAATTCCAAATATTTTTTGAAAGTACCCGGAGCCGGGGTCGAACCGGCACGCCTTGCGGCACTGGTGTTTGAGACCAGCGCGTCTACCGATTCCGCCATCCGGGCAACTTAAAAACGGTAGAGTCTCAAAACGAGGTTGCAAAGATATCTTCTTTTTCGTAATTTTGCAAATAGTTATGAACGTGATATTTTCAAAAGACATTTCTGAACTGAAAGGCCTTCTGCAAAGCTGCGGGAAGGTTTTTATCGTATATGACAGCCTTGCGGCCCATATTGCAGAATTCGCAGACTTCCCGAAAATGGCCGTGGAAGCCTCCGAAAAAGGGAAAAACATAGATATCGTTCTGAAAATCTGCAAATGGCTGCTGGAGGAAGGTGCAGACCGTGATTGCCTGCTTCTGGCGGTCGGCGGAGGAATAGTTTGCGATATGGCGGGTTTTGCCGCATCAATCTACAAAAGAGGCATCAGATTCGCCTGCTTCCCCACGACGCTTCTTGCGATGGCGGATGCCGCAATCGGAGGCAAGAACGGAGTGAATTTCGAAGGCTACAAGAATATGCTCGGCTGCTTCAGGGAGCCGGAATTCACTTTCGAATGTCCGAAGGTGCTGGAGAGCCTGCCGGAGAGGGAATTCCGCTGCGGCATCGCCGAAATTCTAAAGGCCGCCGTCATAAGCGACGACTGGATGTTCTACGACTCTGCCGTCGAGTTGTTTTCGGAGAATACCAAAGACAAGATAATGGCCTCTGAAGCACTTCTGGGCGAGCTTTCCGGATGCATCAAAAAGGCTGTTGAGCTTAAGATTGCCATTGTCGGCAAAGATTTTCTTGACAAAGGCGAAAGGCGAAAGCTCAACCTCGGCCATACTTTTGCCCACGCGATAGAGTCGGTGGCGGCACAAAAGGGTGACGACATCAAGCACGGCGAGGCTGTTGCGATGGGGATAGTCCTGGCCGCGCAGATGGCTCTGGAGAAAGGTCTTTGCGAAGATGATTTCGTAGAGATGATAAGGATGGATTTTGAAGATTGCGGGCTGCCGGTTATCTGCCCCTACGATATGGAGGAGCTTTCCGCAGCAATAGAAAAAGACAAGAAATCATCGGAGGGCGAAGTTCATTTTGTCCTTCCGTGCGATTTGGGAGACGTTAGAATACTATGATTTGTGCAAGCATAACAAAAAAGGATTACGAGGGCGTATCGAAGGCTCTTGCCGAAGTAGAAATGGCCGAAATAAGGCTCGATTCCTGCCCTCTCGACGATGAAGAAATTGAAGCCTGTTTTGGCGAGGACATCCCTCTCGTTGCCACCTGCAGAGACGCCCAAACCATTGAGCATAAACTTATTGCGGCAATTGAAGCCGGGGCATCGTATGTCGATGTTGAGCTCGGAGTCCCCAAACAGACAGCCAAAAGGATACAACGTGCCGCCCGCGACAACGGAGCTCGTTTCATACGTTCGTACCACGATTTCGAAGGGACAGATTCGCTCGAAGCCCTCAAGGCCATAGTGGGCAAATGCCGCTACTATGGAGGCGAAATCGTAAAGATCGTAACGACAGCCCGAAGCCGCGAAGACGCAGAGAGAGTGATGGCTCTCTATGACGAAAAACCTGGGAAGATTCTGATTACAAGCCTGTTCCCGGCACTCTCATAGCATTCTGTATGGGAGAGGAAGGCTCGTGGACAAGGATTGAATGTCTTAAAAAGGGCGCTCCATTTACCTATGCCGCCTACGACGAGCCTTCCGCTCCGGGGCAATATCCGTACGAGGAAATGTACAAGGCCGTCTATGGCTCTTTCAAGGCAATCCGGAGCTCTTTCAGGGCACCTTCTTCGAAGTCATTCGCCCAGAGGGCGATAATTGCCGCGGCCCTTGCCGATGGAGAATCAATTCTGAACGGATACACCCCTTGCGGCGACAATGAGGCGGCTCTCAACATCGCTCGGGGAATGGGCGCCAAAGTTGAGACAGACGGCTCGAAAGTGACAATTTCGGGCATAGGATATCAGGGCGGAGGACTTCCTTTGGACAAAATCGACGTGGGCGAATCGGGGCTTCTTGCAAGACTTATGATTCCTCTGGCCGGAGCGGCGGGCAAAAATGATGTGGAACTTTGCGGCAGCGGCACCCTCGTGAGCAGAAAACTCAAAGGCGTGCCCGCGATGATGGACTCCTTCGGAGTGGAAGTATCGGGCGAATCCGTGCCCTTGAATATCAGAGGGCATCTTCACGGAGGACGCGTTGACATATCCGGCAAAAACGGCTCCCAGCTGATTTCAGGGCTGCTTATGGCACTGCCTCTTATAGAGAAAAACACTACTGTGATGGTATCGGAGCCCAAGAGCATACCCTATATGTTCCTTACGGTGGATGTCCTCAAGCAGTTCGGCATAAGGATTTCGAACGATATGATGGGCGGGCAGGAGTTTCTGGACAGCGAAGGAGACTGGAATCTTTGCACCGAAATGGTCTTCAAGGTGCGCGGAGGGCAGAAATATTCCGCCGCAAAGATTGACTTGGAAGGAGACTGGAGCGCCGCCGCCAATTTCCTCGTTGCCGGAGCGATTTTCGGCGCCGTGGAGATTGAAGGGCTGGACACGACATCGCTTCAGGCCGATCTCACCATAATGGACATTCTGATGGATGCCGGCGCCTGCCTCTCCCAGCTCGATGGCGACAAAGGCCCCATTACAGTGCAAAGGGCTCCGCTCGATGCATTCTGTTTTGATGCAACCCACTGCCCGGATCTTTTCCCGATAGTTTCCGTTCTTGCCGCCTTCTGCGATGGTGAAAGCACGATTTCGGGAGTGGAAAGGCTCTCCCACAAGGAATGCGACAGAGGAAAAGCCATACTTGAGATGCTCTCCGGGATGGGTGTCGATGCCGTGATTGAAGATGCTCAGATGAAAATCAAAGGCAAGAGCCTCATAAGGAGGATTCTGGACAATGATCTTCTGCGCGGCGGCAGGTTTTCTTCCTGCCACGACCACAGGATGGTGATGGCCCTGAAAGTAGCCTCCCTCGGAGCCTCTTCTCCTGTCATAATAGATGACGAAGACTGCGTTGCAAAGTCTTTTCCCGGCTTTTTGGAGTGCTGGAAAGCTCTGGAATAAAAAAAATCAACCGATAACTGCAAAAAAAATAAATTTTTTATTGCATTTTATCAAAACCTTTGTACATTTGCAGTCCCAAACGGGAAATACTGAGATATGGTGTAATGGTAGCACTACAGATTCTGGCTCTGTCAGTGAGGGTTCGAATCCTTCTATCTCAACAAAGCAGCAATGCAGCAGAGGGCCTCGCGATGCGAGGCTTTTTTTTGTAACCCAAGATCTGTCCGTGAGTTTACTCACGAGCAGATCTTGGATTACAAAAAAATCCACGAAGTGGGTCTCTGCTGCATTGCTGCTTTGTAATGGCCCCGCGGCGAGCGGGAAAGGATGTGGCCACCGAAGGTGGGCAAATCCTTCAATGGCCCCGCGGCGAGCGGGAAAAGGATGTGGCCACCGAAGGTGGGCAAATCCTTCAATGGGGATACCCTGTTTTCAGGCCTCAGGGTATCCCCACCAATCGACCTTTCAAGGCCCTACAAGGCACTTCAATGGGGATACCCTCACCATCAAAAGCAGGGTATCCCCAAAAACATCATAGAAGACTACCTGATTCTTTCCTTCAGGTGTTTCCAGTTGAGGGCAGGAAGAAGAAATGCAAGAAGGGCGGCTATCATCCAGAAGACGGAGGCGCTTGTAAAGTCATAAACTCCTGTTTCAGAGATATTTCCATCAATCAAAAAGCCGCTCATCACGTCCTGCAGACCGGCGGCGACATAGCTCGAAATTCCGACTATTCCTATCGCGGCTCCGGTAGCTTTGCGCGGCACCATATCTATTGCCATAAGTCCTGCGACTATGCAGTAGAGCACTCCCATAGCGAGGCTGAAGAATGAAATGTACAGGACATTCGGAAGATATCCCCCTCCTGTAAAAAGGAACAATCCCAGCGAAACAAATCCTATAGTGCCGGAAAGTATTGCAGGCTTCACCCTGTCTCCCGCAAACACCTTATCCGAAAGCCAGCCGGCCAGAACTGTGCCGAGCACTCCGAGAGCGGCAGAAAAGGCTATCACCGAACTTGCTGTTTCGAGAGGCATATCCTTGGACTTCTGCAAAAAAAGCACTCCCCACCCCGCCACAGCGTATTTTGTAATATAGACAAAGGCACTGGAAAGGGCTATAATCCATATTCCGGGGTGCTTTACGACCATTTTCTGAAGGTCTTTCGTACGCATATTGTCTTCCGGGGTAAGCTGCTCTCCGCCATATTCCTGCACACTCGGAAGGCCTTTGCTTTCGGGAGTATCCGACACAAAAAGAAGTATGGCCGCAACGCCAATGAGCCCGGCGAATGCCGAAAGGACAAAGCCCCACTGCCATCCTATCGCCGATGCGACAAAACCTATTACAAGAAACGAAAGAAATTCACCTATATATGGTGTCGCACTGTAAATGCTGTAAAAAGTGCCTCGGGACTTAAGAGGGAACCATCTGGAAAGATTGATAACGCCCGGAGCCGCTCCCATCGACTGGGCAAAACCGTTTATGCCCCACAGAATGGCGAACGTCAGCACCACGACAATTGCAGGAATTGCGGCCGCCTTTGCAAAAAAGCCGAAAACGCCGAGAATCAGATTTATTATGGAGGATATTATCAGGCCTGTAGCCATAAATCGTCTGACATTGCAGTAGTCGGCGACAAAACCGTTGACGAATTTCCCTGCTGCATATATGAAGAACAGTGCGGAGCCTATGATGCCGAGTTGGGAGGCGGACAGTATGCCTCCGTCTATGAGCGGCTGCTTTATGACACTCATACTCAGACGGCACATATAGAACAGGCTATAAGCTACCGTAGCTCCCCAGAACGTCCTGTTTCTCAGTCTTTTATACTCGCTGCGAACATCCTTGTCCGGGACTTTCTCCAAAGAGGGCTTGCTTACTCTGAAATATGAATACAGACTCATTGTTCAACCTATATTGTCAAAGACTCTGCAAACATAGCAACAATTTTTCAATTACCTACATATTCCGCCACAAGGGCATCGTGGATAAAACTATTATAAGTTGTACAATTAAATGTTGTATAAAGACAACGAAAATAAACACTACCTTTGCGGTTAGGATGAAAAGAATAAACCGCGACATACTGGCCCTTGCCATTCCGAGCATACTGGCAAATATCACCGTCCCTCTCGTTGGGATGGTGGACATTGCCGTAGCAGGACATCTCGATGCCAGTGCAGCCGCTCTCATCGGAGGCATAGCCATCGGCACTATGCTTTTCGACCTCCTGTACTGGAATTTCGGATTCCTCAGGGTAGGGACAAGCGGCCTTACGGCACAGGCATTCGGCAGGAAAGACAGGAAAGCCTGCTCGGATATTTTCTCGAGGGCGATAATTCTGGCTCTTGCCATATCGCTCATCATCCTGGCTCTTCAAAAGCCATTCGCTTCGCTCGCATTTCTTGCAGTAAAATGCTCTCCGGAGGTCAAAGAACTTGCCCTTCAATATTATTTCATCAGGATATGGGCCGCACCGGCGACGTTATCGCTTATGGCATTCCGGGGATGGTTCATCGGAATGCAGGACAGCATAAGTTCGATGACGACCGACCTTGTGATAAACGGAGTCAACATCGCCGCCAGCATCATTCTTTCACTCGGCATACCCGGGACGGGATTTGAAGGCATCGGCTTCAAAGGAGTCGCCTGGGGAACGGTTGCAGCACAATATTCCGGACTCATAACTGCCTGTCTCATAGTCGCTTTCAAATACAGAAACCCCGGCTACAGCATCAAAGACGCCATTGCCTCACTCAAAGGCACGGACATCAAGGGATTTCTCGCTCTCAACGCCAACATTTTCGTGCGCTCAGTCAGCATAATCAGCATTTACATAGGTTTCACCATAATTTCGGCAAGATTCGGCGACACAATGCTCGCCGCCGCTTCTATCCTTATGAAGCTGATGATGGTATTTTCATATTTCAGCGATGGATTTGCCTATGCAGGTGAAGCCCTGTGCGGAAAGGCCATCGGTGCAAAGGACAGAGTTCTTCTCTCAGAATCCGTAAAATACATTTTCATCTGGGGAGGGGCGCTGGCCATATTCTTCCTCATATTATATGCAACAGCGGGCGTGCCTGTGCTCAGGCTTCTCACAAAAGACGAAGCAGTGATATCGGCAGCGAGCATTTTCCTGCCCTGGATGTGCGCAATGCCTGTTTTCGGCGTTGCAGGATTCATCTGGGACGGAGTATATATCGGCGCGACAGCGTCAAAAGGAATTCGCGACGCAATGCTTCTCGGCGCAATATGCTTTTTTGCAATATGGTTTGCCGGGGTGTCTTTCGTGCACACGGACGAAGGCGGCATCCACCTTCTGATGGCAGCCTATCTGGCACATCTAATAGCACGCGGAATCCTCCTTACGGCCCGCTACAAAAAAGACGTAACGTGTGAAAATCATTCAGAGGTCCAGAGATAGACTTTGTCTGCCCTGCGGAGTTTGCCGCCGGCCTGCGAAACAAGATCTTCAGATACCGGGATAGAGCAATAAACGCCTTTGGAGGCCTCTGAAACAGGCTCCAAATCCACCCTTATTTCAGAAACTTTCATTTCGAGAACGCCTGTAGAGGGCCCCATAATGAGGATATCGTCACCTACTTTCACTGAAGCCGATTCTACAAGGACCTCCATCACGCCGAGCTTTCCGAACCAATTGGTGACCTTCCCCGAATATACTTTCCTTCTGGTGGCCTTGCTGCCGTACACTTCGCTCCACTCCCCCAGCCTGGCTCCCTGATAATATCCGTCCCAGAAGCCACGGTTGAAGACCTCAGCCAATTCCCCTTTCAGCTCCTGCGCGAGCTCCGGAGTATAATTTCCGTCACATACCGCATCGGCAGCCTTCCTGTAGCAGCAGGCGCATCTTCTCACATATTCGGCCGAACGGGCACGCCCCTCGATTTTGAAAACAGTCACTCCCGCCTCTATTATCTTGTCCATAAATTCTATGGTACAGAGGTCTTTGGGAGACATTATGTATTTGTTGTCTACAAGAAGTTGATTTCCTGTTTCGAGATCTGTCACCTCGTAGCCTCTGCGGCATATCTGATAGCAGGAGCCCCTGTTTGCCGATGCGCCATATTCGTGAAGGCTAAGGTAACATTTGCCCGAAACGGCCATACAGAGCGCTCCGTGGGCGAACATCTCTATTTCTACATTCCTGCCTGAAGGGCCTTTGATGCCTTCGGCCTCGATAGTGTCCTTGATATGCCTCACCTGCTGAAGATTGAGCTCCCTTGCCAGCACTATGACATCGGCCCACTGTGCATAAAAACGCAGGGCTTCTACATTCGAGACACTCAGCTGGGTGGATATATGCACCTCCAGGCCTATGCTGCGGGCATAAATTATCGCCGCCATATCCGAAGCGATGACGGCCGAAATGCCTGCCTTCTTTGCCTCGTCGAGAGTCCTTCTCATATCGGCGAGGTCATCTTCATACAGGATTATGTTCAGGGTAAGATAAGTCCTGACATTGTGGCTCCGGCATATTTCGCAGACCTCCTGAAGGTCTTCCATCTTGAAATTGTTGGCCGAATGAGAGCGCATATTGAGCTTCTCGACGCCGAAATACACCGAATTTGCGCCACCTTGAATAGCCGCCGCAAGACACTCGAAATTGCCTGCGGGGGCCATTATCTCCAAAGAGGATTTTTCCATATTCACCTTTTATCTTTCGCGCCCCACAAGCCTCATCGCATAGCGGCGGAGCATCTCCTGATGGAAGCATCCGAGCCCGAGACGTCCCACAAAGACCATAGCCTTCTCGTGGAAATCAAGCACAGCCTGCTTTGCATCCTCCTCTACTCCGAGCTCTTCATATATGGCCTTCACTGCCTCGATTTTGGCATCTTTCTCCTCTTTTGTCTGCATCGGAAGGGCCATAGCCTCTTCGAGCCTTGCTTTCTGTGCGGCATCGGCCTTTTCGAGGGCCCTTATGAGCAGCCAGGTCTTTTTGTTGTTGAGAATATCACCTCCTATCGCCTTGCCGAAAACTGCGGGATTGCCGAAAGTATCGAGATAATCGTCCGATATCTGGAAAGCGAGGCCAAGATTGTAGCCGAAGCCGTAGTAAAGCTCGCAAACCTCCTTGCACTGGCCTGCCAGGATGGCGCCCATCTTGGCCGAGCAGGCAATCAGAACGGCTGTCTTGAGGCCTATCATCTTGATATAATCGTCCATCGGAACAATGTCCTTCGACTCGAATTCCATATCATATTGCTGGCCCTCACACACCTCCGCGGCCGTTTTTGAGAAAAGGGAAAGAACATCGGGAAGGACTTTCGAGGGAGCCTTTGCAATGCGGCGATAACTCTCGATGCTCATCACATCGCCCGAGAGAATAGCTGTATTATCGTCCCATTTGACGTGGACGGTGGGCTGACCTCTCCTTATGTCGGCATTGTCCATAATATCGTCGTGGATGAGCGTGAAAGAGTGGAAAATCTCCAAAGCGGCCGCCGGCTCCAGAACTTCCTCCGTAAAACGGTCCCGATAGAGGGAATATACCGTAAGACACAGTCTGGGGCGTATTCTCTTGCCACCAAGCTCTATCATATAACGAAGGGGATCATACAAACCTTTGGGAGTTTCAGAAAAACTCATTTTGGAGAAAAGACCGCTGAGGGCATTCTCTATCTGTGCTTCATTAACCATAACGGGACTTGTTTTGAGTTGATTCACAAATATAATGTTTTTTATCTATATTTGCGACGCTTTGAAAGAAAAAACATTATGCAGAAGCAAGGAACAGCGACAGTAGTAAAGCATACGGGCAGCCATTATCTCCTTTCGGAACTTCCCTCCTGGGATTTGTTCCCTGCAGTCCTGAGGGGCAAGATACGCCTTAAGGGCAGCAGCGCCACAAATCCTGTGGCAGTGGGAGACAAAGTGAGCTACGAAATGGAGGGTCAGACGGCCGTCATCACGGAAATTTCCGAAAGAAAGAACTACGTGATACGGAAATCGACCAATCTGTCGCGCCAGAGTCACATAATCGCCGCCAATCTGGATCAGGCCGTGATAATGGTTTCGCTCTATTTCCCGGAGCTCAAGCTTCCTTTTCTCGACAGGATATTAGTCACCTGCGAGGTCTATAACGTTGAGCCTGTGATAGTTCTGAGCAAGGTGGATATGTACAGGAGCGAGACGGAAGATGAAATTGAACATTTCCGCAGCATATACGAAGGGGCCGGCTACAAGGTTCTGGAAACATCATCCCGCACTCTCGAAGGGGTGCAGGAGCTAAAAGACCTCTGCAAAGGGAAAGTCACACTGTTTTCGGGCGAATCGGGAGTGGGAAAATCATCGATGATAAAGGCCCTCAACCCTGCTCTCGACCCCAGGATAGGGGAAATATCCGACGCCCATCTCCAGGGAAAGCACACCACGACATTCTACGAGATGTATCCTTTGGAAGAAGGCGGATTCATCATCGACACTCCGGGTATCAGGGGTTTCGGGCTTGTTGACCTCAAGAAAGAGGAAATTCCTCTTTATTTTCCCGAAATGCTGAAGGCTTCAGAAAATTGCCGATTTACGCCCTGCACGCATACGCACGAGCCCGGATGCGCAGTAAAAAGAGGGCTGGAAGACGGCACCATAAGCCCCGAAAGGTACAATTCGTACCTCGGGATGCTGGAAGATGAGTCTGAAGGAAAGTACAGGAGCGCCTTTTAGATCATCGGGCTTTCAAGAGCCTTCTTGAGCTGGTCGTCGTAGCGGATTCTCACCTTGACGCCCGCCTCCTGATAATAATATCTTATAGCTATTTCCTCTTCGATGAAAGGAGTGAGTTCCTCTCTCTGGAGCCTTACGAATTTCTCCTTGTCCATCTGTATGGCCTTGTCGAGGGCATCGACTTCCTCCTGCATTTCGGGCAGGAGGCCATCCTTGGAAAGTTCGGCCTTCATCTGGTCGAAAAGAGTCTTTGCAGAACTTCTGTAGTCGAATTCCTGAGTGAGGGCAAACCTTACAAAATCTTCGTAATCCTCTTCTGTAAAATAGAAATCCTCCAGAGGACCGATACTCTCGTGCCTCTTGGCGTAATCCATTGCGTAACTGTCGATTATGCCTCCAAGAACCATAGAATACGCGAGCCTGCTATACTCTTTTACGGGGATATCAACATCCGGGGTGATGCCGCCGCCGTCCCTTACTATGCGGCCCTTTGCCGTACGGAACTCCCTTGTGAGCGAATCGGGAATGTGACCGACGCTTCCGTCTTCGTTCCTGTGGCTGTAATCAATCGCCTGCACGCAGCGTCCGCTGGGGGTATAATATTTTGCAATGGTGACTTTGAGCTGGCCGTTGTAAGCTACCGGATAGACGTGCTGGACAAGACCCTTTCCGTAGGAGCGCTTACCCATTATCGTCGCCCTGTCAAGATCCTGGAGAGCACCCGACACTATCTCCGAAGCAGAGGCCGAGCCACCGTCCACCATAACGATTATAGGTATCTGTGTATCAATTGGTTCCGCCATTGTCTTGTACTCCATATTCTCGTCCGTTCCTTTGGCGGTGACAACGAGGGAGCCCTTGGGAACAAACAGGCCGACAATGGAAACCGCCTCGTTGAGAAGGCCGCCGCCGTTGCCCCTTAGGTCGAGAACCAGACGCTTCATTCCCTGCTCCTTGAGCTTGAAGTAGCTGCTTTTTATCTCTTCTGAAACATTGCTCGTAAAGCCGGACTGCGCGATATATCCCGTAGTGTCATTCAACATTCCGGCATACTCCACGTCGGGAAGATGGATTCTCTCCCTTGTGATTTTCACATCCTTGATTTCGCCTGTGCGGACTTTCTTTACCGTAAGGACCACATCCGTACCGGGCTTTCCCTTCATCCTGTCGCTGGCATCCTTGGACTCGAAAGAAAGCACTGAGGCACCGTCTATCGCCATTATTTCATCGCCGCAGACAAGGCCGTTCTTCCAGGCGGGAGAGCCATAATAGGGCTCGTTGATGACGACGTTCTCCCCCACTTTCTTGTGGATGATTGCGCCTATTCCTCCATAAGTCTTGCTTATCATCATTTCGAAATCCTCATTCTCCGCCTCGGGAACATACACCGTGTACGGGTCGAGTTCTTCCAGCATCGCATCTATGCCTGCCTTCATAATCCTGTCGTAGTCGAGAGAATCGACATATTCCGAAGTGAGAGTCTTGAGAATGGAATTGTTTATCTCCACCCACTGCCCCAGTTTGAAACTTTGGCTCTGGGCCGATGCCGCAACTGCAGCGGCGAGCAATATGATTGATAATACCGTTTTCTTCATAATGGACACAAAATTAGTAAATTTTTGATTACCTCCTGAGAAATTCCGCCATCTGTCTGAGGGCACTGCCTCTGTGCGAAACACTGTTTTTTTCTTCTTCGGTAACCTGTGCCAGGCTTTTTTCGCCGCCAAAGCAGTCCGGAATGAAAATAGGGTCGTAGCCGAAGCCGCCGTCGCCCTTTCTTTCGAAACCTATTTTTCCTTCGAGCGTGCCGTCAAAGAAATGGGGCTTGCCGTCCGATGTAATCAAAGTGACGCAGCAACGGAAACGGGCAGTACGCTGCAGCGCAGGCTTTCCTGCCGCGAGGGCTTTTATCTCCAGCACTGAAAGTTCGTGAAGGACTTTGTCTATATTGTGACTGAAATTCTTGTCTTCGCCTGCATATCTTGCCGAATATATTCCGGGATCTCCGCCAAGAGCATCCACCTCCAGCCCCGAATCGTCCGCTATGCACATTTCGTGGAATCTATCCCAAAGGTACATCGCCTTCTGAAGGGAATTTTCGCGAAAGCTGCTGCCCGTCTCCGGAATATCCTCCGTAACGCCCATCATTTCGGATGTTACAATTTCATATTCCGGCCCGAGTATTTCCAATGCCTCGCGCACTTTTCCTTTATTGCCTGTTGCGAAAATAAGTCTCATAGTGATAATTTTTGCAAAAGTAGGAAGATTTCCGTTATTTTGTAAAAGAATGATTGTAACGACAGGATTTTTTGACGGAGTCCACAAGGGACACCGCAAAGTGATAGAGCAGCTTGTAAGGACGGCTGCAGAAAACAAGGATGAGAGCAGAGTGGTAACATTCTGGCCCCATCCCCGCACCGTGCTCCAGAACGGAGCGCGCGACTTAAGGCTTCTGGGCTCCATTTCGGAGAGAAAAGCGATGCTGGAGGCCCTTGGAGTGGACAATGTCGAGGTTGTGGAATTCACGAAGGAATTCAGCAGGCTCCCGGCGGTGGAATATTTCAGACGATACGTAGG
>R06__coassemble_640_pt1 | contig 12599 bp, 11 predicted proteins | sample R06__metabat2_low_PE_030 | metagenome-assembled genome bin R06 | reverse complement strand
TGTTACTGCTGTCGGCAGCGGCTCAGCAACTATTACAGCAACTTCCGAAGAGAATAGCTCAATCAAGGCCACGTGTACCGTGACAGTGACGCAGCCGATATATGTTACGTCTGTATCTTTGGACAAGAAAACCCTTAGTATGTATGTCGGTGATACATATACGTTTACGGTAACATATACCCCTGCCAATGCAACAGAGACTACAATGCAGTGGGGTATATTGAGAAACGGAGTCATTTCTGTAAATAACATTACCCGAACTGTGACTGCACTCAAGGAGGGAACAAGCTCTGTCAGCGTTTCGATTTATGGTGAGGACAAGTCAACTCCGAAAACATCCATTTGTAACATAACGGTAAGCAACAGGGTTGTCACAGGAGTGGCTTTGGACAAGTCTGCAGTTGCTCTCCGCGCGGGAGAAACGGCTCAGCTGAATGCAAGCATTTATCCTTATAATGCTACTATTCAGACAGTTACGTGGACTTCCTCTGATACATCAGTGGCTACGGTGAACTCAAAGGGTCTCATTACTGCCAAAGGCAAGGGCGAGGCGACGATTACGGTAAAGACCACAGACCAGGGAAAGACCGCAACTTGCAAAGTCAAAGTTTATGATGAAGACGTAAACGGCGGTGGCACAGAGAATATCTCTTACGACGACTGGAATTAGGACAATAAAAGACTTTATAAGTAGAACATTATATTTTCAATCAAATTCTGTATGAAAAAAGTAATTTTGACTATCGCAGTTGCGCTCATAGGCGCAGGTGCTTTCGCTCAGGACTTCGAGCCCGCTTGGTTTGCAGGTCTCAAAGGTGGTGCAGCTTATACTGCAGGTGAAACAGCATTCACAAATCTCATTTCTCCCAACGCTGCTGTCTATGTAGGCAGGCAGTTCTCTCCCGTATTCGGACTTCGTCTCGAGGCAGGCGGATGGCAGGCAAAGGGTTGCCTTGTAGGTAGAGATGCTTACAAGTACAACTTCGTAAATGCCGATATCGACGCTCTCTTCGATATCTGCAATATGTTCGGTTACAAGGAAAGGGTCCTCAATCCCTACATTTTTGCAGGTATCGGTGGCGCTTATCGCTTCAACAACGGTGAGGCTCAGGCTCAGAAGGCATATTTCCCCGCCAACAATTATCTTTGGGATGGTGGCAAGATAGGTCTTACAGGCCGTGTAGGTCTCGGTCTTGACATCAAGCTTTCAAAGGCTGTTGCCATCACTCTCGAGGTTGCAGACAACATTCACACAGACCACTTCAACTCAAAGGTTGGCGAGACTACCGTCGGCCCCGACTTCGACTACCATATCGCAGCTCTCGCAGGTCTCAAATTCACTTTCGGTGGCAAGAAGAAAGCAGCTCCCGTGGCTGAGCCCGCTCCCGCTCCCGCACCCGTAGAGGCAGCTCCTGTAGCAGAGCCTGCAAAGGCCGTTGAGCCCGCTCCCGCACCCGTAGTTGTTGAAGAAGACACTTCAGATCGCGCTTGTGTAGAGAACATCTACTTCATCATCAACAAGTCTGAGCTTCGTCCTTGCGAGCAGTTCAAGATTGACCACCTCGTAAGCGTACTCAACAAGTATCCCGATGCAGTGGTAACTCTCAGCGGTTATGCCGACAAAGAGACCGGTAACTACAATATCAACCAGAGACTCTCAAAGGAGCGTGCTGCTATTGTGAAGAAGGCTCTCATCGCAGCCGGTATCGACGAAAGCCGCATTTCTTCTGCATACTTCGGTGACACTCAGAAAGTTTCTCAGGTGCCCGAGGAGAACAGAGTTTGTGTTTGCGTTACTGAGTAACGTTTGCTTCTGTGATTTTTACAGAGGGTGAGGGCCTTGCGGCCTTCGCCCTCTTTTTTTGTAATGGGTTTTGCAGTTGAAAGGGAATTTTAATAACTTTGTAAAAATGTCGTTTGTATGAAAAGGATTATAATTTCGATTGCGGCCTTGTGTCTTTCTGTTGCCGCTTTTGCCCAGCAGCAGTTGGACAGCCTTATATATATTTTCCCCCAGTTCGAAATCGGCAGCGTGATGTTCTCTGACAAGACATTCAGCAAGGGCAAGGTCAATATCGATATTCTTGAGCAGAAGCTCAAATGCATCGATCAGAACGATACACTCGAGGTGGATGGCAACATCGTGACTGTAACAATCAAGAGGAGAACGTTCTACTGGAACAAGGATAAATTTATAGAACTTCTTGAATATCAGGACGACAAAGGTCTTGGCATTTCTCGAATGTCAACCTTCGTAAACAATGTCAAGGATGCCGGCTACGGGATGACTTCCGGCACTACCAGCACCACTACCTATGGCTACAACGAGACTGGCCATCTGGAGATGAACGTAGTTCTGAAGTACAGGGAGAATCTTATTTACAAGGCTACTCCGTTTTTCTATGTTAACGGAAAATTCCAGACCCCTTCGAAGAAGGCATTTCAGAAGGCTTTCCCTGCAAAGAAGGACGTGATAGAGTCTTTCGTCGCCGAGCACGATACGAGATGGGCCGTGTACGATGATGTGAAGGCACTCTATGACGCCGTGAAATAGTTCTGACCGGTGAAAAAGGTCTTGGAGGCCCTTGGAGGGCGGTTTTTCTGTGTCGCGGCCTCTGCGCTGGCGGTTATATTTCTTGCGCTGGAGGGGACATTCACCTTCGGAATCAGGCACAATCCATTTTTTCTGCTGCTTGTTTTGGGGCTGATGACATCCCTCGTGGTAGCAGTGCTCCGCCGCAGGAACAATATCCTATGTCATCTGGGGCTCTTCCTCATCCTTTTCGGAGGATTTTTTGGCGCGCCATTCTTCAGCGAGGGCACTATGAAGGTTTCCGCTTCTAGTGAATCGTGCATAGCGGTTTCTTCAGAGGGCAAACATTTCAGGACACCTTTTAATGTAAGACTTCTGGAATTCAAGACGGAATATTATGACGACGGTAAAAATCCCAAGCAGTATTCCAGCCGGATTATTATCGATGGTGTTGAAAAGGTGACAGCCGTGGGAAAGCCCTGTTTACATAAAGGCTATCTCATATATCAGTCCGGGCACGAAGGCGAGAGTTGCAGTATCATCAAGATAGTTCGCGATCCCTTCCTGGCAGTAGTTTTTCTGGGAATGTTGTTAGCCGCCATTGGGGCACTTATGTCGATATCTAGCCTGTGGCAATCTTGGATAACTATAGCCATAACTATCTGTCTGTCAGTTGTTTTTGGTGTTATTTCCCTGACCCGTATCCATCTTGGGACAATGGCTCCGGCGCTCAGAAGCCTCTGGTTCATACCGCATCTTGCTGCCTATATGATAGCTTACGCTCTTCTGGCATTGAGCATTGTCCTGTGGATTATTCGCAAAAAGGAAACTGCTCTGAAGCTTGTTGGAGCCTCGTCATCACTCCTTCTTATCGGGATGCTATGCGGCGCCGTCTGGGCGAAATTCGCCTGGGGAGACTACTGGAGCTGGGATCCCAAGGAATGTTGGGCAGCAGCTACCTGGCTTCTCACTTTGATGGCCACTCATATCCCAAAGGACAGGAGGAAACTCGTATTCATCACAATCCTTCTTGCCTTCCTCTCAATGCAAATCACCTGGTACGGAGTGAATTATCTTCCCTCCGCATCAGAAAGCATACATACATACAGATGAAAAAAATTTTTACAATTATCGCGGCGACGTTTTTGATGACGTTCGCAGCAAATGCGCAGAATGCGCTCAATTCCAAGGCCGACAGCATCCTCGGCGATTATGAATGTTTCGAGGAAGGCAACGAGAGCCGTATGCATATCACCAAAAACGTCGACGGAAGCTTTACGGGCACGCTTTTCTGGCTAAAGGACGATCTCGATCCCAAGACCGGAGATTGCTGGAAAGACTATCGTAATCCGGACAAATCCCTCCGCAGCCGATACGTTCACGACATTCCCCTTGTGGTAGGCTTGAAGTACAATGCCGAAAAAAAGCAGTGGGACAAAGGCAAGATTTATGATCCCAACAGGGGCATCAAAGCAAATTGCACAGCACAATTTTCCCAGAACGGCGACCTCGTAATCAAGGGCACAGTCCTGGGAATAGGTGAAAGTATTACCTGGAAAAAGATGAAATAGCTCTAGAGCTTTATCGGCTTGTACTCCGGAACAAGGAGTTTCATCATAGCCCAGCTGAAGAGGTAGGCAAGACCGCAGAATGTGAACATTATGAGGTAGCCTGCCTCTATTCCTTGTGCTCCGAGGATGCTCCAGGCTCCTTTCTCGCTTGCGTCAAAGAGCATTCCCGCTCCCTTCTGGATGACAAAGCTGCCAAGACCTCCGGCCATTCCGCCGATACCGGTAACAGTTGCGATTGTCGATTTGGGGAACATATCGCCCACAGTCGAGAAAATGTTCGCGCTCCAGGCCTGATGTGCCGCTGCTGCGATACCGATGAGGACAACAGGAATCCAGTATGATACGTGTGCAAGGGGAAGAGCTCCAAGGGCAACGAGGGGGAAGAATGCGAATATGAGCATCGCCCTCATCCTGCCGGCGTAGGGGTTCATTTTCTTCTTCTCGATGAATATCGTCGGGAGGTAACCTCCGAATATTGAGAGCATTACGATGAGATAGAGCACTCCGATAGCAATCTGGAAGCGGGGCTCGGTAGAACTCATTCCATAAACGTTTTTGAGGAATGAAGGCATCCAGAAAAGGAAGAACCACCACACTCCGTCGGGCAGGAGCTTTCCGAATGCGAATGCCCAGGTCTGCTTGAAGGTGAAGCACTTCCAGAGTGATATCTTCTTCTCTTCCTTTGCAGCCTCGGCAGCGGCAAGGGCAGCGGCTTCTTCTTCGGCTTTGTCCTGCTCGATATATTCAAGCTCGGCAGCGTTTACGCCGGGATTCTGATCGGGTTTCTTATAGACAAAAGTCCATATTCCCATCCAGATGAAGCCAAGGGCTCCGATGATGATGAACGCGGCCTCCCAGCCGAATTTCGCTGCAAGGGCGGGGATGCAGAAGGGGGCTACGAGGGCGCCGATAGTAGAACCTGCGTTGAAAATTGACGTTGCGAAAGCCCTGTCTTTCTTGGGGAAATATTCTGCCGTGGCCTTGATTGCTGAAGGGAAGTTTCCTGCCTCACCAAGCGCCAGAATACACCTCGCTATTATGAACAGCGTCATACTGACGGTGGTGATTTTGGCAATGGTATCCACCGCCGTAACTGCCTGTAGTGAATCCACACCCACTATATTCTGCGTCAGAATGCCGCATACAGCGTGCGCACAGGCACCCAGAGACCATATTCCAATGCTCCAGAGGTAGCCTTTCTTTGTGCCGAGTTTGTCTACGAGAGTGCCGGCGAAAAGCATTGCAACGGCATAGAAGAGGGAGAATATTCCCGTTATCGTGCCGTAATGGTTGTTGGTCCAATGAAATTCGGGACGGATGAAATCCTCCCACGTGAGCGAGAGCACCTGCCTGTCCATATAGTTGATGGTGGTTGCGAAGAAAAGCATCGCGCAGATGACCCATCTGTAGTTTGTTTTCTCAGATTTTTTCATAACCTGTCTCTATAAGTTTTGATTTTATTTCGGAGTCTGCCCCTATGAGCTCGAGAGAAAATGCAGAAGGCTCGCGCCTTATTATATAATCTCCTCTCAGACGCTCGAAATCTGCGGGCGAAGATTTCAGTTTGAGCGAATCGGCTTCTATGTCGTAAGTGTACAAAATAGCCTCTGTAAGCACCTGCAAGGCTGTTTTTTCTCTTGCATCGATGCTGAAGGAGAGACTCTGCGACGGGCTCGGGATGTCTTCCGGGCTCCAGTTCAGAAGAGGCTCTATTCCAAGCTGACGGGCGATGTAGCGGACGCTCATTGCCGTTCCGTTTGCCTTGCCGTCTGCACTGTATCCTGCAATATGGGGAGTGCTTATGTCAAGAAGGTCCAGAAGCTCGAGGTCTATTGCGGGTTCTCCTTCCCATACGTCCAGAACGGCGCCTTTGAGCCTTTTCTCCTGAAGAGCCTTTTTGAGGGCTTTGTTGTCGACAACCTGCCCACGGGAGGAATTTATCAGTATCTGATGCGGCGTAAGGCGTCCTATGAGTGATTCGTCAAAAAGGTGGTATGTTTTGTCGGGACCGTCCTTGACAAGGGGTACGTGGACTGTTATTATGTCGCTTTCGTCTATAATTGTATCGAGGCTTACGAAGCCTTCGTTCGATATCCTTTCGCGGGGAGGGTCGTTCAGAAGGACTTTCATCCCCAGAGCTCTTCCTACCTGTGCTACCTTGGAGCCCACATTTCCCACTCCCACAACGCCCAGAGTCATATTTTCGAGGTTCAGAGAGTGCTTTCGGGCAAGGGTGACGAGGGCTGCGGAGATGTACTGCTTCACAGACCAGGAGTTGCATCCCGGGGCATTGCTCCAGGCTATGCCGTTGTTTTCGCACCAGATGGTGTCTATGTGGTCGAAGCCTATCGTAGCCGTGGCAATCGCCTTTACCGACGAGCCTTCGAGAAGCTCTTTCGTGCAGGCTGTCCTTGTTCTTGTTATGAGGGCGTCGGCATCGCGGACTACATCTGATGTAGTTGCGGAGCCGGGCATATAGACTACCTCTGCATAAGGCTCGAAAACTCCTTTGATGAAAGGTATCTTATTGTCAATTATTATTTTCACTCTTTACTCAGTAGGTTATCCTTACAAAATTAAAAAAATTTCCCCGAAATCGTGCACGTTCACGTTAGAATAATGTTATATTTGTAAAAAGGATATTTGAAATTTATATATGATGAAAACAAAACTGGTTGAACGACAAGTACTTCTCCCCTTTATTCTGATTACGTCACTATTCGCACTGTGGGGCTTTGCGAATGATATTACGAACCCTATGGTAGCGGCTTTCCAGACGATTATGGAACTTTCTGCAGGCAAGGCTTCGCTCATTCAGTTCGCATTCTATGGCGGATATGCCACGATGGCAATCCCTGCCGCACTTTTCATACGTCGTTTCAGCTACAAGAAGAGTATTCTTCTGGGCCTTGGACTTTATGCCCTGGGAGCATTCCTTTTCATTCCGGCGGCTGCTCAGCAGAGCTTTATGTTCTTCTGTTTCTCGCTTTATATCCTCACTTTCGGCCTTGCTTTCCTCGAGACTACGGCAAATCCCTTCATTTTGAGTCTGGGCGCAAAGGAAAATTCAACGAGAAGGCTCAATCTTTCGCAGTCTTTCAACCCTGTCGGCTCCCTTACGGGAATGGCTGTGGCATCCTGGGTGGTACTGCCTTCGCTAATGAGCGACAAGCACAGGGATGCTATGGGTGTCAATCACTTCTCGGAGCTCGATGAAGCTACAAAAGCTATCGAGAGGGTTCACGATCTGGAGGCTATCAGAAATGCCTATGTGGCTCTCGGCATCGTTGTGCTGGTGATGTTTGTCATAATTGCGATTACAAAGATGCCTTCGGGCAATTCCTCCGGAAAGGTTACTACAAAAGGCACTCTGGGGCGTCTGTGGAAGAATGTAGCCTACAGAGAGGGCGTGCTCACACAGGTTTTCTATGTAGGAGCGCAGATTATGGTCTGGACATTCATCATCCAGTATGCAGATAATCTCGGCATCGATAAGGCTACAGCGCAGAAATACAATATCGTGGCGATGTTCCTCTGTATGAGTTTCCGCTTTGTTTCAACTCTTCTTATGAAGTATATCAATTCGCGCAAACTTCTGGGACTCTTCGGCTGCTGTGCCGCTGCGTGCACTCTGGGGGCCATTCTGCTCGTGGGCAAGGCCGGCCTCATAAGCCTTGTCTGCGTAAGCGCCTTTATGAGTCTTATGTTCCCGACGATATATGGAATCTCCCTTGAGAATGTAGATTCCGATGATTCCACTCTGGGAGCGGCTTTCCTTGTGATGGCGATTGTAGGAGGTTCCATCCTTCCTCCTCTCCAGGGCTCGATTATAGACCTCGGAACAGTTTTCGCCGGCTCCGCCTTCGAACTCCCCGCGGTCAATTTCAGCTTCTGCCTGCCGCTCTTCTGCTTCATAATGATTGCAATCTACGGCTTCCGCCGTCTGAAAGACCTCGCCGCCTAAAAAAACCGCGAGTGTTTCGGGCATTTCCCGAAGCACTCGCAGTTTTTTGCTCAAAATCGCTTAGTGCTTCGGGAAATGCCCGAAGCACTAAGCGTTTTTTTAGAATCCGAAATAGCGGTCGGCGTTGTTGTAGGAGATGTCGCGGACCATTTGGTGTATGGTGTCCATCTCGCTTGCGGGAAGTCTTCCGCTCTCGATGTCCTTTCCTATCACGTCGCAGAGTATCCTTCTGAAGTATTCGTGACGGGGATAGCTTATGAAACTGCGTGAGTCTGTGAGCATTCCGACGAACCTCGGGAGAAGGCCGAGTACAGAAAGGTCATTTATCTGCTTTCTCATACCGCTTTCCTGATCGAGGAACCACCACCCGGAGCCGAACTGCATCTTTCCGGGGAAGGTGCCGTCGTTGAAGGTGTATGCCATCGTGATGAGCGTCTCGTTGTCCTTGGGATTGAGACAGTAAAGTATTGTCTTTGCAAGACGGCCCTCAAGAGTGAGTCTGTCGAAGAACCTGTGACCGGCGGCAGCACACTGCACATCGTGTATCGCATCGTATCCCGTATCGGGACCTACAGAATTGAACATCAATGTGTTATTGTTGCGGATTGCGCCAATATGATACTGCTGTGCCCAGCCTGCCTCGGCGTCGGCGACAGCCTCGTCGTGGAGGAATGCGCTGCGGAATTTGTTCATATCCTCGCAGTTTGCCCTCTTGCCGGAGAGAGTATCCTTGAAAATCCTGTCGATTTCTGCGTCTGTATAGTCCTCGGCATAGAAGGTCTCGAGACCGTGGTCGGAGAGCTTGCAGCCCATTGAGGCAAAGAAATCGTGACGTTTGGCAAGAGCCTCACGAAGATCGGAGTAGCTCCTGATTTCCATTCCTGCAGCCTCGCCAAGTTTCTCGATATAAGCCTTGTAGGCATCCGGATTTTCTATCGCCATAGCTTTGTCCGGCCTCCAGGCGGGAATCACCTTCACTCCGAAGGGATTTTCGAGTATCATCTTGTGCCAGCGGAGGTCATCTGCGGGGTCGTCCGTGGTGCAGACAACTTTAACATTGAACTTCTTGATGAGAGCCTGACCCCTGAACTCTTCTGTGGCAAGTTTGGCATTGCACTCCTCAAAAATCTCGCGGGCAGTCTTGGGACTCAGGATTTTGTCTATCCCGAATACGCGGCTGAGCTCCAGATGACTCCAATGATAGAGGGGATTCTTCATCGCGTAGGGCATAGTCTCGGCCCATTTCTCGAATGTCTCCCAGGATGTATGTTTGCCTCCCGTAATGTAATCTTCGCTCACACCATTTGCCCTCATAGCGCGCCATTTGTAGTGGTCGCCATAGTGGCCGTCAACCAGCCAGAGCTGTGTGATGTCGCGGAATTGGATATTCTCGGCTATCTGCTGCGGCACAAGGTGGCAGTGATAGTCGATGATGGGCATATTTTCGGCGCTTTCGTGATAAAGTTCGCGTGCTGCATCGCACGAAAGCAAAAATTCTGAATTTATGAATGACATAGTTGTTGGTTATTTTGCTCCTTTTCTTACTATTGACAGCCAGTCGTTCCAGCTTTCCACTCCCGCCTTGCTCCAGCAAGTGCCGAAATAATAGCTGAAAGGCTCTCCCGATTTCACTTTCTTTACACATCCTCCGTGGGTGAGGTCGTCCGAAAGCATTGAAAGACCTGTTCCGGGCACGATGACGGCCACTCCGAGAAATCCGTCCTCCGGCTCTGCGACCTGGTCTGAAGCGTGCTCCCAAAGTGCGTAGCTGTCAGTCATAATGCTTTCATTTTCAATCCCGTGGAGGTCTGTGTGACGGTTGACTCCGGCAAAAATCTCAAGCTCGTCGCATCCTTCGAAAGTGTATGTATCCTCACATTTGCAGAAATATGTACCGGCTGTGACGGTGAACTTCTTGTCAAGAGCCACTTTCACTCCGTTCGACATTTCCCACTGGGGATAATGAATGCAGAAAACGGTCTTGGAAGGCTTCTGTTCAAGGATTTCCCACGAACGGTAGTTTGTTGCAGGGTATTCAAGACATCCGTTCACATAAGGCGCAGATGCACCTCCACCGAGGCTTACCGCCACTTTGTAGCAGTCTTTTCCGTCACCCAAATTTTTGTGGTAGGATTTTTTGTACACGAGTTCGTTCTTATAAAGAGTATCGGCAATGAGTTTGCCGGGATACTTTACCCAGATGTCAAATCCGGGAGAGGTGGGATTGCCCTCCAGGGCTTTTCCATATACCCGGTAGCAAACGAGGTCATTCTCCCATACAAAATCGTCAGCCCTTTCGGGGACATAGCGGGCCATCACGCTCGGGGCCTTCTCTGCGCAGGATGCCGCAAGCACCAGAGCAGAAATTATAACAAGTATCTTTTTCATCTCAAGTCTTTTGTTGCAACCCAATCCATATCGTTGTAGTCGTCATTCTCTCCGCACATACCCCAGATAAAGGTGTAATTCCTTGTGGCACAGGCAGAATGTATGCTCCACTGCGGAGAAATAACGCTCTGCTCGTTGTGCATCCAGATATGCCTTGTCTCCTGCGGCTGTCCCATAAAGTGGCATACTGCATCACCCTCGGGCACTTCGAAATAGAAGTAAACCTCCATACGGCGGTCGTGGGTGTGGGCGGGCATTGTGTTCCAGGTGCTTCCGGGAGCGAGCTCCGTCATACCCATCTGAAGCTGGCAGCAGGGAACGACCTCTTTTACGAGAAGCCTGTTTATAGTCCTTTCGTTGCTCTCCTCGAGGCTTCCGCAATGCATTACGACAGCGTCTTTCTTGCTCACTTTCTTCACTCCTGTCTCTTTGTGGGCAGTAGCCGAACAGAAATAGAAATGCGCGGGAGCATCGGGCGAATCGCTCTTGAATATGACGTGGCGGTTGCCGCGGCCGATATACAGAGCCTCTTTATATTCGAGATGATATTCATCCTCGCCGACAACTACCGTTCCTGCGCCGCCGACATTGAAAATGCCTATTTCGCGTCTCTGGGTGAAATAATCGGCCCTCAGAACTTCGGGAGCACTCAGGAGAAGGTCCTCGTTAACGGGAACGGCGCCTCCTGTTATTATTCTGTCGAACATCGAATAGACCATATTTATTTCGTCGGGAACCATAACTTTCTCGACAAGATAATGCTCGCGGAGCTTTTCCGTGTCATAATGTTTTGCGTCCTCGTAGTGCGAGGCCTGACGAACTGTACAATTGAGTTTCATTATCAAAAATTATTTTGGCTGTTTTCCTATATAGGCAAGTATGCCTCCGTCAACATAAAGAATGTGGCCGTTTACGGCATCCGATGCGTGGGATGCGAGGAATACGGCAGGGCCGGCAAGCTCATCGGGGTCGAGCCAGCGGCCGGCCGGAGTCTTGGCGCAGATGAAACTGTCGAAAGGATGCCTGCTGCCATCCTCCTGCCTCTCCCGCAGCGGCGCTGTCTGGGGCGTTGCTATGTAGCCGGGACCAAGACCGTTGCACTGGATGTTGTATTCGCCGTATTCGGAGCAGATGTTGCGGGTGAGCATCTTGAGGCCGCCTTTTGCCGCGGCATAGGCGCTCACTGTCTCTCTTCCGAGCTCCGACATCATCGAGCAGATGTTGATTATCTTGCCCTCGCGCCTTTCCATCATCTCCGGAACTACAGCGGCAGATACGATATAGGGACCGATGAGGTCTATGTCAATCACCTGCTGGAACTCGCTGCGTGTCATTTCGTGCATCGGGATTCTCTTGATGATGCCGGCGTTGTTGACGAGTATGTCTATCTGCCCCACGTCCTTGTGGATATCATCCACCATCTTTTTTACCGCAACTTCGTCGGTGACATCGCACACATAGCCGTGGACGTTTGTTATTCCCGCAGCCTTGTAGGCCTCAAGTGCCTTTGCCACAGACTCTTCGCTCCTTGTGTTGAAGCATATATTAGAGGCGCCGGCTTCGACGAAAGCCTTTGCTATCGCGAAGCCGATGCCATATGCTGCGCCCGTAATCAGGGCGTTTTTACCTTCTAGAGAAAATAAACTGTTTGTCATTTCTTGTATTTGAGTTCTACGGATACAATCTTGAGGTCGTCGCTGCCTCCGTTCAGGCGGAAGTAGCCGTTGTTGCCCTCAGAGAATGTGAATGTATGAACGGATGCTTTGTCGGCGGGAGAGGAAGAAGCAACTTCGGCCTCGGCACCGCTGCCTGCATTTTCGTACATCTTCATCTTCGAGCCCGCTTTTGTAGCAGAACTTGCCAGAGTCACAATCACTTCCTGGATTTCTCCAAGGCAGGTGACGTTCTGCAGAAGTCCTGTAGTGCCGGCTGCGCAGGATGCCATATCTGCATCCTTCCTGAAGTACATTATAGTAGTGCTTGCTCCGTCGTGGTCTGCGCTTCCGATGTTGAAGAGCGACTTGAACTCGATGTCCTTGTATGTCCAGTCATCGGGTGCCGTGAGGGCCTGCACGCCTGCCTTTCCTGTCTGGAAAGTGTAGCCGCAGCCATTCACGCCCGCAGCGTCGATAACGGAGTCATA
>R06__coassemble_635_pt1 | contig 12680 bp, 12 predicted proteins | sample R06__metabat2_low_PE_030 | metagenome-assembled genome bin R06 | reverse complement strand
GATTTCGCGAGCCTGTGCAGCCTGCTCGGGAGTGAGCCAGCCTTTGGCAGTGTTAGACTCGATGTGGTCTTCGCTGTCGCAGTGAGCGGGGTTGATACCGGCTTTCTTGAGAGCTGCCTCAACTGCCTTCTGAATCTGCTCTTCTTTTGTCTTCTCGATGGCAACTGCCTTCTCGTTATCGATCACTGACTGAGGGCAGTCTGCGGCTGATATTGAGACGGGAGCCATAGAAGCAACCTGCATTGCGATACCCTTTGCAGCATCGGCGAGAACTTCTTTGTTGAAGCCTACGATTGCACCGAGTTTGCCGTTGAGAGCGTGAACGTATGCAGCGATGAAAGGAGCCTCGACAAGAGCGTAGAAAGCGATGACGTGCTTTTCGCCTGTCTTACCTGTCTGCTGTGTTACGGCTGCCTCAACTGTCTGGCCGTCTGCCATAACCACGTTCATAAGAGCTGCCTGATCTGCAGGGCAAGCCTTGATTGCAGCGTCTGCAATCATATCGGCAAGAGCCTGGAACTCAGCATTCTTAGAAACGAAGTCTGTCTCGCAACCAAGGCATACGAGGATACCTTTGTTGCCTGCTATTCTGGCCTTTACTGCACCCTGAGTGGTCTCTCTGTCGGCGCGCTTTGCAGCAACGAGCTTTCCTTTTTCACGGATTATTTCCTGTGCCCTGGTATAATCGCCTTCGGCCTCTACGAGAGCCTTCTTGCAATCCATCATACCTGCACCTGTCATTTGACGCAATTTCATTACGTCAGCGGCTTTGATTTCCATATCCTTAAAAAATTTGACCGTTAAAAATTATTCTGCAGAAGCTTCTTCAGATGCTTCCTGCTTGGGAGCCCTGCGAGAGCGGAGCTTCTTTCCTGCGGGAGCCTCTTTGTCCTCTATTGCCTCGGGAGCCTCTTTGTCCTTCTCAAGCTTTCTTTCGTCCAGACCTTCGTTGATGGCTGCGCAGCATACGTCCATAATGTATGAAATAGACTTTGCAGCATCGTCATTTGCCGGAATCACATAATCAATCGGAGTAGGATCGCAACAAGTATCAACTATAGCGATAACCGGGATATTGAGACGGTTTGCCTCTTTGACGGCGTTCATCTCTTTCTGTACGTCCACTACGAAAAGTGCTGAAGGGAGACGGCTGAGGTCTTTGATAGAACCGAGGTTCTTCTCGAGTTTGGCCCTCTGACGGTCCACCTGGAGGCGCTCACGCTTTGCAAGCGTATTGTAAGTGCCATCCTCTTTCATCTTGTCGATGACATTCATTTTCTTGACAGCTTTGCGGATGGTGGGGAAGTTTGTAAGCATACCACCTGCCCAGCGCTCTGTCACGTAAGGCATATTGACAGCGGCTGCCTTCTCGGCAACGATGTCTTTGGCCTGTTTCTTTGTAGCTACGAAAAGTACCTTCTTGCCTGAACGTGCAAGCTGTTTGAGTACGTTTGCAGCCTCGTCGATTTTTACAATGCTCTTATGGAGATCGATGATATGGATACCATTTCTCTCTATGAAGATATAGGGAGCCATTTTAGGATTCCACTTGCGTGCAAGGTGGCCGAAATGACATCCGTTATCGAGCAATTCCTGGAATGTTGTTCTTGGCATTTTTGTGCTAGTTTTTTTTGTTTTTTTCTTTTCCTTCGGGGATATTCCCCTGCAGGACTCTTTTCTTCAATCGGGAGTAACTTTTGAAGGTCTCCCTGATTTTCCGCAATACCGGCAATCTTCAGGCTGCCGCCCGGGACTTCGCGTCCCGTAATGACGGGATCACTGACGATTTGTACAGAACCGGATTGTGCTTTTTTTGATAAATCAGCTTGCTAACGTTTGCTGAACTGGAAGCGTCTGCGTGCACCGGGCTGACCGGGTTTCTTTCTCTCGACTTCGCGTGCATCGCGAGTGAGGAATCCTTCTGCCTTGAGGGCTGAGCGGTATGCTTCTCTGTCGAGCTCGCTGAGAGCGCGGCTGATGGCAAGTCTCAGGGCCTCTGCCTGGCCTTTGATTCCACCTCCGTCGAGGTTGACCTTAACGTCAAACTTTCCCTCAGTTGCTGTTACTGCGAAAGGCTGGTTCACGATATAACGGAGGGTATCCTCCTTGAAATAATCCTGAAGATCGCGGCCGTTGATGGTCACATTGCCTTTTCCTTCTGAGAGATAAACACGAGCGACTGCTGATTTACGTCTTCCAAGGGCGTTTACTACTTTCATGCTCTAAGTTTAAATTTCGTTCAACTTGATTTCTTTGGGGTTCTGTGCCTGGTGGGGATGCTCACTGCCCTGATAGAGGTAGAGATTTTTGATGAGCTTGTCACCGAGGCGTGTCTTGGGGAGCATTCCCCTTACAGACATCCTTACGAGCTCGGTCGGCTTCTTTGCGAGGATCTCCTTGGGAGTTGAGAAACGCTGTCCTCCGGGATAACCGGTGTAGCGTGTGTAAACTCTGTCGGTCATTTTCTTGCCTGTAAGCTTCACTTTGTCCGCATTGACGATGATGACGTTGTCACCACAGTCCTGGTTGGGAGTGAAATAAGGTTTGTCCTTTCCGCGGAGGATGAGGGCTACCCTTGAAGCAAGACGACCGAGAACGAGATCGGTAGCATCAATGACAACCCAGCCCTTAGTCACAGTCTTGGGATTGGCATAGACTGTCTTGTAACTCTGTGTGTTCACTGTCTTGATTCTTTTAATAGTTAATACTTAAAAATTGCGATACCTATTTTCCATAGGGGGTGCAAAGGTAGAAATAATTTTTCAACCCGCAAAATAAATTTGATTTTTACCCTTTTTGGAGGCTCGCCTAGCGCTCGATGAACGACTTTATGACATCATTGAAAACCGATGTCTCGAGATCGCTTGTAAAGACAGCCCTGACAGGCACGCGGAACATCCTCTGACGCAGTCTTTCGGGCATATTCTTCACGTCCTTTATTCTGCTGCCGTCTTTTTCCGTTGTGGCGAAAACTGCTGTGGGACAAGCATTTGAGGCCGAATTGAGAGATGCTATATCGGCATTTGAGAACGTATGGTGATCGGGGAAATTGAAATGCCTTACAATCTTGTATTTGTCGCTGAGATAGGCAACAAGATTGCTGTCGTCGGCAATGCCCGAAAACAGAATGAGCCTCGGGGAATAGAGATACCTGCTTTCGCTTTCGACAAAAACCGGCTCCATCTGACAATATTCCAGAGTCGAGAAAAAGAGATACTGCCTTGCGCCACAGGGGCCTGTGCCGGAGCAGCTCAGGATATCATAGTCCTTGAATCCAAGATTTTTGGCCCAGGCGTCCTTCTCCGATTTTTCCATATAGGGAGGGCACTTGCTCACTATCACTGCATCGGCCTTGCCCATACGTGAAGGGAGGTCGCGGAGCTTTCCCAGCGGCATCAGATGGTCTTTGTGGACCGGTCTGTTGTAATTTACGAGAAGAATGGATGCCTTGGAACGGAGTTTTCTGTACTGATATGCATCGTCCAGAATAATTATATCGGCCGGAGGAAAATTCCTGTCCTTGCATTTGCGGCCTTTGCGGCTATCCTCTATTTCCTCGGGATGGCAGAGAAAACGGCATCCCAGGACTCTGTCTTTGCATACGGCAACCGTAACGCCGGGGAATTTTTTCTTTATCTGCATCGGCTCGTCGCCGTAAAGAAGCGCACTGCCGTCCAATGTGACATTCTGAAAGCCCTGAGATTTTCTTTTATATCCAAGCGAGAGCACCGCTATGTTCTTTCCTTTGTATTCTTCGCTTGAAAGAAGGATGCGGAGTATCATCTCTGTATGGGGAGTCTTGCCTGTGCCGCCTACCGTCACGTTGCCGACGCATATTGTAGGGACTTCCGCCTCACGGGATTTCTTCACTCCCTTGTCATAGAGGGCGTGGCGGATCTTGAGGGTCCAGTAGTAGGGTGCAAGTATCAGAGCGTCTATCATATCGGGTGGCAAAGATAAGCAAAAAAACTAATCCTCGTATATGCTTTTTGCCTGCGGAGCATCGCTTGCGCCCCATTTTTCGCCGACATAGTCGAGAGTCCTGTAAATTTCGGCCGGATCTGTAAGCGTCACGAGCTTCAGACGCGTCTCCTTGAAGTCCGGAAGGCCCTTGAAATAGCAGCTCAGATGCCTTCTCATTTCCAGTACTCCCACTTTTTCGCCTTTGAATTCGAGCGAGAGTGCAAGATGCCTTTTGGCCAGAGCCACCCTTTCAAGCACACTCATCTGCGGAAGTATCTCACCCGTTGCAAGATAATGCTTTATCTCCCGGAAAATCCAGGGATGGCCATACGTGGCTCTTCCTATCATTATCGCATCGACGCCATAGCGGTCAAAGGCTTCGCGGGCCTTCTGCGGGGAATTTATGTCTCCGTTACCTATTATAGGTATATGCATCCGGGGATTTTCCTTTATCTTGCCTATGAGGGTCCAGTCGGCCTCGCCGGTGTACATCTGCATCCTTGTGCGGCCGTGGACAGTAAGCGCCTTGATGCCTGTATCTTGCAGTCTTTCAGCAAGTTCCACTATTATTTTGCTGTTATCGTCCCATCCGAGCCTCGTCTTTACCGTAACAGGCTTCTTCACGGCATCGACTATCGCTTTCGTTATCGCGACCATTTTGTCGGGCTCCTTCATCATTCCGCTGCCCGCTCCCCTGCCGGCAATCTTCTTTACCGGACAGCCGAAATTGATGTCGATGACGTCGGCGCCGTGGCCTCCCACGAGCTCCTGAGCCCTTTCGGCAAGCCTTGCCGAATCTACCATAGCATCGGGAAGATTGCCGTAAATCTGTATCCCGATCGGCGCCTCCTTGTCGTATGTCAGAAATTTTTCGAAAGACTTTTTGGAATCGTGGACAAGGCCGTCCGAAGAGACAAACTCCGTATAGACCATATCGGCTCCATACTCCTTGCAGACGGCACGGAAAGAAGCGTCGGTGACATCCTCCATCGGAGCCAGAAACAGCGGCTCATTTCCAAAGTCAAGCTCCCCTATCTTCATTTTCCCGACACGAGTTTATCCTGCAGTGCCACTGAATATTCGTGCAGGAGCATATAAATTTTTTCTACAAGGCTCTCGTCAAGTCCCTCATTATGAGCTTTTTGGAGAGCTCCGTCCAAGACTTTCTCCCATCTTTCGGCCTGAATCACCGGCATTTTGCCTTCTTTTTTGAGAAGGCCTATCTCGCGGCTTATGCTCATCCTTTCGGCCAGATCGGATATTATCCTCGCGTCTGTCTCGTCCATCTTCAGGCGCAGGGCGGCCAAAGCGTCGGAAGAGAACGTCTTGTTGCGGACGGAATCCCTGATAATCTGTCCAAGCTGCTCCGGCTCAATCTGCTGACGGGCATCACTGAGCGCCTCCGCGGGATTTGCGTGAGATTCCACCATCAGTCCGTCAAAGCCGAGCGACATCGCCTTGGAGATGAGCTCCGGCACAAATTCACCGTAACCTGCCATATGGCTGGGGTCGCAGAAGAAAGGAAGTTCGGGATGCAGCGTGCGCATCTTCACAACAAGGCTCCAGCAGGGATTGTTCCTGTATCTTGTGGCTTCTCCGGTTGAAAATCCTCTGTGGACAGCGCCAAGCTTGCGTGCTCCCGCTATATAAAGCCTCTCGAGGGCTCCTTCCCAAAGTTCCATATCAGGATTCAGGGGATTTTTTACAAGGACAGGCAGATCGGACCCCCTCAGCGCATCCGCTATTTCCTGCACAAGGAAAGGGTTTGATGTTGTCCTGGCACCTATCCAGAGCATATCCACGCCAGCCTCAAGACAAGCCTCGACGTGTTTTGCTCCCGCCACCTCCGTGCACACTTTGAAACCTTGTGACCTCAGGCTGCAGAGCCATTCGAGGCCCTTTGCGCCGGGGCCTTCGTAGCATCCCGGATGGGTCCTCGGCTTCCAGAGCCCCGCCCTGATTACCGATATCCCCTGAGATGACAGACTTGAAGACGTTTCTTCGAGTACGGAAGAAGATTCGGCACTGCAGGGCCCTGCAATGACGCAAGGCTCAAAGACAGAAAAAATCCCCCATTCTTTCAGGGGGATTATGTTATCAAAAGACGGCACCTGTGCTATACCGTAAGAATTTCTTTTTCTTTGGCAGAGATAATTTCGTCTATCTTCTTTACGAAATTGTCCGTATCCTTCTGAACGAGAGTCTCGTCGTCCTTCTCGACATCCTCCGGAAGGCCTTCTTTCTGGGCTTTCTTGAGCTGTTCGATTGCATCTCTTCTTGCATTGCGGACAACAACCTTGGCATTTTCGCCTGCAGTTTTGGCTTTTTTAATGAGCTCTTTTCTTCTCTCTTCCGTAAGAGGGGGCACCGAGCATCTTATCGCCTCGCCGTTGTTCTGGGGAGTGAGGCCCACATTGGCGTCCATAATGGCCTTCTCTATCTTGGGAATCATATTCTTCTCCCAAGGCTGAATCATAATAGTCTTTGCATCGGGAGTGGTGATTGAAGCAACCTGCGGAACGGGCATAGGCGAGCCATAATAGTCAACCATTACATTATTGAAAATGAGGGGGTTGGCCTTTCCGGCACGATATGTCTTAAGGTCATCTTCGAGGAAACTGACGGCGCCGGCCATCTTTGTCTTCGACGCCTCCATAATCTTTTTGGCTTTCTCTATCATAGCTGTTGGTTATTTTTGAAGGCCGCTTGTGCGGCGGTTAGCATTCGCAAATATAGGTAAATTTTACTTATGTACAAGTGTGCCCACTTTTTCTCCCTTGAGAAGTTTTGTGAGATTGCCCGTATTGTTCATATCGAAGACAATTATCGGCATATCCCCTTCGCTGCAGAGGGCAAAGGCTGTCTGGTCCATAATTCCGAGGTGGTCCGAGAGAGCCTTGTCGAAAGAAAGTTCTTCGTACTTGACGGCTGTAGGGTCTGTTTCGGGATTGGCCGTATATACTCCGTCCACCCTTGTACCTTTGAGAAGGGCGTCGGCCTTGATTTCGAGAGCCCTGAGAGCCGCTCCCGAATCTGTCGTGAAGAAAGGATTTCCTGTGCCTCCCGCGATGAGGGCCACTCCTCCTTCTTCCATCACCTTCACTGCATCATCGCGCATATAGTAGCGTGCCACGGGCTGCATCGGAGTAGCCGTAAATACTTCTGCTGCAACACCTTCCGAACGTATCGCCATTGCAAGGCCGAGGGAATTTATGACAGTTGCGAGCATACCCATCCTGTCGCCGTTCACCCTGTCGAAGCCCTTTCCCACACCTTGCAGACCTCTGAAGATGTTTCCGCCGCCTATGACGATGGCTATCTGCATACCTTCCTTTACCGCAGAAGCTATCTCCCGCGCATATTTGGCGAGCCATTCTTCGTCAATTCCCTTCTTTGAAGGGCCGCCGAGACTCTCGCCGCTGAGTTTCAAAAGTACTCTCTTATACATAATCTTTAAACTTAAATCATACAAAGTTAATAATAAATTGTTACATTTGTAAAATTAATCTTCAACAGCTATGAGTCAGTTACACGTAATCAATCATCCGATGATCAAGCACAAGCTCACGATCATGCGCAAGGAAACTACAGGAACGAAAGATTTCAGAACCCTTTTGAATGAGATATCACTTCTTATGGGCTACGAACTCACAAGGGACCTTCCTCTGGAAGATGTGGAAATAACAACTCCTGTCAGCCCGATGACAGCCCAGATTGTTTCCGGAAGGAAACTTGCCATAGTGCCCATCCTCAGGGCGGGTCTCGGAATGGTGGACGGCCTTCTTTCGCTCATCCCCGTAGCCAAGGTGGGACACATAGGACTGTATCGCGACGAGACTACCCATCAGCCGGTTGAATATTACTGCAAACTTCCCGAGGATATAAGCGAGCGCCTTGTGATTCTCACAGACCCTATGCTTGCAACAGGAGGCAGCGCTTCGGACGCCATAACGATGCTCAAGGCACGCGGATGCCGCAACATCAGGCTGATGTGCCTTGTAGGTGTGCCGGAGGGCATAAAGAAGGTGCAGGAGACACATCCGGACGTTGATATCTACATTGCCGCCGTAGACAGCCATCTTAACGAAAATGCCTACATAGTGCCCGGCCTCGGCGATGCAGGAGACCGTATTTTCGGAACAAAATAATTTGTGACATATGGAAGAGAATTCAAAGAATCTCAAAACTATTATGTACATAATGATAGCCGTGGCCGTCATTCTGGCCGGGGCTCTCGCGTACATATGGTATCAGAAGACAAATCTTGTAAACGAACTCAAGATTGAAAAGCAGGACCTCACGGAGCAGATGGTCGCCCTCCAGAACGACTATGCAGCCCTTTCGTCCGACAACGATATGCTCAACTCACAGCTCGATTCTTCACGCGAAGAGGTGAACCAGCTCATCGAAAGGATAAAGAAGACAGAGGCAACCAACAGGGCCAAGATGCGCCAGTACGAAAAGGAGCTCGGCACACTCAGGACCATAATGAAGAGCTACATCGTCCAGATAGATTCGCTCAACACCCTCAACAAGAGGCTTACGGCCGATGCAGCGGCAGCACGCAAGGAAGCAGCCGAAAGCAAGAGACATTCAGAGGAGTTGTCAAAGACAGTCGAGAATCTCTCCGGTCAGGTTGCTGCAGGTTCCGTCATCAAGGCTCGCGGCATCAGGATAGATGCATATAGCGCCAACGGAAGCGTTACAGACAGGAGCAGCCGCACCGTACGCCTTCTCACCACACTCAGCCTGATAGAAAACGACCTTGCCCCCAAAGGCCCCGTCAGAGTCTATATCAGGGTGAAGGATCCTTCAGGAATACTCCTCACAAACTCTTCACAGAAGACATTCAACCTCAATGGCGAGCCTGTGATAGCTTCTGCATCACGTGAAGTGGATTACGAAGGTGCGGAGGTGGAGATGAGCATCTATCTCAACGATATCCAGGAGTATGTCAAGGGTATCTATACGGTTGACGTATATACAGACAAAGGCAAGCTCGGAAGCGCAGAGTTGATGCTCAGATGATTTATATCCACGTTCCTTTCTGCAGGAGTTTCTGCACGTATTGCGGTTTCTACTCTGAAATATGTCAGGAGTTTGAACCTTACGGCAAGGCACTCATCAAGGAGATAGATTCACGCAGGGAGGAAATTGAGGAAAGTTCAGGCGTCAACACCCTTTATATAGGAGGCGGCACCCCATCGGTGCTGCCCCCTTCTGTTTTGAAGGACATAGTTTGTGCGCTCGGGGCCTCCGATTATGAAGAATTCACGGTGGAAGTGAATCCCGATGACGTCACTCCATCGTATGCCTCTTTCCTTAAAGAGCTGGGAGTGAACAGAATAAGTATGGGAGTGCAGTCTTTCGACGATTCCATTCTGAAATGGATGAACAGAAGGCACGATGCTGCGAGTGCTCTTGCGGCTTTCAAAACACTACGGCTTGCGGGATTCGACAATATAAGCATAGACCTCATTTTCGGGCTCTCACAGCTGTCTGATGATGTTTGGAAGGCTACTTTGGAGCAGGCTCTGGAGCTTTCTCCGGAGCATATTTCCGCCTACCAGCTATCGATAGAGGAAGGTAGTGTTCTTGAAGAGCTTGTCTCGAACGGCAGATACTCCCCCGCCCCGGACGAACTCTGTGCACACCAATACGATATGCTCTGCAAGGCCTTGTCTGATGCCGGATATAATCATTATGAAATCTCAAATTTCGCCATTCCGGGAAGGGAGGCTGTGCACAACAGCGCCTACTGGAGGCAGCTGCCCTATGTCGGGCTCGGGCCCGGAGCGCACTCGCTGAGGATTCTCAACGACGGCTCTCTCAAGAGGTCCTGGAATCCCTCCGACATCAAGGCTTATTGCTCCTTGTGCCTTTCCTATTCCGGTTTTGAGATTCTTTCCCCCGAACAGGTGGCTTTGGAGAGGATTATGCTGGGTCTCAGAACTTCCGAAGGGGTTTCCTGCGGGTTTTTGAAGGAAAATTCCCTCCCCGGGGCTTTGGACAGGTTGTTAAGTGAGGGTTTTCTTGAAAAAACACCCTCCGACAACGTCAGGATTCCCGAAAAACACTTTTTTGTCTCCGACTCGATAATTGGGTCGTGGTACAGAAAGTACTATAAATCAACAATTTAGCCAATCTCCCCCTCTTTTTAAAAGGGGAGGCACAATAAGTAATTAATTGATATTCAAGAAGTTGCATACCACAATGAAAACGATTGACAGCATTAGGACTCTGATGACAGCCAAAGGCTGGGATGCCCTGATAATAACAAGTACGGACCCCCATAGCAGCGAGTATCCCGCCGGACGCTGGAAGCAGGTGGAATGGGCAAGCGGCTTTACCGGCGAATCGGGAGATCTTATCATCACTCAAGATCACGCAGGGCTGTGGACAGATTCGCGCTATTTCATCCAAGCCGAAAAACAGCTTGAAGGAAGCGGTGTGGAACTTCACAAAGCGGCCAAGCCGATATCCTCATACACTATCGGTTATCTAAGGGAACATCCTGAGCTTCAGACAATTGCATTCGACGGACTGTGCGTGAGCGCGTCTTTCACAGACTCTCTGAGAGAGGCTCTGGGTGAAGACAGAGTGCTTGTAAGCGCGCCGGATGCCCTGGATGCTGTCTGGACATCGAGGCCGGGGATTCCGGAAACTCCCGTCGCCACTCTCGGCAAGGAAGACACGGGCGAATCAAGGCTCCAGAGGATATCGCGTCTGAGGAAATTCCTTATGAGGGAAGAGTGCGACAATATGCTCATTTCATCTCTCGACGAGATTGCCTGGCTTCTCAATGTCCGCGGGCAGGATATAGAATACAATCCCTACGTAATATCATATCTTCTCGTTTCGATGGACAGCGTCTTGTGGTTTGTCCAAAAAGGTCCGGATGTAGAGCCCGGTTCCGAGACAGAGGACAGTTTTGCCGAGCTCAGGGCAGACGGCATCGAGATTTATATGTATGACGAAATCTGGGATCTCGACAAGACTTACGAAGAAAGCGTATTCGCAGATCCTTCTTCTCTCAATCACGAAGCCAATAGCCTGATACACAATATTTTCGATACTATCAAAACCGGCACGTCGCCAATAATAGAATGGAAGGGCGTAAAGAATGAGAGAGAGAAGGAAGGTATGAGGGAGGCATTCTATGAGGACGGCATCCAGATGGAAAAATTCCTCTTCTGGCTCGAAAAGGCTGTACTTTCCGGCGAAGAAATCACCGAGTGGGAGGCATCGGAATACCTTACTTCGCTCAGGAGCGAGATTCCCGGATACAGAGGAGACAGTTTTGAGAACATATCGGCCTACGGCCCCAACGCCGCTCTCCCCCACTACAGCACTCCACGCGAAGGTTCCGCCACTATTCTGCCGAAAGGTCTTTATCTCATCGACAGCGGCGGGCAATATATCTTCGGCACTACCGATATCACCAGGACCGTTCCGCTGGGCGAACTCACCGAGCTTGAAAAGGAAGACTACACGCTTGTTCTGAAAGGGATGATAGGACTCGCAACTTCGGTATTTCCCGAAGGGACATCGGGCGCCCAGATCGATTGTATGGCACGTATGCCGCTCTGGAAGGGTCTCAGGGACTTCGGACACGGCACAGGCCACGGCATAGGATACTATTTGGGTGTGCACGAAGGACCTCAGGACATTCGCCACAACCACAATCCCCAGCCGATGCTGGAGGGGATGATAACCTCCGACGAGCCCGGAATATACCGCGAAGGCCTGCACGGAATCCGCCACGAAAACGTCATTCTGTGCGTTTCCAAGGGCGAAAATGAGTTCGGGAAGTGGCTCGGATTCGAGACTCTCACCTGCTGCCATATAGAGACTTCCGCCATAAGGAAGGATCTCCTTACGGCGGAAGAAATATCGTGGCTCAACAGCTACAACGATTCTGTATATCGGAAACTTTGCGACAGGCTTCCTTACGAAGTTGCAAACTGGCTGAGGATAAAGACTCTGGCTATTTAGCTACATCAGTATTCACAAGGTTGCCGCTGAGATACTGGTCGTAAGCGACCATATCGAGCATACCGTGGCCTGTGAGATTGAAGAGGAGCACTTTTGACTCGCCTGATTCCTTGCATTTCAGGGCTTCCCTTATCGTTGCTGCAATGGCGTGGCAAGACTCCGGTGCGGGAACGATGCCTTCTGCCTTTGCGAACAATGCTCCGGCATCGAAACTCTCGAGCTGGGGGATGTCCATACCTTCCATATAGCCGTCCTTGAGAAGCTGCGAAACTATCACACCGGCGCCGTGATAGCGAAGGCCGCCTGCGTGGATGTTTGCCGGCTTGAAATCGTGACCGAGGGTGAACATCGGGAGAAGGGGCGTATAGCCTGCCTCATCTCCGAAATCATATTCGAACTTGCCCTGAGTGAGCTTGGGGCAGGATGCGGGCTCTGCTGCGATGAAACGGGTCTTTTTGCCGTCAAAGAAGTTGTGCCTCATAAAGGGGAAGGCAAGGCCGCCGAAATTGGAACCGCCGCCGAAGCAGGCTATTATCTCGTCGGGATACTCCCCTGCCATTTCCATCTGTTTCTCGGCCTCGAGACCTATAACTGTCTGATGCAGAGACACGTGGCTGAGGACGGAGCCGAGGGTGTATTTACATTTCTCGGGAGTGAGGCGGGCAAGTTCCACAGCCTCTGAAATGGCTGTTCCGAGAGAGCCTTGATGATTGGGGCAACGC
>R06__coassemble_614_pt1 | contig 12947 bp, 7 predicted proteins | sample R06__metabat2_low_PE_030 | metagenome-assembled genome bin R06 | reverse complement strand
TCAGCTGGCTAGAGCGTCGGATTCATAATCCGGAGGTCGTGGGATCATGCCCCACCCCCGCTACCAAAAAAAGTCGACTTTCAAGGTCGGCTTTTTTTGTGTCCCCATCTGCAGGCTGTGGGGTATCAGATGTTAATTTTGGCTATATTTGCCGCGTGAAAAATTTGTGTTACGGAATAAGGGACGGCCTTCCCATCGGGGCAGGATATTTTGCTGTGGCCTTCTCGCTCGGAATCATAGCCTCCCGGGCAGGGCTTGATGTATGGCAGGGCTTCCTCTCGAGTCTGCTCACGAGGGCATCCGCCGGAGAATATGGCAGCTATTCCCTTATGGCAGCCGGGGCGGGGCTCCTCGATGTGGCGGCGCTCTGTCTGGTGGCCAATCTCCGTTACCTCCTTATGGGTACAGCCCTTCTTCAGAAACTCCCTCCTGATATTCCGCTTTGGAAAAAAATAATTGCAGGTCTGTGCATAACAGATGAGGTTTTTGCGATATCCATCTCATACGACAAAGGCCCTCTGCCGGTGAGCTATACGGCAGGCGCTATGATGGTGTCGGGCCTGATGTGGGCCACCGGTACGGCGATGGGCATAGGGGCGGGAAACATCCTTCCTCCTGTTGTGGTGGAAGCCCTCGGTGTTGCCTTGTACGGAATGTTCATAGCCATTGTTACAGCTCCCGCCAAAAAGGACAGGGCTGTGCTCTATGCCGTTCTTGCCGCATTCGTCCTCAGCAGCATTTTCAAATACATTCCCTGCCTTCAAGGTATTAGCGAAGGCGTGCGCATAGTTGTTTTGTCGATAGCAATATCGGCCGCGGCGGCAATTCTCAAACCTGTAGAAGATGAAAAGTAATCTCGTTTACATACTGCTGATGGCCGTAGTGACCAATCTTCTCAGGGTGCTTCCGACGCTCATTTTCCGAAAGCCTCTGAACAATCGTTTTCTCAAGAGCTTTCTTTATTACGTGCCCTATGTCACCCTTGCCGTGATGACGGTGCCGGCCATAATAGAGGCCACCTCCAACCCGCTTGCCGGAGCTCTCGCCCTCGCCGGAGGAATCATCGCCGCCTGGCTGGGGCTCGATCTTTTCCCCGTCGCCGCCATCTGCTGCGCGATAGTCTTCATCGTGCAATTCTTTTAGCGGCCGGAATAACGGCTAAAACTGTCGGTATTTATCCCTAATAACGGCAAAACTGTGGGTTTTACATTGCCCTGATGGCGGTAAACTTGAATCTTACAAAATGGTTATGGCGGTAAACTTGCCTGAGACAGCGTTTATGCACCATAACTCCGCGAACAGATAAAGAAAACAGCCTCGTGATTCTGCTCCTGGCCTGATCAGGCACCGATTTTCGAAGAAAAGTGTCGCGTGCTGAAAGGACCGGGACGATATTTAAGGATTTCTCATCACGGTCCCCTTCAAAAAATGGGGACCAGGATGAAGGAAGGCCATTTTTCATCCCGGTCATAAACCGAATCAACCGAAATCAGGAAAGTACATACAGGTGAGCCGAAAATAACTTTCATATTAAAAAACAATTTACTATATTTGTAAGTTGAGTTTTTGGACTATGAAAAAAGCGGTTACCATCATTCTGGCGGCATTGTCGCTGATGGCCTGTTCCAATAAGCCGGAATATGCCCTCAAGGTGAATACTCTGATAGGAAACGGAGGCGAAGGGCTTGAATCGACCTTCCTTTATCCGGGGGCTACATACCCTTTCGGTATGGTTCAGTTCACCCCCACTTTCAAGGAGCCGAACATAGGTTTCACGGGCTTCCAGCTAAGCGGTGTGGGCTGCTATTCGCTGGGTCAGTTTCCTGTTCTTCCTCAAGCGGGTGCGATAGAGACGTCCCCCTGCCATATGTTCAACTGGAAGGAGAACATAAAGGACAAAAAAGGCCACGCAGGATATTTCGAGTGCACAGTTGATGAGAAAATCCATACCGAAATGAGCGTTACACCCCGTACCGGTATGGCGGTGATGACTCCTTCGGAGGATTGCGGGCAGATTTCGATGGCTCTCGGAGTGGGCTTTGAAATATCAAACGGCGAATTCGGCAAGGGAGAAGGTCGTCTCAATGCAGATGGCTCTTTCGAAGGTCACGCCGTTGCGCACGATTTCTGCAGCGCGGCAGACACCCCCTTCGACATCTACTATTACGCCGAGTTCGACCGAAAACCTATAACATCAGGAGCCTGGCTGGAGGACAATCTTATGCCGGGAGAAACCGCAATAGAAGGTCGTGAGAGCGGACTCTACTGCGTTTTTGATGGCAATAAGCCCCTCAAGTACAAGTTCGCGATGAGCTTTGTCTCGATAGAGAATGCAAAGGAAAATCTGAAAGCCGAAAATCCCGGCTGGAACTTCGATAAAGTAAGAAAAGGAGCAGAAAAAGCCTGGAACGATTATCTCTCGAAAGTTGAGGTGAAAGGCGGCAGCCCCGAGAGAGAGGAGCAGTTCTACACGCATCTCTATCATTCGCTTATCCATCCTTCGCTCTGCAACGACGTGAACGGCGATTATATGGGCTCCGATTTCAAGGTGCACAAAGTGGAGGAAGGCCACAAAGCCTATCATATGTTCTCCAACTGGGATACCTATCGTTCTCAGATTCAGATGGTTGCACTTCTTGCTCCCGATGTCGCATCGGACGTTGTCCGCTCGCATCTCAATTTTGCGGAGCAGTGCGGCGGCGGAATGCCCAGATGGGCTATGGCCAATTATGAGACAAATGTGATGCAGGGCGATCCCGGAGCCCTCATCTGCTGCAACGCCTCTGCTTTCGGAGCAAAGGATTATGATGTGGATAGGGCAGCCAAGGTGCTTTACAGGGCCGCAGAAGACTCAACCCTTATGACTCAGAAATTTCCCGCACGCCCGGACCTTGGAGATTATCTCACTTATGGCCGTTGCCATCCTTCGATGACGCTGGAGTATTGCTGCGCCGATTTCGGCATCTCGCAGTTTGCCCTCGAGGCTTGCCACGACACTCTCAAGGCAAACGAATATCTCCGCCGCTCGGGCAATTGGAAGAATGTCTTCAACTACGAGACAAAATGGATACAGGGCCGCAATCACGACGGAAGCTATCGCGGCTGGCACGAGGCCTGGAATGAGTTCCAGGAAGCCTCGCACGTGATTTATCACTGGATGGTGCCACAGGATCTGAATGGGCTCTGCGATGCTACGGGAGGAAAGGAAGCCTCGGAAGAGCGTCTCGATTTCCTCTTCGAAAAGCTGGACGACCTCTATGACGGCGAGCATTTCGCCGCCTGCAACGAGCCGAGCTTTGCGATTCCCTGGACGTACAACTGGGTAGGCCGCCCGGACAAATCTTCGCAGGTTGTCCACAGGATACTCACCGAAGTCTATTCGACAGGAATGGACGGAGTGCCCGGCAACGACGACCTCGGCGCGATGGGTTCGTGGTATACGTTCGCCTGTCTGGGAATGTATCCCGTTATTCCGGGGTATGGTGGATTTGCCCTTAATACTCCTGTGTTTGAGGATATTACGATACATCTCGAGGGAGGAGACGTACGCATCAAGGGCGGAAGCGACGACTTCGCCTATATAAAGACGATGACGGTGGACGGAGCTCCCTGGAGCGAGGCCTGGCTGCCCTACGATATGATAAAGGACGTCGCCGAAATAGTTTATACGACAACTCCCGAGTTGGGCGAAAGCAATTTCGGCACGACAGTGCTTCCCCCGAGTTTCTCCTCGGCTTTCTGAAATGGCAGTAGGAGATCTTATATGGAAATTTTTTAAAATGTATCTATGATAACGAAAGTAACGATAAACGGTAAAAAGGCGGATGGCGAGGGGGGCGGACGCCTGTCAACTGACGAAGCTGCGGGCTTCCTCAAAGAAATAGATCCCCTGATGCAGGAGAAGTACGAAGAGATAACGATGGACCTTGCCGGGCTTGATTTTATTTCCAGTGCCGGAATACGCTGTTTTGTAATGCTTTACAAAGCTTGCGCTTCCAAGGGTACAAAGCTCACTCTCAAGAATCTCACTCCGCAGATCAAGGATATTTTCACTCTTACCGCCCTTTTGGACAAATTCAACATCGAGTAGATGAACTATATCAGCAGATTCCTCAGTCAGGTATCGCGTACTCCCGACATTACGGCTGTTTCTGATGAAAATCAGGAACTGACGTATGCAGAACTTGCCCGCAGGGCAGGCTCTCTTGCGGCACTCCTTCGTGGGAAGGGCCTCGCGGACGGCGATTTTGTCGGAGTCCTTCTTCCAAGGACTCTCGATATTGTCGTCGCGGCGATAGCTTCGATGCGCTCCGGAGGCGTGTATATGCCTATGGACAGCGCGTATCCCGAAGAAAGACTGAGATATATGCTGAAAGATTCAGGAGCAAAAATTGTCATCACGACAAGAAAACTCCTCGAAGAAAAATTCGGGAAAAATGCTCCCGAAGCGATTCTTATCGATGAAACTGCACTCCCGGACGAAAGCTACGATGCCTCCCCGACTCCGGATTCACCATCCTATCTCCTTTATACTTCCGGCACCACAGGCAATCCCAAAGGTGTCCTGCACACACACCGTTCTCTCCTTGCGTTGGCGGAGCAGAAGCTTGGTTGCCGTTTTGATTCAACGGGTGTGGTGGCCGGCTTCACCTTCATTGCCTCTGTGCATATGATGCTTCCTCCGCTTCTGGAAGGAGGCAGGTGCACCATAGTTCCCGATTATGCAAAGTCGGATATGTACTCTCTGTACGACTATGTGGCAAAAAAGGGAATACGTCAGTTGTTCCTTCCCGCCTCTCTTGCTGCATCGATGGCGGAAGAATTTGATTTTAAGGGGGTTACAATATTTTCGGCAGGAGAAAAACTCCGCACGTTCACTCCAAAGGGAGACTGCAGGGTAATCAATGTCTATGGCAGCACGGAAGGAGTTGTTGTGCTGGGATGGGCAGTAAGGGGAGATGAGACGGATATTCCTATCGGCATTCCTTATCCCGGAATCTCGACAAGGCTTGTGGACGAAAATTTCAAAGATGTCCCCAAGGGAGAAGCAGGTGAACTGATATACTCCGGAGATATAATGGCGCAGCGCTACCTCAACCTCGAGGAACAGACCAATGCCAAATGGATGATTGTTTCCGGCAAGAGATGGTACCGCACGGGCGACAGGCTGAAGATGGACGAAGAAGGCCGCTATCATTATCTTGGCCGAGTAGATAATATGGTGAAAATCAGGGGTTTCCGCGTAGAGACAGGAGAGGTTGAGGGCTGCATCAGGATAGCGGATACCGCCATCAAGGATGCCGTAGTGGTGCTTCGCTGCATCCACGGTATCGACCATCTTTGCTGCTATTATACTTCCTCTGCGGCAGTCGATCTTCCCGCGCTCAAAGAAAAGATAGCAGGCAAACTTGCCGAATATATGCTCCCCGACATATGGGTTCCGCTCGAAGATTTTCCGAGAAATGCAAACGGCAAGATAATGCGTACGACGCTTCCGGAGCCTCCGAATCCTGCCGAAGCTCTCAGTGCCATCTATAGTGAAGTGGAAATGAGGGTGGAAGAAGCTGCCAGAGTGGCTCTTGGCCTTGATATTCCTGTGGATATCGACGAAAGTTTCCTCGATCTCGGCGGCGATTCTATAAGGGCGATGAAACTCTCCGCGATGCTCCTGGAGCAGGGTATAAGGATAAGCGGCGCGCAAGTGCTCAGAATCAAGGTACTCCGCGAAATAGCCTCAGCGGCGGAAGTCGATTGTGAAAGGCTCTGGACGCCGATGCAGCAGGCAAATGTCAGAAACCGTTTTGCCCGCAGGGGAGAATCAATACAAAAAGTACTGCCGCTTGATTCCCGGCAGGACGATATGCTCTATGAAGTGCTTTTCTTTCCGGACAGATGTGCCGGCAGGAGCATATATGTGCTGGGTACATCCAGCAACATCACCGCAGAAGAACTTTCGGATGCGGTATCAAAAGTAAGCGCACAAAACGAATTCCTGCGCTCGGCAGTCGTCTTCCAGGGCGTGTCTGTCTTCCAGCAGGTGATTACAGACAGGAAAGTTCCGAGCAGTGTTTTCGACCTTTCGGAATACGAAGACGAATATGAGGGCCTTTTCACTCTTTGCGAACGCCTCAAAAGGGCTCCGTCAGATCCGGAAGGGTCTCCCGCAATGGAAGTCGTGTTTGCAGGTGACGGCAAGGACGGATGCCTTGTCTTCAAGGTTGAGCATCTGAATGTCAGCCTTCCTCAGGCGCGGAAGGGCATAGCCGGAGTACTTGGAGAACTCAGTGAAAATCATCCGGATGATGCCTTGCTGAGTGACTGGTATGAGATTATGCAGGAGGCTCTGGAAATAAAGGATAAAAGTGCCGGGGCAAAAAGAATAAACTTCAAGAATCAGAAGTACAAGGAGATTGCAGTTTACTCCGACCATCCGGACAAAAAGAAAGTCGTTTTTGTCCATACCGGCAACAGCGGCAGCGACGCCTATTATGCCCTTGCCGATAAAATTGGCGGAGAATGCTCTTTCTCTGTCATAGAGCCTTTCAACCTCTACAATCCTTCTCAGGCAATCGACGGCATCAAGGGCATCGCTTCCAAATATGTCGAAATCCTAAGGCGCCATCAGCCCGAAGGTCCCTATTTTGTCGGAGGATGGTGCTATGGCGGAGTTGTGGCGCACGAAATGGCCTGCCAGCTTCAGGCAATGGGCGAAAAGGTGGAACATCTCGTAATGCTCGATTCGCACGTGACCATAGACAAAGAGACCAAACATCTGTTCGGACAGATGGCTTCGCAGATAAAAAGAGAATATTTTGAGACTTCACCCCTTTTTGCCGACCTCAGAAATCAGGGACTTCTGGAGTCTGTCGTTGCAAATTCTCTCAGGGCCTCACGCAATCTTGCAGAGCACGAACCCTCTGTTTTTGACGGTGAAGTAACATATTTCAAGCCTCAGGTTACCCCTGCAGGCCTTTCCGGTGACAGCCTTCGCTATTGGCAGGAGATGATGAAGTACAAGGCGGGAGGCTATGAAAACTACTGCACTTCAATCAAAGTGATACCTACTCCCCACGAGCACGACCTTATGATGGACAAGGAGTCTCTCGATATCATAGTTCCCGAAATTTTGAAATGTATCAAAGATGAGTAAAAACTATTCTTCCAGAAAGCTCCTTACCCCGATACTTCTGTTCGGTTTCCTGATATTTGCCGCGTTCGTGCTGCACATCAGCGTCTCAACTTATAGAAAGGAGCACCAACACATCGAGACCTATACCGAGTCGATGGTGAGAAACCTCATTCTTGGACTCGATGTGAATATCGCGGCCATAGAATCCGTGCTTGTGGCGCAAAGTCACTGTTGGGACATTGAGCAGAAGGATTCCCTGGAATTTTATGAAAAAATGGAGGGATTCCTTCGCGACAACAAGTTTGTGTATGATGCGGGATTGGATTTCTGGGATCCTATATTGGATGACGATGGTGATGCCTGCTCCAAAACCTTTTATGTCTCGAGAGACTCTGTAAAGAATAATGAATTGGTCCGCGGCTACAAGATTGTCCCCAATTCAATTGTAAGCAATACAGAACTTGACTGCTATCTTGAGGCCCTCGAGAGTGACCATCCCTGCTGGTCGCAGCCGTATTATGATGGACTGTTCACTCACGAATATATGGTCACCTGCTATCAGGATTCGGATACAAGAGGTGTGATGTTGAGCATCGACGTAATGGTGGAACGTCTGTTGGAGAGCATTGATGATATGCAGTTCTACCGCAACAGCAAGATGTATATCGCCACAGTCTCGGGTGAAGTTTTTTCTCTTGACAATACTGCGGATAACGGCCTCAGGATTGAAAAGTCAGATTTCAACAGCTTTGATGACAAGGATTACATAAAAATATCGGCCCATTATGACAAGCTGGATCTGGACATAATAAATCTCATCCCCAAAGATGAAATTTCCAATCCTCTGAAGACAAGGACAATGATAGCGCTGCTGGTGTTCATCGTCGCTCTTTCACTTCTGGCCGTTCTGGTGCACCGTTCTTTTAGGAAAGCCCAGGAAGAACTTGCACAGTCGATAAAATTGGCCGATCAGGAGGAGATTGCGCTCAGGAGCATAGAGAAAGAAGTGTCCATCGCCTCCTCGATACATATGGGTATGTTGGCTTCTCCGGGATTGGGCGTCCATCTTGTTCCCGATGAGGGAGCATGCGCCGATGTGATGGCCCATATCATTCCGGCCCGCGAGGTGGGCGGCGATTTGTACGAATATCGTATGAAAGGGCACAATCTTGTGATGTGTATTGCAGATGTGAGCGGAAAGGGCATTCCGGCTTCCGTAATTATGACTAAATGCTGCACTCTCTTCCACGCATATGTCTCCAACAGGGAAAATCCCGATCCATCCGATATGCTCCGCTATATGAACAGACAGATGTGTTATAATAATGACGAAGTGATGTTTGTCACAATGTGGGTAGGCGTCCTTGATATGCGCTCCGGCTCTCTCAAGTATGCTTCGGCAGGTCACAATGCGCCTGTGCTGATTCACGATGGCGGGGCTTCGTTCCTCGAAAAGCATCAGGGTATGCCGCTCGGTATGTTCGACGATGCTGAATTCAAGACACTTACGTCCCATATTGAAATGGGAGATTCACTGCTTCTTTACACAGATGGCATTACGGAAGCGGAGGGCCCGGGCAAAGTCCTTTATGGAGATGAAAGACTGCTCGATACCTGCCGTAATCTTCCTTCCTGCAACCCGGTATTTGTCAGCAACAAAGTCCTTGATTCGGTGAGAAATCACGCAAAAGGATGTGTCCAGTCTGATGATATAACTCTCCTTTGCGTCACTTACGGAGGAAAATATGCCCAGCTCCACAGCATCGATGAAGTGCCGTCTGTCCATACGCTTTCCGACGAATGCGGAGGAGATTACAGGACGGCCCTGGCACTTGAAGAAATGGCTGTCAACGCTTTCCGTCACGGAGGAGCAAGTTTTGTCGGCGTCGAATATACGGACGGGACTTATGTTATGATTCAGAATGGTGATGAGTTCAATCCTGTTTCATATGTGGCTCCGGAGCAGGAAGATGGTGAATTGCAGATAGGCGGACGAGGCATTTCGCTTGTGCGCAGCATCAGCTCCGATTTTGCATACAGCCGAATAGACAATGCCTATAACAGAATTATGATGAAAATTTAGTAGTATGAAGATTTTTCCTGCGCTGAGAAACAAAATAATTATCCCGATAGCGGTTTATGCCCTTCTTGTAGTGGTGTTTGTCCTTCTTTTCTCCGGAAAGATGGATAAAGTGATGTATCGGGAGAGGCAGCAGACGCTGTCGCTGGTCACGCAGGCTGCTGCGGTTGACTTCAAGAATGAGATCAGTTCCCAATGGGATATCTACAATCTGTCATACAGCATTGCTTCAGAGTGCGTCAGAGAGTCCGATGATATCAGAAAATGCATTTTTGATATCAACTCTAGGCACGACTTCGATGCCGACTACTACTTTATGGTTGATGAAGATGGCGGATATTATTGTTCGGATGGAGTCACAGGCAAACTGGACGATTTTTCATATTACCTGAGTACATCGCCCGACAGGGTGGAATATCTTTCAACCCTGCCCCATATGAATCCCCGCAAGGCATATATGATATACAGGGGACGCTTTGACAGGGTCGAAAGGATGAACACGGAGTATGGCGAGAAGACAATAGTCTTTTTTGCGTATGCACAGGACATCACGGAACTTAAAAACTCTATCGGGAGTCTTTTCAGCGGCGATTCCAACGTATTCATCTTCGACGGGAGCGGAGTGCTGCTTTATGAGGAATACAGTATGCAGGCCCTTGTGGAAGGTCATAACATTTTCAGGAAGCTAAGCCAGTGCGATATGCCTTTCAACGAAACGGAGGAAGACATTGAACTCAGATGCAAAAAAGGTGAACTGCAGGTAGTCAAGTGCGATATAAAAGGGAGTGAATATTACTTCTGCTCGGCACCGCTGGGCCTGTACGACTGGACGCTGGCGTTTATGGTGCCTCCCCAGGATGTTGATTTCGACCTGTCCGTAGGAGTGGGAGCACTTGTCTGGTACGGCGTTGCAATTCTGCTGCTCACCTGCGTTTTGCTGTTGATTCTTGCATATTTTTTCAGAAAATACGCCGACGAACAGCGCAGAAAGGAATCTCAGGAACTCATCACTGCCATAGAGGAAACGTCGAGGGCAAAATCAGTGTTCCTCTCCAATATGAGCCACGATATCCGTACGCCTATCAATGCCATAATGGGAGTCACAGCCATCGCGAAGATGGCAATAGACGATCCCCGGAAAGTGTCAGACAATCTTAGCAAGATAGAAACGGCCTCAAGCCACCTTCTTTCCCTTATCAATGACGTCCTCGATATGTCAAGGATAGAAAGCGGAAAGACAACAATCACACTTGCTTCCGGCGACGTTGCAGGTCTTTGCAGGGATTGCGCCGACATAGTAAACGGCCAGATAGCCGAAAGAGACCTCGGATTTATCACGGAATTTGATGTAAGCCACCCTAAGGTGTTTGTAGACGAAGTGCATCTCAGGCGCATCCTCATAAACATTCTCGGCAATGCAATCAAATTCACGAGAGACGGCGGCCGCATCATTTTCAGATGCTATGAAACTGCTTGTACTGAAGATTCTGTCACCTGCAGGTTTGAGGTCAGGGATAACGGAATCGGTATGAGCAAGAAATTCCTCGATCACATTTTCGAGGCTTTCTCTCAGGAGCAAAACCGCGAGAGGACGAAATACTCGGGTACAGGTCTCGGAATGGCCATCACAAAACAGCTTGTGGAACTTATGGGAGGAACGATAGAGGTGGAGAGCGAAATCAACAAGGGCAGTTCATTCTATGTTACGCTTACGTTCAAGCGCGACCTGGAAGCTGCGGCCGAGGCCTCTGCAAATGCAGATGCCGATGATGTCGTCGATGGCCCCGACACCGATATTGCAGGCGTCAGAATTCTCCTCGTGGAGGACAATGAACTCAATATGGAAATCGCCGAGGCCCTTCTTACTATGAACGGAGCCGTCGTCGACAAAGCCTGGGACGGACTCGACGCCCTCGACAAGTTCACATCGAAGGATATAGGCTCATACGACGTTATCCTGATGGATATTATGATGCCGCGAATGGACGGATTCGAGGCGATAAAGGCAATAAGGGCTCTCAACAGGGAAGATGCCGCAAGCATCCCCATAATAGCGATGACGGCCAATGCGTTTGAGGATGACATAAAGGCAACGCGTGAGGCTTCATTCAACGACCACCTGAGCAAGCCTATCGAGATAGAAAACGTGAAGAAAACTATAGTCAGATTTGTCCGCAAATGACAAGGCGCCTTTCCATATTTGTTGCAGTGCTCTTCGCCCTGCTCCTCTGCTCCTGCCGCCAAAGCGACGAAGGGAACAAAGTCTCTATGCTTGTGACACAGGGCTTTGACGAGAAGTTCTTCAGGACGCTCGCCGAAGACGTCAAAAAGGACCTCGGCATAGATGTGGAGTTTGTCTATGAATGTTCAGTCGACCAGAGTGAAATGCTCCTCAACGACTTCAGGACAAATGACCTCAAGGCGGATATAATATTCACTTACGCAAAAATCAGGAACGACTATCTCAAAGGCTGCTGTCTCGACCTTATGTCGCGCTCGAATCTTATGTCGCACTATTCCTACGGGAAAATAAGGGAATTTATGACGGAGGATGGCTGCGCGTACGAGCTGCCTCTGCTCTCAAGGCTTGTCGGCATCACTGTCAATGCCCCCCTTATGGAGGAAATGGGCTGGGAGATGCCAAACACCTTCGACGATATGCTTTCTCTCAAGAAGAAATGCGACAATGCCGGAATCACCTTTGCCGTTACCGACCTCAAATACACCGGCTCGGGATTCAACATCTTTTTCCATACGATGGGCTCGCAATGGCTCTTCACTGTCAAGGGTAAATCCTGGCTTGACGGATTTCTGGAAGGTCTCAAGACGTTGCAGCCCTTCAAGGAAGAGGCGGAATATTTCAGGAAATGGGTGGATAACGGTCTGTTTGGCGACCTTGCAGACTTCTCCGCTCCCGCCGCCGAACAGTTCGGGCGCAAGAGAGCCTTGTTCTGCTATATGGCAAGAAGCGACAAAGCCGGATATTCCGGCCCGAAGTACGACAAGTATGGCAATAAAACCGACATTATACTCAACGACAAATACAAGTCAATGCCCTGGATAAGCGAGGACGGTTCCAACAATTGTTACACGAAGTACGACAACTGCTGGGCGATGGTGAACAAATCGGTAGGGGACAATTCGGCCAAACTTGCCTCCGTCCTGAGTATTCTGGAATATATGATGAGCGAAAAATATTCCTCCTTGGCGCTGGATCTGGCTCCCGACATCTACAGTGCCTTCAACGAGTCGTACATTCGCGAAGACAGGCTGTACTACGACTATGCCGACAAAATCCGCAGCGGATTCCTGCAGCCCTGGTATTACAATATGTTCGATATCACCACAGTCATAGAAACAGGAGAGGAACTCAATTCATACATTTTCAACACTTATAGGCAGAATGGTTGGAATGTGAAGAATTTCCGCAAGATAAATTACGATATCAATCCGAACGCCACTTTTGACACTGCCATAGGTATGCTCCGCAACAGCCTTCACGCGCAGAAAGAGGACTATCTGGGTTGGGCGGAAGAGAGAGTGGAGTCGCCGGATGTGGCGCGAATGGCAGCAATATCATCAGCTCTTGCGCTTCAGGAACAATTGCCGGACGAGGAGGTGAAAGCCGCTCTGATGCCTTACGTCCGCAGTCTTGCAGAAATGCAACCCTGGATACAGATTCCCGTGATGAATCTCAGGGTGAATCCAGGTATTCTGGAGAAAGGATTTGCATTTATA
>R06__coassemble_606_pt1 | contig 13009 bp, 10 predicted proteins | sample R06__metabat2_low_PE_030 | metagenome-assembled genome bin R06 | reverse complement strand
AATTTCATCATTCAAAAAACATCATTGAAAGTTCTTCGGGAGAGAGAGAATCGAAGCAGTCGCGAACGGGAAGAGAGCGCAATGCTTCCAGCACTTCAGAAGGGGTAAAACGGCAACCAAACAGCCCTGAAGCCACAAGGGACGCCGGGAGATTGCCTATAAAATCCCCTGAAAATGAGATATTTACAATCTCTCCGTGAGAAAGGTTCACATAGGCCTCAACAGTGCCGCAGGCAAATTTCCTCACAAACCTGAAATCGGCATCGTTCGACCTCCCATAGTTCCATTCCCAGGTGCCGAACTTCTCCGAGGCCATCTTTTCGATTGCCGAAAAATCTTCCGGGCCAAGCACAACCTCAGTATCATCGCCCGCAAGAATCTTCTGAAGGGTAGCCTGAAGCGCATCCAAAGAAGAAAACTCCGGGAGATAGTCCTTGAGGTTCACGACCTTGCTCCTCACAGATGCTATTCCGGAAGAAGCCATCTTGCTCCCCGGGACCGAAAGAACCTGCTGAAGTGTCTGAAGATCAACATCATACATAAGGGTTCCGTGCACCATCAGCCTGTCTTTGTACACCCTTTTGGCATAGCCCGACACCTTCCGGCCCTCAACCATTATGTCATTGCGGCCGGAAAGTTCCGCCGGCACTCCGAGAGTCTTCAGGGCATCGATAAAATATGTAAGATAGCCCGGATAATCCTTTTCAAGATCTGCCGAGCGCCCGACTATCGTATAATTGAGGTTCTGAAGATCGTGATACACAGCCCCGCCTCCCGTCACCCTGCGGGCCAGAGTGATGCCTTTTTCGTCAAGATATTTAAGATTGACCTCGCCGTAGGCATTCTGATTGAGGCCGATAATAACTGAAGGCCTGTTGCGCCAGAGATAAAACAAAGGGGCATCCGACCTTAGCTGCTCGAGGCAGTATTCGTCGAATGCCATATTGTAATGAGGATCGTTGGAATCGTTCTTAAGAAAATTCATAACGGCCCTTTACATTTCGTTACCTACCTTGCGAGCTCTCTGAGGTTTGTCAAGATTGATTCCGTCGGCCGTAGCTGTCTCTACGAGTATATTCCAACCTGCGCAGAGATAGACGTAAGACTGAAGTTCACCTGCATCGGGAACCAAAATCGTCGTGAAAGGAGTCTGTTTGGTATCGATTGCGACAACGTGCACATTGGCTCCTTCGAATACCTTCTTGTACTTCTCATACTCGCTCTCTATTGGCTCGATGACGAAAACTATATCTCCATCCTGCATCACCTCCTCGGGGCCGTGGAGGGCATATGTACCCTCAAGGAAATCGCTCTTGCGGCGGGTGATTTCGTTGGTCTTGAGAGTAAGTTCCTCTGCAGCGCCGTCATTTAGGCCGGCAAAATAAATGGTCTTTGCTCCCCTCACCCAGTCTGTAATCTCGGCAGGAACCTTGAGGGTAAGAGCCTTCTCTATCTTCTCGGAAAGATCTTTGAGACAAGGCTTTATGTCCTTACCTGCAAGCTGCCAGATGACAGACTCGAAAACGAGAACCTGCTCCACAACGCTCTTAGTTGCAGCCACTGCATTTTCCCATCCGCAGCCGAGTACAAGACCTTTGGCGCAGGCAGCCTCGAGAGGAGTGTTTTCATTGGCTGTAACGGCAAAACAATCCTTGTGGCCTTCTGCCTTGAGCTTGTTTGCAAGCATCAGAGTCTCTTTGGTACGGCCCGAATTTGAATCACACAGCACAGTGAATTTGCTGAGGTCGTAACCGCAGGCCTGATGTGAGCCTTCTGTGTGGATATTATAGTCGAGGCCCATCTCAAGAGCCTTTCTGATGGCATTCTTGGCCGGCATAATGCGGCTTGAGCCTTCTCCGGAGAGCATAAGCCTCCCTGTCTTCTTTACTGAATCGCTGATAAAGCGAGCACATTCAGGGTCAAATTCGGCAACTGTACGTACAGTGTCCATCATCTCCTGAACGAGATAATACTTTGCGTATTTTTCTTCTGTAAGATTCATAACTCTAAAATTTTATCTCACAAATTTAAATAATTTCCGTCAAATGTTATCACCGGAGGCCAATAATTTCAAAGCCAAAGGAAGAAGATATTCTTTCACCTCCGGAAAAGTAGGAAGATGCCCGCCCGGATAACGTACTCCGTTGCCATAAACAGCATTGTACTCGTCGAAGCAATCCACCATCTCATCGTGATCGGCGAACATAGCCAGGGTAATCGATTTTTCGACACAGCTAAGTCCCTCAAACTGAGATTGTTCCAGAGCCTCATAGCCCTTGCATATTTCCTCTGTAAGCATAAAAGACTCGCTTCCGTCGCGCCTTGGCGAAAGATATTTCACCTCCCCTTTCATAGTCCGCATAAGGCGGGAGATATGAAAATCCGGATTGATGAGAATCTTCTTTCTGCCACGGAGTTTCTGGGCCATAAAACCGCCAATCGAATGGCCCAAGACAAGGTCGGGATTGGACTCGAGGCATATTTTTTCCAGAAGCGCCATAGCCTCCGAAGGGTCTATCGGCACATCAGGAGAAATCACCTCACAGGGACGAAGCAGATTCTTAAGGGTAGCCGCCGTCTTGAAAGCTCCCGACGAAGCAAGGCCGTGGATGAAAAGAACCGTCATATCTTTCTTTTCCTCTTCCTGTGATGGCGCGATGCCTTCTTGTATATCTCCAGAGCCACAATTCCGATGAATGTAACCGATATCACGACATAAGTGAAAGGAGTTGCATTGTCGCCCTTCACCCTGCTCCACATCTCTATGAGCTTGTGCGATTCTTCGCCCCAGTCGTGCATCATCGTGCACCTCAGGATTGTACTTTTGTCCGGATACTGCACAGGATTGGCCCTTACCGAATCGGCCTCTTCGCCGAAGAAATAGGTAAGGTCGAGCGGCTCATATTCATCATCGCTCATCGCCTCCATCACCTCGGGAACGCCAATGGTGCTGACATAGCCTATCACGTCCATATTCCTGATGGCATTTTCGGGCTTGCACATAAAGTTGATGAAGTATTTTGCCGCCTTTACGTTCTTTGCATATTTCGGAATCACCCAGCCGTCAAACCACACGCAACTTCCTTCATCGGGAACAACGTATTCGAGTTCCACTCCCACTTCCGCAGCCTCTTCGATGGCCCATACGGCATCTCCGCTCCAGGTCATATTCACCCATCCCTTCTCCTGAGTCATCTGCTCCTTGCCGAAATCGGCCTCCCAGCCTGAGATATTGTCCTTTGCCGCCTTCATATAGGACTCCACATCGGAAAGGGATTTCTCGGAATCGTCATACATAAGTTCATCGAGAGTAGTCTCGCCTCTTGACAATTCCTCCTGCCTCAGATGTATCAGCACAGGGCCGTAAATATCGCGCGGAGCATCCTTGACGAAAAGTTTGCCGGCATATTTGTCATTGTGCAATATCCCCCAGGTGGCGGCATCTTCGTCCGAAACATACTTCTTGTTGTACAGTATGCCCGTCGTACCCCACATATAGCCCACAGAATAGTCGTTTGCATTCTTGCCCTTTCCGTCAATCTTGTCGAAACATTCCTTGATATAGGGGGCGACGTTGGCGTCAATATAGTTGGGCGTATCGCCGAAATCGCGGTCGAGCGGCAGAAGCATATCCTCGGCAAGCATACGCTCGATGATATAATCTGACGGACAGACGACGTCGTAATCCTCGTGGCCTTTCTCTATCTTTGCGAGCATTGTTTCGTTGATGTCGAAAGTCTGATAGATGATTGTCACTTTTTCGCCCGTCTGCTCCTCGTACCACTCTTCGAATTCGCCTATGAGGTCTTCGTCTATATAGTCGCCCCAGTTGTAAACCTTGAGGAACGCCAAGCGGTCCTCCGAGCAGGCGGCAGCTGCTAAAATGCCGGCCACCAAAGCCAGTATCTGAAAGAATTTTCTCATCATTTTGCTGCTTTTTTGGCTTGTCTTGTCTGCATAATGTTTATGACGACAAGAAGAATGAGTATCGCGAGGAATATTATCGTCATAAGGGGCCTGAGTTCCGGCGTAAGTCCACCCTTGCGCGCATCGGCGTAAATGTACGTCGAGAGGGTCTCCAGACCGATTGTTCCTCTTGTAAAGAACGTCACTGCAAAATCATCCAGCGACATAGTGAAAGCCAGGATGAAGCCTGATATCATACCGGGCCTGAGTTCCGGGACGAGCACCTTCCTGAGAGCCTGGAAAGGCGTTGCACCAAGGTCCAGGGCAGCTTCGTAAGTATTCGGATTCATCTGCGAAAGCTTGGGAAGCACGCTGAGCACGACATAAGGCGTGCAGAAAGTGATGTGCGCCAGAATCACGGAAGTATATCCCTGCGCAAAATGCAGGAATATAAAGAGAAGGAACAGCGACACACCCGTTATGATGTCCGGATTTATCATCGGGATATTGTTGAGGAGCATCATTCCCTGCTTTTTCCTGCCTCTGAGATTGTGTATTCCTATCGCGGCTATCGTGCCGAGAACCATCGAAACGGCGGCGGCTACAAGAGCGATGAGGACAGTGTTCTTCACTGCGGCAAGAAGCGAGCCTCCTCCGTTCATTCCGCCCGTAAAGAGTGATTCATAGAGCTTTGTTGAGAATCCTGTCCAGTTGCCCAGAACGCGGGATTCCGTAAAAGAATATATGCCGATGAAAATTATCGGGGCATAAAGGAACACGAGAAGTATCCCGATATAGGCTTTTGCAAAAATCTTCTTCATCATCATACGAGCCCTCCTTCAGCAGTTTCCTTTTCGCCTGAGCTTAAAAGGGTTGTCGCGCCTATTATAAGGAGCATTATCAGCGAGAGTGCCGCTCCATAGTTCCACATCGAAGAATTTATGTTCTCCTGGATTATCGTTCCGAAAAGCTTTATCTTGTTGTTCGTGAGGAACTCCGATATGGCGAATGTGCTCACTGTGGGCATAAACACCATCATAATGCCGCTTCTCACGCCAGGCATAGAAAGAGGCAGAGTGACTTTCGTGAAGACTTTGAGAGGCGTCGCTCCAAGGTCTTCTGCCGCCGTCGCATAGCTCTTGTCCATCTTCTTCAGAGTGTTGTAGATGGGATATACCATAAACGGAAGATAGTCATAGGCCATACCGTAGAGGAGCGTTCCCTTGCCAAGTTCGAAGCCCGCAACGCTGAAAAGTTCGGCCGTGGCAAGCGTCCTCAGAAGGGCGTTTATCCACATCGGAAGGATGAAAAGGATAATCGTCACCGACGATTTGTTGAGTTCGCTACTGGCGAGTATCCACGCTGCCGGATAGCCCAGAAGTATGCAGATTGCAGTGTTTTCGATTGCAATCTCGAGAGACAGCGCAAAGGTGCTCAGCGCATCTTTGTCTGTAAAGAATCTCGTTATGTTCGAAAAGGTGAAGTGTCCTGTAGCGTCCTGAAGAGAATAGACTATCACAAGGAGCAGAGGAAGCACGACGAAGAGCACCATAAAAATCAGATATGGAATGCTCCAGGAACTGCGCTTATTCATCTTTCTTCGAAAGTTTTATGTCTGACGGGAGTATCTTGATACCTATCTGGTCTCCTAGGTCCCACACATCGTTCGTATCGACATAAAGTCTTTCCCTGTCGGGCGTCTTCACCGTTATATGATAATGGTTTCCTTTGTACAGGATGAAGTCCACCTGACCATACGCAGAGCCGTCTTCCTCATTGTCCATCATCTCGATTTTGTCAAAATCGACAAGGACATTCACTTCCTCGCCTGCCTCGAAGCCTTCAGTATCGCACTCGAACTCGCCGCCTGAGAATTCCACAAGGCCTTCCGAAACCACCGTTCCACTCAAGGTATTGTGCAGCCTTTCCTTCTTCATCACCTGGATGTCGCAGGGCTTGATTATCATACCCACCTTTGTACCGGGCTCGAAGGCATTGTAGTCCTGGATCATTATCTCGTTGCCGCTGTCGGTATCGACGAACATCTCGTAATGCACACCCTTGAAAATGCAGGATTTCACCGTACCGGTGAACTGGGCTGCCTCCAGACGGTTTGACATAATGTAGATATCCTCCGGGCGCACGACCACCTCGACGGGGACATTCTCGCCGAAGCCCTCGTCAACACATTCGAAATCGTGGCCGATGAAGTTCACCTTCCTGTCTTCCACCATCGTGGCATCGAGGATGTTTGAATCGCCGATAAAATCGGCCACAAAGGCATTCACAGGCTCGTTATAGATATCGGTAGGAGTGCCTATCTGCTGGATAACGCCCTCATTCACAACGACTACGGTATCGCTGAGGGTAAGGGCTTCTTCCTGATCGTGGGTAACGTAGATGAACGTGATGCCCAGGGTCTGATGCATCTCCTTGAGTTCCATCTGCATATCCTTCCTCATCTTGGCGTCGAGTGCAGAGAGGGGCTCGTCGAGAAGAAGAACCTTGGGCTGGTTGACGATTGCCCTGGCGATGGCAACCCTCTGCTGCTGGCCGCCGGAAAGGGAATCCACATCCCTGTCCTCGTAGTCGCTCATAGTCACTATCTTGAGGGCCTTTGCAACCTTCCTGGATATTTCATCCTTCGGAGTCTTGCTCAGTTTGAGACCGAATGCAACGTTGTCATACACGTCCAGATGCGGAAACAGGGCATATTTCTGGAAAACGGTATTGAGCTTTCTCTTGTACGCGGGCACGTCCGAAATATCCGCGCCGTCCATAATGACCTTTCCTTCGTCGGCTGCCACAAAGCCTCCGAGAATCCTCAGGAGGGTTGTCTTTCCGCATCCCGAAGGGCCCAGGAGGGTGACGAATTCGCCCCTCTTGATGGAAAGGTTTATGTTTTTAAGTATCTGTTTGTCACCGAAAGACTTGCTTATATTCTCAAGCCTTATTATTTCTTCGTTGGCGTTCATTATCTCTCAAGTATGGTCAGGTTATACAAAACTCCCAGCGACAGGGTGCACATATCGTACATTCCGTCGTACGCTCCTGTAAGATGGAGTCTGAGATTTTCTATGGGGCTGTAATGGATTGCTATTCCACCCATCGGCGATGTGCCGTAGGGCACGGGGCAGAGGTCGTCAAGAATATCCTCCTCCCAATCGTCGCCGTCGTTTGCATTGAATTCGATGCCTCCCTTCAGGATTGCCTCCCATTTGTCCGAGAAATTGTACGCCACAGAGGCATACGCGTGGCCTTTGGGGTTTCTTCCGCTCACAGTCCTCAGCAACCCGTCCAAAGTGCAGGAGAAATCGCCGAAAGTGAATTTATTGCCGAGAGATGCAATCCACAGGGGATTGCTGCCGCGTTCTCGTCCCACTACGTTTACCGACCATATCGGTTCGAAGAAGCCATATTCCCCGCTCCATTGGAAGCTGTATGCTGCCAGAGCATCCTGAAAAGGTGTTTCACTGAACGGTGATGCCGAAACGCCCAATGTAAAGGACGAATTTCCCGGCTCCCAGCTTGCCTTCGCGCCAAGCTGATAAACAGTGAACCAGTTCCAGAAAACGGAATTGAGACTTGAGTGGGACTCTACATCGTAGGGGTCCATCTCCCAACCTCCGATGGCAATCACATCCTTTCCTGCCGAAAGACTGAAATCTTCGTAATTGAAGGCAACATAAGCCCAGTCCACCCAGTTGACATCGTCGGAACGGAAAGTGTTCCTGTAGAGGTCTCCAGGCTGGGTCGAGAGCCAATGGTTGCAAATGGAATAGGAAAAATGATCGCCGAGCTGCCCGTCAATAAACGTGTAAAGGGCTGAATTGTCAAAGCTTACTCCACCACCCGGAAACGACGGACTCACATCCGCCCTTCCTGCTGCGGTAATCGTAATCCCCTCGGCCTGCTGAGCAGTTACCGGGATGCAGCAAAGACTTGCCGCAAGGACCAGAAGCGCCAGTTTTTTCATTCTCTCAGATCATAAAAAATTTGTTTGTGAATATTAGGGGTCAAAGGTAAACAAAAAATAAGTATATTTGAGATATTATTTCGAATATCTTATGAAAAAATTTGTCATCGCACTGTCTGCAGTCTTGGTGATATCCTGCTGCAAGACGCCCGAAATCCCCCTTCCAGAGCACCCCAGGCCCGATTTTGAAAGGGCGGAGTTTGTAAATCTCAACGGTTATTGGAATTTTTCATTCTCTTCTGACGAAGCTTCCACGGCCCTCGAGGCCAACAATGCCGAATCACTTTCTTCAAAAATTCTTGTCCCCTTCCCCTGGGGCTCGAATCTTTCCGAAGTGAAGGATGAAGGAGACATCGCGTGGTATGCCCGAAGCATCAAGGTTCCTTCATCGTGGAAAGGGAAAAGGGTGTTCGTCGTTGTCGGCGCATCCGATTGGGAGACATCAGCGTGGATAGACGGAAAGGAGCTGGGCTCGCACAAGGGAGGCTACACCCCTTTCGAGTTTGAACTCACCGATAACGTGACATTCGGAAAGCCGCAGAACCTTTTCTTCAAGGTGGACGATACCTATGCCGACTGGCATCTCTACGGCAAGCAGGGCTATGGCAACGCCCGCGGTATATGGCAGACGATTTATCTCGAGGCAAGAGGCGCAAATTATATCGAAAAGATACATTTCTATCCCGACATCGATAATTCAAAGGTGGGAGTTGAAGTCACTCTCGACGCTCAGGCGTCAGAAGATTGCACCCTGCAGCTTGCCTTTGCAGACGGCCTCAAGGCCGATTGCACCATCGGAGCGGGACAGAAGAAAGTTTTCTTCGACGTCGCGCTCGAAAATCAGCACCTTTGGAGCCTCGACGATCCTTATCTTTACGAGCTGGAGGCTTCACTTAATGCCGATGGTCGTAAAATCGATGCAGTGAATACATATTTCGGCCAGAGGAAGATAAGCGCGATGAAGGTTCCCGGCTGCGATTATAAGTATATAGCATTGAACAACAGTCCTTTATATGTGCAGCTTTGCCTCGACCAGAGCTATCATCCGGACGGATTCTACACTTTCCCTTCGGACGAATTCATGAAGAACGAGATACTGATTTCGAAGAATCTCGGCCTCACCGGCAACCGTGTCCACATCAAGGCCGAAGTGCCCCGCAAGCTCTATTGGGCCGACAAACTCGGCCTTCTCATAATGGAGGACGTGCCCAATTTCTGGGGTGAGCCCACACCTGCCGCACGCGAAGAATGGCAGGCTTGTATGGAGGCAGAGGTGAGCCGCGACTTCAACCACCCCTCAGTATTCTCCTGGGTGGATTTCAACGAGACCTGGGGCCTTTTCACGACCGATTCAGAGGGCCGCAATTTCAAGAAGGAGACCCAGGAATGGGTACGCGCGATGTACAAACTCACCAAGCAGCTAGCCCCTCCCCGCCTCGTAGAGGACAATTCCGTCTGCAATCTCGACCACGTCGAAACAGACATAAACTCCTGGCATTCATATCAGATGAATCAGGTCTGGGAGAGCAACATAGCCTGGTATGACGAAAATATGTATCCCGGTTCGGCGTTCAACTTCATCGGCGGAAATGTCGCCGGCGACGAGCCGATAATCAACAGCGAATGCGGCAATGTCTGGGGCTACTCAGGAAGCGCCGGCGACTGCGACTATACCTGGGACTACCACGAGATGATGAACGCTTTCCACAGACATCTCAAGATTGGCGGATGGCTCTACACAGAGCATCACGACGTGATAAACGAATGGAACGGCTACGTCCGCTTCGACCGCACTCCCAAATATGACGGCCTCGACGCCTTCGTGCCCGGTATGTCGATAAAGGATCTGCACACTCCCTACTACATTGTGCCCGGCACCCACATAGGTATGGAAGCAAAAGCAGGTGAGGAAGTTACGATTCCTATCTACTCTTCATTCGTCACAGACAAAGACCCCGGAGCGATGACTCTCGAAGTGAGGGCTGTCGGCTGCGACGGCAATGGCGGAACTGTAGATTACGGAGCCGCTACATATCCCGTGGAATTCGTTCCCTTCAAGCTGAGCAAGATTTGCGACGCATCGGCAAAGGCTCCCCTCTGGAACGATCTCGTAGTGGTACGTATGGTGCTCAGGAACGCATCCGGAGAGGTTCTTTCCCGCAATTTCTCTGTAGTCAAAGTTGAAGGAGAAGGTTATTGCGCTCCCGGCAACAGGGTTTCATTCGCTCCGGCATCTTTCGCAGACGCCTCCTGGAGTGTAAAGCAATCTTCTGTATATGAAGGACTTAAGGTGAACGGATTTGGAAACGGATATTTCGAATATTCAGTAGATGTTCCTGCCGATGCCACCAATGGAGCACGCCTTGTCTTCGAGGCCTCCGCAAAGCAGCTTTTCGGCAAGGATGTAGATGACGGAAAGGAGATTTCCGGCGACTTTATGCTCGGCAAAGGCACCTTCGATCCCTGCAAGAACAGGAATGCCTACGCTATGACGGACGATGTCAAATGGCCTTCGAAGGTATGTGTCAGCGTAAATGGTACTGACCTTGGCACTTTCGATCTTGAAGACGACCCCGCAGACCACAGGGGAGTTCTCTCCTGGATGGCCCAGAAAGCCCACGGCAAGGCATATATGTGCGAGGCAGGCTCCTACGGCTATCTCATTTCCGTGGATATTCCCGCAGATGTCCTGAGGCCCGGAAAAGCCCAGACAATACGCTTCAGCGTACCTTCCGACTGCAACGGAGGTCTTGCAATCTACGGCAAAGACTTCGGCCGCCATCCCCTCGACCCCACACTTTTGCTCAAATGACATACAACTTTGACGAAATAATAGAAAGGCGTGGAAGCGGATGCGTCAAGTATGACAAGGTTGGAGAAGACCTGATTCCGCTTTGGGTGGCGGATATGGACTTTCGTACACCCGATTTCATAACAGACGCGATTTCCAGGCGTCTGGAATGTCCTGTACTCGGATATCCTTTCATTCCGGATGATTATTTCCCTACCATTGCAGGATGGGTAAAGGGCCTTCACGGATGGGATGTGACTCCGGAGCACTTCTGTTATGTCCCGGGTATAGTGAAGGGAATTGCCCTTGCAGAATGTGCATTCCTTCAGAAAGGCGACAAAGTCATTATCCAGCCTCCCGTTTACCATCCTTTCAGGATAGTGAGCGAGAAACTGGGAATGGAAGTGCTTCGCAATCCCCTTACAGAAGACTTTGAGATGGATTTTGACTCTCTGGAGGAATGTATCGAAAAGGGTGGCAAGATGCTCATTATGTCCAACCCCCAGAACCCTTCCGGCAAGTGCTGGTCTCCTGAAACCCTCCGGAAACTGGCAAAGATAACTTCAGAAAAGGGAGTCATCGTAATTTCAGACGAAATCCACTGTGAAATGGCCCTGAAGGGCTTCAAGCACACGCCTTACGCCAGCGTAAGCCCCGAGGCAGCGTCAAACAGCATCACGTTTATGGCCCCTTCAAAGACCTTCAACATTGCCGGAATCGTAACCTCCTACGCCATCGTGCGGAACGATGACTTGAGGAAGAAGTTCTTCGGCTTTATGGAGGCAACAGAACTCGACTACCCTTCCATCTTTTCGATTGAAGCCACTATGGCAGCCTATCGCAACGGTGCCGAATGGAGGCGTCAGATGCTGGAATATGTAGAGGGGAACATAGCCTACGTGAGCAGCTTCATCAAAGACAACATCCCCGGTATCAAGGTGATAGAGCCCGAGGCATCATTCCTTATGTGGCTCGATTGCAGGGGTCTCGGCCTCAGTCAGGAAGACCTTATGGACCTTCTGGAAAAGAAAGCCCACCTCTACCTCAACGACGGCACGATGTTCGGAAAGTCCGGCTTTGTCCGCCTCAACGTCGGCTGTCCCCGCTCCACCCTCGAGAAAGCCCTGAAGCAGCTCCTCGCCGCTTTTTAAACCGTGGAGCCGTGGGACTGTGAGACTGTGGAGCCGTGGAGCGTAACCCTTTGAGTATCATCGATTTAGTTAAAGTCCCCCTCTTTTTAAAAGGAGGGGGAGTTTGTTTAAATAACAGATAATCAAGCACTTCCTCACCACGGTTTCAAATGAAGAAATTTCCGGATCTGCTTATCTCCTACACCTGTCGATGAAAGAAGCCTCATCAATTTGTTCAGAGTCTTGTAATCCATAGTTTCGAAGTTGCAGGATTTAAGATCCATTCCCTCTCTTTTTACAAGAACAGACATCCTGTTATATATTGAGTAGTCATCAAAATCATCCTGCATATCATGTTCCGACCCCGAAACAATATTGAATGCATTTAATGCCGAAGACATCGACCCTCCAAAGCAATTGAGCATCGATTCATAATTAATACAATTATAAGACGTTATTATATAATCAATTGCGCGTTGCGTTTCGTCAGGATTCAAATTTTGGAAAATCGCTTCAAGACGTGCATAATCAAGAGGCAGGTTGCGCTTCCTGTAGTATTTTATCATACTTATCGCAGAACGCATTCGGGATGTTTCCCTCGACAAAGGAGTCTTGTCGGAATAGGGATTGGAACAATCTGCATAGGCAAGAAAATTCCACCTGTACTGAATAGAAGTCTTACATAGATTGCCGGCTACAGGATTATTTGCAATGTAGCATAAATTATCTCTCTGCCTCTTCCCGACCATTTTCGGAGAATACCCAAAAGGGGAAAGAAAAAGAGGCCCTTTGCGACGGTGTTGCAAATTGTAGCCTTTAGCAAAAACTGACTCGACTTCGCAATGGAAAAGTTCAAATCTTCGATGTGATGAGCAGCTCTCATTCGAATGTGTATGATTGGGCATAATACACAACATATTCACATCAATGCCGTATTTTCTTGCGTAACAACAATAAATAGTGAAATAATACAGCACATCCCGGACAGTATAAAAGATTATGTTACCTTCAATAGCTTTTGTAAATACGTGATGCGGCACACCGGGTGTGAAATTCCTGTAACTCTTCCTTTTCATATTTCTCAAAAAATTATGGATTATATGCGTTGACCTGCCTCGCACCCTAAGCCTGATGAAAATGTCCGGCTTCGCCGGACCCCTCCCAGCCTTCGGCCGGGCCCCTCCCGCTACCCATCCGAGGGTGGAT
>R06__coassemble_586_pt1 | contig 13242 bp, 9 predicted proteins | sample R06__metabat2_low_PE_030 | metagenome-assembled genome bin R06 | reverse complement strand
CAGCTAGCAAGATTCCTTCGATTGATACGACTCAGCAGTGGTCTTATCAGGACCTTGCCCAGATGGGTATTGGCTATGCTGTAGAGCTTACTCCCCTGCATCTTCTCACTCTTTACAACGGCATTGCGAACGGAGGAAAGCTGATGAAGCCGTATCTCGTGGATGACATTGAAAAAGACGGAAAGACGACAAAGAGGTTCGGTCCGAAGGTGCTCAATGGGTCGATGTGCAGCAAGGCTACGGCAGAGGAACTGACAAGGGGACTCATAAGGGTGACAAGCGGGAAGAACGACGACAGAAATATGGGCACGGCGTACTATCAGTTCCTCAGGAGCAAATGCACGGTAGCGGGCAAGACAGGAACGGCCAGAATGAAGGTGACAGAGAACGCAAAGCCTGGCGACGCGTACCAGACAATCGACGGACGCAGGCAGTTTCAGGCTACTTTTGTGGGATTCTTTCCTGCGGAAAATCCGAAATACACCGTTATCACGACGGTATATTCAAAGCCGATTATCGGCAATATGTACGGCTCCGCCTGTGCCGAGGTGGCAAGAGAGATAACGGACGACATCTACTGCCTCAATCCCGAATGGGGTGAGCAGTTGAAGGCTTCGGGGAGTGTTCCCAAAATGTCAAAAGGCGACCTTGTGACGGAAGAATACTCGTTCGGCGAGGTCCCCGACCTCAAGGGGCTGGGGCTTATGGATGCGGTATATTCGATAGAAAATTGCGGTTACAGATGCTCCTACGAGGGGGAAGGGCACGTAAAGAGCCAAGACCCCAAAGCGGGAACGAAGTACAGCAAAGGAAACACAGTAAGAATTGTGCTGAGATGAAACTTGAAAAGATAATAAGCGGGACTCAGGCAGCGATAGTCTGCGGCGCCCCCGAAACTGAAATAAGCGCGATTACCTGCGACTCCAGAAAAGTTGCAGAGGGCAGCCTTTTCATTGCGGTAAAAGGATTTGCGGCAGACGGACACGACTTCATCGACGCAGCAAAGGCGGCAGGTGCCGCAGCCGTGATATCGGCCGACAGGCACTCCCTTGCCATCTGCGCCGCCAATTTCTACGACAATCCTTCAAGCAAGCTCAATCTTGTCGGAATAACTGGTACTAACGGAAAAACGACCACCGTAACGCTTCTGTACAGGCTTTTCACGTCACTCGGATACAGTTGCGGCCTTCTTTCGACAATAGCGAATTACGTAGGAGAAAAGAGAACAGAAGCCGTCAACACGACGTCAGACCCCATAACCATCAATTCACTCCTTGCCGATATGGTGGATTCGGGATGCGAATACTGTTTTATGGAGGTAAGTTCCATCGGCATAGAGCAGGAAAGGGTTGCGGGGCTCGACTTCAAAGTGGGAATTTTCTCGAACCTCACGCACGACCACCTCGACTATCACGGGACATTCGCCGAGTATCTGCGCTGCAAGAAGCTTTTCTTCGACAATCTTCCCAAAAAAGCAGTGGCCATAGTCAACATCGACGACAAAAACGGGATGATAATGACTCAAAATACTGCTGCAAAGGTGGTTACATACTCCTGCAGGAATATGGCAGACCACAAATGCAAGGTTCTGGAGCAGAGTTTTGACGGGATGCTTCTGGAAATCGACGGGGTGGAAAGTTGGACAAGGCTCATCGGGCTTCACAACGCCTACAACATACTTGCGATATACTCTGCCGCAATCGCCCTGGGAGCGGACAAACAGGAGACACTCGTTGCGATAAGCGCGCTGGAATCGGCTCCGGGAAGGCTCGAAAACATCAAAGGCCCCCGCGGGATAAGCGTCATCATCGACTATGCCCACACCCCCGACGCCCTTGAAAACGTCCTCTCGACACTCAGGAACATCGCCCCTGAGCGCGAGCTCATCTGCCTTTTCGGCTGCGGAGGCGACAGGGACAAGACAAAGCGTCCCGAAATGGCGGCAATAGCGCAGAAGATTGCAGACAAGATAATAATCACTTCCGACAACAGCAGGACAGAGAACACATCAGACATCATTGCAGACATAAAAACAGGTCTGGACTATGCCGGAAGGCGCAAAGCGATATGCATCGAAGACCGCGAGGAAGCTATCCGCACAGCCATTATGATGGCAGGAGATGACGCTACGATTCTGCTTGCAGGAAAAGGTCACGAGACCTATCAGATAATAGGAAAGGAAAAAAGACATTTTGACGAAAAGGAGATAGTCCTCAAGATTTTCTCCGGAATTGAAGAATAAGAGAGTTTATGCTATACCATCTTTTTGAAGCGCTCAAACAGTTTGACATTCCCGGGCAGGGGATGATGAGTTCCATATCATTCAGGGTGATATGCGCGAGCGTCACATCCCTTCTTGTAGCCCTTATAGCCGGAAAGAAGATAATCCTCAAACTGCAGAAAAAGCAGATAGGCGAAACGATACGCGACCTCGGGCTGGAGGGGCAGATGCAGAAAAAAGGCACTCCCACGATGGGAGGTGTCATAATCCTCATATCCGTGCTCGCCGGCACCCTGCTCTTCTGCGATCTGGGAAGTTCATATACGATACTTCTTCTCATAACAACACTCTGGCTCGGAGGACTCGGCTTTGCAGACGACTACATCAAGGTTTTCAAACACAACAAAGAGGGGCTCAGCGAAAAGGCGAAACTCATAGGCCAGATTGTGCTGGGGCTGGGTATAGCGCTTTTTGTCTGCCTCAGTTCGGACATCGACACAAACCACATAATCACCACAATACCTTTCGTCAAGGCAAACGAATTTGACTATTCGTGGCTGTCACCCTTCAAGGGACAATTCGGAGTCTATGTCACCTGGGCAATCTACGTGGTGATGATTGTAATCGTGATAACGGCCTGCTCCAACGGAACCAACCTCACAGACGGTATGGACGGACTCGCAACGGGCACGACGGCGATAGTGGGCGTCGTCCTGGGCATATTCGCATACCTGTCAGGAAATGCCCTTCACTCTGATTATCTGAACATTATGTTCATTCCGGGATCGGGAGAAGTTGCAGTCTTCATGGGAGCTCTCGTAGGTGCCCTCATAGGCTTTCTCTGGTACAATTCATACCCTGCACAGGTGTTTATGGGCGATACCGGGAGCCTTATGCTGGGAGGAATAATAGGCGTTGCCGCAGTGCTCATAAGAAAAGAGCTGCTCCTGCCCCTCCTCTGCGGAGTTTTCTTTGTGGAATCGCTTTCGGTGCTGATGCAGAGAAGTTATTTCAAGTTTACGAAAAAGAAATACGGCGAAGGAAGGCGCATCTTCAAGATGACTCCCCTCCACCATCATTTCCAGAAAGAAGGCATACCGGCTCTGATTTCAAAGCCCGTAAAGGCCGAACCCGAAGCAAAAATAGTAACCAGATTCTGGATAGTGAGCATACTGCTCGCCGTCCTTACAATAGCACTTTTGAAGATTAGATAACATATGTCACGACTTGTAGTACTCGGAGGAGGAGAAAGCGGTGTCGGTTCCGCTGTCCTCGCAAAGAAAAAAGGATTCGACGTCTTTTTGTCCGATATGGGCTCTATCGAGCAGAAATACATAGACACTCTCGAGGAGTGGGGCATCGCATATGAGCAGGGAGGCCACAGCGAAAGTCTCATCCTGAATGCGGACGAGGTGGTGAAAAGCCCCGGCATCCCACTCACTGCGCCTATGGTAAAGAAACTCAGCGAGAAAGGCGTGCACATCATTTCGGAAATAGAATTTGCCGGAAGATATGACAGGGCGAAGAAGATATGCATAACCGGAAGCAACGGCAAGACGACGACAACGTCCATCATCTATTATCTGCTTCAGCAGGCAGGCCTGAACGTGGGCCTCGGCGGCAACATAGGAAAGAGCTACGCCTATCAGGTAGCAACCTCCGATTTTGATTATTATGTGCTGGAACTCAGCAGTTTCCAGCTCGACAATATGTATGACTTCAAGGCCGACATTGCAGTCATCACCAACATAACGCCCGACCATCTGGACCGCTACGACCACAATATGGAGAACTATGTGAAGGCGAAATTCCGCATCACGAGGAATATGGACGAGAACGACTGCTTCATATTCTGCTCCGACGACGAAATCACCATAAATCACCTGAGCAAGATAGTAATCCGCGCCAAGATGCTTCCCTTCTCGCAGAAAGAGGAAGTGAAGGAGGGAGCATTCCTCAGGGACGACAAGATGATAGTAAGGGTGGACGGCGAAGAATGCGATATGTATCTTCGCGAACTCGCCCTGGGCGGAAAGCACAACGTCTACAACTCTATGGCTGCGGCGATTGCCGGCAAGGTGATGAACATAGACAATGAGGTCATCCGCAAGAGTCTTTCCACCTTCCAGGCAGTAGAGCACAGGCTCGAGAAGGTGCTCAGCGTAGGTAACGTATTGTATATCAACGATTCAAAAGCAACAAACGTGGATGCGGCCTGGTATGCCCTCGAGTGCCAGACAAAGCCTGTCGTATGGATAGTCGGCGGCAAGGACAAAGGCAACGACTACAGCGTGCTTCTGCCTCTTGTAAAGGAAAAAGTGAAGGCTATAGTATGCCTCGGAAAAGACAACACGAAGATAAGGGACAGTTTTGAGAGCATCGTCGGAAGCGAAAATTTCGTGGAGACGTTCTGCGCCGGAGATGCCGTAAAGGCGGCAAGCATATTTGCAAAAGCAGGCGATGTGGTGCTTCTGTCGCCCTGCTGCGCAAGCTTCGACCTCTTCAAGAGCTACGAAGACAGGGGAAGGCAGTTCAAAGATGCAGTAAGGAATCTGTAAAGCATTATGGAAGAGAAGAAAAGACATAGGGGAATTTTTGACTTTGTCAACGACACCAAGGTTGACAAGGTCACCCTCATCATCGTGATATGCCTTTTCCTCATAAGCATAGTGGCCATTTTCTCGGTAAAGGTGTATCCCAAGGATGCCGGCGGGAGAATATCCGACTTCAAGGAGCAGATACTGTTTGTCCTTCTGGGCTCGGCATTGATATGGGGCTGTTGCCGCATCAAAGACATAAAATGGCTGATGCTGATTTCCAAATACAGCATCATCCCGGCGATCGGCCTGCTGCTGTGGCTTGTCCTCGGAATCAACATAAAGGGAGTGCTTGAGGTTGTCGACAGACACGAAGCCGTGAGGGCGCTGCTGGTGCTGGGCAAATTCCAGCTGCACGTTTACGAGGTGGCAAAAGTCTTTATGGTGATGTACCTGTCGTGGGCAGTCCACACCTGGAAGGAGGACAACTTCAAATTGACGCGCAAGATAGCCGAAAAACACAACTGGAAGTGGCTCAGAAGGCCTTTTGTCGAAGAAATCATATACATCGGACTCCCGATTGGACTTGTCTTTGTGCTGGTACTTCAAGGCAGCAACTCGAGCGGAATCTTCATCGCAATAGTGATGTTTTTCACCATACTCATCGGAGGATACAGCATTAAAAGCACGGCAAAACTTCTTGTTCTTGGTTGTCTGGCGGGCCTTATTTTTATCGGCCTCAACGAAGCAAGCGGAGGAAAACTAAGCAAAAGCATAAGGGTCGAAACCCTTATCCGCCGAATAACGGACTTCAGCGGACCCAGCTTCGAAGAACAACTTCACGCCGTCGACAAGGAAGGCTACAGGATACTCAGGCCCGGAACCAAGGCTTACAGGGATTTTATTGACGACAACCTGCAGGTGCAGTCGGCAAAAATAGGCCTTCACGAAGGCAAATGGCCCAAAGGCCCGGGAGGAAGCACGCAGAAATACGTGGTGCCGCAGTATCACAGCGACTTTATGTACAGCTTCCTGATAGAAGAATACGGTCTGCTCGGAGGCATATTCATACTGATACTCTTCGGAAGCCTCCTTGCGAGGGGCTCGTTCATAGCGAAAAACTGTGAGAGCACGTACGCGAGGACAGCGGTGGGAGGCCTCACAGTGCTCATAAGCGGCCAGGCACTGATGCATATTCTCGTAAATGTGGGGATGATGCCTATGACAGGCCAGACTCTGCCGCTCATAAGTGACGGAAAAGGAGCTTTCCTGATGTTCAGCCTGGCATTCGGCGTACTACTCTCCATCAGCAAGTTTGCCAAGGAGAACATCGAAAGGGCCGAAAAGGAATTTGCACCGGACATAGTTGAAAGCGGGGACGAAATCCAGGACAGGATGAGCGACCTCGACGAACTCGAAAATTTGGAATAACCATATGGAACACAGAAAAATAAGGGCGATAGTAAGCGGCGGAGGCACGGGAGGACACATTTTCCCGGCCCTCTCGATAGCGGGCAGTCTGAAGAAGATGAATCCTGAAAGCGAAATAATCTTCGTCGGTGCCCTGGGCAGGATGGAAATGGAGAAGATCCCTGCGGCAGGCTACAAGATTTATGGCCTTGACATAAGCGGACTCAAGAGAAGCCTGAGCGCGGACAACCTGAAACTGCCCTTCAAATATCTGAAGGCAATAAAGAAGGCAGGAGACATAATAGATGAATTCAAGCCGGACATCTGCATAGGCGTAGGAGGCTATTGCAGCGCTCCCCTTCTGTGGGCCGCCCAGAGAAAAGGCATTCCCACACTGATTCAGGAACAGAACGGTTTTGCAGGTCTCGCAAACAAGATACTCTCAAAAAAAGCGGGATGCATCTGCGTTGCCTACGATGGAATGGAAAGATTCTTCCCTGCAGACAAGATTGTCCTGAGCGGAAATCCGATAAGGGGCGAAATAGTTCCAGCAACCCCCGAAACAAAAGCGGAAGCAATTGAGTATTACAAACTTGACCCGTCAAAAAAGCACATATTCATAGTGGGCGGAAGCCTTGGCAGCAGAACCCTCAACGAATCGGTCAAGAAATGGATAGAGGACGGATGTCCCGGAGGCGGAGACATCGAGATATTGTGGCAGTGCGGAAAATACTACAAGGCATCGATTGACGAGTGGATGGCAGGACGCAATCTCCCGCTTATCCACCATACCGATTTCATAAAGAGGATGGATCTTGCCTATGCTATGGCAGACCTTGTTGTCTCGCGCTCCGGCGCAAGCTCGATTTCGGAACTTTGCGCGGCTCACAAAGCCACTATTTTCGTACCTTCGCCGAATGTTACGGAAGACCATCAGACACACAATGCAATGGCACTCGTAAGGAAGGATGCCGCGATTTTGATAAAAGACGACGAGGCACCTTCAAAGCTTATGGCAGAGGCCTGCAGAATAGTGCACGATGAAGAAAAAATAAAGGCTATGGAAGAAAACGCCGGCCTTCTTGCCAGGACGGATGCGGCAAATGTCATAGCGGAAGAAGTATATAAGCTGATATGAAGAACGTATATTTTATAGGAATAGGCGGTATAGGGATGAGCGCCATAGCACGCTACTACAATGCCAAAGGGCTGAGTGTTAGCGGCTATGACAAGACGCCATCCCAGATAACGGAAGCACTTGAAAATGAAGGCATAAGCGTTCATTTCTCGGACGACATATCCTACATTCCGAAGGATGTGAAGGAGACTCTCGTAGTTTATACACCTGCCATTCCCGAAGATCTTGAAGAGCTTGTCTATGTCCGCAAAAATGGATACAGGGTGATAAAACGCTCGCGTATGCTCGGTGAAATAGCCTGCGGACAAAGATGTCTTGCCGTATCCGGGACACACGGAAAAACGACCACCAGCACACTTCTGTCGCATATTTTGACGGAAAGCGGCGAAGGATGTTCGGCATTTCTCGGAGGCATCAGCAAGAATTACAGGACGAATCTTCTGATATCGGAAAATGCCACGATAGTTGCCGAAGCCGACGAGTTTGACCGCTCGTTCCTTCAGCTTTATCCCGAAATCGCCGTAATCACAGCGATGGACGCCGACCATCTTGACATCTACGGCGACATAGAGCACGTGAAAGAGGCTTTCAAGGCATTTGCCGGCCAGGTAAGCGGCACAGTGATAAAGAAATACGGGCTCGACATCACTCCAGAAGACACAAAAGCAGCTATTCTCACCTATTCTTACAACGACTCACGTGCAGACTTCTACGCCTCGGACATAATCGTGGACGAATGCGGATACATTACATTCCGCCTCAATCATCCCAAGGGACATATCGACGGAATGAAATGCGGAGTGCCGGGATGGGTGAACGTCGAAAACAGCGTTGCAGCATCGGCAGTGGCACTTTGCTATGGCATTGCAGAAGACAAGATAAGAAAGGCCGTTGGCAGTTTCGAAGGCGTCTGGAGACGTTTTGACATTCACGTAAACGTCCCGGGATGCGCCTACATCGACGACTATGCGCATCATCCGAACGAACTCTCCAGCGCGATAAGCTCGATAAGGGAGATATTCCCCGGAAGAAAGATTACGGCTGTGTTCCAGCCGCACCTTTACACGAGGACGAGAGATTTTGCAGGAGATTTCGCAAAGGCCCTGAGCGCCGCCGACAAACTTATACTTCTTGATATTTATCCCACGCGCGAGGAGCCCATTCCGGGAGTCACTTCATCGATAATTTTTGATGATGTCACAGCTTCCTCAAAAGTCCTTATGAAGAAAGAAGAGCTTATGGAATATCTTGAGAATGAGGATATTGACGTTCTGGTGACATTCGGAGCAGGAAACATAGACAGATTTATTGAACCTATAGAAAAGATGTTGCTTGAAAGATGCAGAAAGCACTGAAATACATAGTCATAGCGACCTTCATCCTGATTCTCGCAGTCGGCATCACCGCTTCGTACAAGGCGGGGAGAGAGGCGGCGCAGGGCATAGTATGCCGCAGGATTGAAGTTGTCGTAAAAGACAGTGCACGAAATTCTTTCATCCGGCAGGAAGACATAAAGAACTATATTTCAAAAGAATACGGAAGATACAAAGGACTTCCTCTGGACAGTCTCGACCTTGGCAGGATAGAGAAGATTGTAGACTCCAAAAGCGCAGTGCTGAAAAGTGAGGTCTACGTAACGGCGGACAGCACTCTTCACGTTGACATCACACAAAGACGGCCCGTTGTAAGGTTCCAGAAGGGAGGGGAGGGATTCTATGCCGACAAAGACGGATTCCTGTTCCCCCTGCAGAAAAGATTTTCGTCATACGTGCCGATTGTTGACGGGGCGATACCCCTCAAGGCAGACAGCGGATATCGCGGCGAAGGAGCCGATGCAAAGGAGAAGAAATGGATTGCAGATATCCTGAATCTTCTTGATTATATCCGTTCAAACGGCACCTGGAGAGACAACATAACGCAGATACACATAGAAAGCAACGGCGATATAGTGCTGATACCCAGGGCCGGAAAAGAAAGATTCAACATAGGAAAGGCCGACAATCTGCGCGAAAAATTCGCCAAGATAGAGAAATACTACACGGCAATAGCTCCGTCAAAGGAAGAAGGGTATTACTCTAAAGTGAATGTAAAATACGAAGGACAGATAATTTGCAAACAATAATATGGACAAAGAAAGATACATAGTTGCAGTCGATCTCGGAAGCTCGAAGATATCGCTTTGCGTGGCGGACGTTGACGGTGGCAACGCGGATATGCTCTACTACAAGGAAGTGCCTTCAGAGGGTATAGCCAGAAGTTCCGTTCAAAATGTGAGACACGCCGGCGAAGTGCTGAAAAAGCTTGTCGCCGATGCCGAAAATGAGCTCGGAATCAAGATTACGCAGGCAGTGACGGGCCTGCCGAAATACTACATCCGTCAGGAAAGCGCCCAGGAGAAAAGGGACAGGAGCGATGACGACGAAATCAACGAAGAAGAAATTAAAGGCCTGATGGAGATTGCCAAGAGCAACATCGGAATCGACGATGAAAGCGGAGAGACAATCTACGGCGCAGTTGCACAGTCTTATTCCGACGGAGAAGACTTCCAGGTGACGGAACACGACATCATCGGACGCTTCAGTAAGGTTCTGGAAGGCAATTTCAAGATTTTCATAGGCAAGAAAAGCTATGTGAGCAACATAGACAAGGTATTCAACGCAGCCGGCATCAGCGCGATAAGGAAATATTTCACGGCCGATACTACGGCAAAGGCGGTGCTGGACTACTCTGAAATGGAAAACGGAGTGGCTCTCATCGACTTCGGCGGCGGAGCTGTTTCGGTATCAGTCTATCAGAAAGGAATTATGAGGCATTATGCTGCAATCCCTTTCGGAGGACGGTCAATCACATCCGACATCAACAAGGAATGCGCTATCAGTGAAAGACTTGCAGAAAACATCAAGAAAGGCTACGGAGTGAGCGGAATAGAAAATCTGCAGAATCTCTCCGAAAAAGAACTTCAGATACAAAGCGGCTCGGCAGATCCGGACAAGAGGATAGCCGTCAAATACATATGCGAGATTGTAACTGCCAGAATGAACGAAATAGCGCAGGCAATTCTGTATGAAATAGAGAAAAGCGGCTTTGCAGATATGCTCAGGAGCGGTCTTGTGATTACAGGAGGCGGCGTGGAGCTGTGCGGATGCTGCAACACGTTCCAGAATCTTTCAGGCTACTCGGCAAGGGTGGGCTATCCCAAGGCAAAATTCAGGGCAAGTTCGTGCAACGGCATACGAAACACATCGGCTGCTGTGTGCGCAGGTCTCATTCTGGAAGCAAGCAGCGAGCACAAACTGTACTGCGCGCAACCGGGCGAATTCATTCACAAGGCCCCGGAGGTCAAAATTGAAGAACCTGTAGAAGAAAAACCTGCGGAGAACCTTTTCGGAGAACCTGTAAATGTTGAGAAAAAACCTGAAAAGAAGAGATCCGGAGGCCTTTTCGGAAGGAAGAAAAAAGTTAAAGAAGAGGAAGATGAAGGGCCGAGCCTATGGGATCACGTCAGCTCTATGATAGGCGACATTATGGACCCCGACAAAGAAGAAGAAAACTAGGATTATGAACGAAGACGTATATAATTTCCAGCCTATCGACTGGACGACAGACGAGTCGATGATAAAGGTAATCGGCATTGGCGGCGGAGGATGCAACGCCGTGACATATATGTACAACAAGCAGATAAAGGGTTGTACGTTCATTGTCTGCAACACTGACTCCCAAGACCTTAAAGAAAGCAACGTGCCCCTCAAGCTGCAACTTGGAGAAGGTCTTGGAGCGGGCACAAACCCCACAAAGGGCCGCAACTGCGCCCTGGAGTCGAGTGCACTTATAGAGAAAATGGTGCTTGAGGGTAACACAAAGATGCTTTTCATCACCGCCGGAATGGGAGGAGGAACAGGTACGGGAGCCGCACCTGTAATAGCGAAGATGGCGCACGACAGAGGAATACTTACGGTGGGAGTTGTCACCCTTCCGTTCAAAAATGAAAGGAACGGCTCTTATGCAAAGGCCATAGACGGAGTGAGGGAACTTGAGAAAAACGTCGACAGCCTTCTTGTCATAGACAATGAGAAACTCTCCGAGATATACTCCGACAGGCTCATCCAGGACGCATTCCCTATGTCCGATGAAGTGCTGGCCACGGCAGTAAGGGGTATCACTGAGATTATCAGCCGTCCGGGCTACATAAACGTCGATTTCGAAGACGTGATGACGATGATGACAAACAGCGGAATGGCTCTTATGGGCTGCGGCATAGGAAGCGGCGAAAACAGGCTCGAGGATGCTGTAAATGGTGCCCTTCAGTCGCCTCTGCTGTACAATTTCGACCTTACGACATCAAAGCACGCCCTTGTGAACATAACCGTCGGATACAATGAGCAAGGTGTCACGATGGGAGAACTCACGAAGATAAACAATCTCATTTCGGAGAAAGTGGGTGAAGCGAAAAAGTTCAAACAGGGTATAGTGTATGAGAAGGATCCCGAATTTGAAGACAAAGTGATGATAACCGTCATCGCCACGGGATTCAAGATGAGCCTTCTGGACGATGTGCTCGGGACGGAAGCCGGAAATATCATAGTGATAAACAACGACTATGTATATACCAGCGAAAATCAGGAAGGAGAAATTCCCCTTCCCGAAGCAAGAGTGGAGAAAATAGGCTACAACAGCTCCTGGAACAGCAGGAGATTCAGGTTTGACGGCGACAGCAAGCCCGTTTTGTGTGTCACGCCGGAAGACGATACCGCTTATCTGGAGAACACCCCTGCAATAAAGAGAATAAACAAGAAAAAAGAATAGATATGGAAAGAAAGACAAGAGTGAGATTCGCTCCCTCACCTACAGGCCCTCTGCATATGGGCGGAGTGAGAACAGCCCTTTACAACTACCTTTTTGCAAAACAGCGCGGAGGTGACTTCATAATCAGAATCGAGGACACGGACTCGCACAGATTCGTTCCCGGAGCCGAGCAGTACATAATCGAGGCGCTCAGGTGGTGCGGAATCATCCCCGACGAAGGAGTTGACGAGAACGGAAAGGTTGTCGAGGTGGCTTCTGACAAGCATCCCCACGCTCCCTACCGTCAGAGCCAGAGAAGGGGAATCTACCGCAAATATGCCGAGCAGCTCGTAGAGAACGGCTACGCATATTATGCTTTCGATTCGGCCGAAGAACTTGGCAAGGTACGCGAAGCCTGCGAGGCAGAAGGCAAGACCTTCATCTACAATCAGACTACAAGAAAAGGCCTTCGCAATTCACTCTCCCTTCCAGAAGAAGAGTGGAAGAAGCTTCTTGAAGAAACGACAGACTGGACAGTGCGTTTCAAGATGCCCGAAAACACTGTCGTGAAGATGGACGATATGATAAGGGGACACGTGGAAGTGAACACAGACACTCTCGACGACAAAGTACTCTGGAAAAGGGCCGACGAACTGCCCACATATCACCTTGCAAACATAGTGGACGACCATCTTATGGAAATAACCGAGGTTATCCGCGGCGAAGAATGGCTGCCCTCTCTCCCCCTCCACTACCTTCTCTACAAGGCATTCGAATGGGAAGATACAATGCCCCGCTTTGCGCATCTGTCGCTTCTTCTGAAGCCCGTCGGCAACGGCAAGCTCAGCAAGAGGGACGGCGACAAGATGGGATTCCCGGTATTCCCCCTCAAATGGACAAATCCCGAAGGGGAAGTGAGCAGGGGCTATCGCGAGGACGGATATTTCCCCGAGGCTTTCGTGAATATGCTGGCTATGCTGGGCTGGAACCCCGGAGACGACAGGGAGATGTTCACGATGGAAGAACTCGTGGAGGCATTCAGTATGGACCACGTGCAGAAGGCGGGCGCCAAATTCAATCCCGACAAGGCCAAATGGTATAACAAGGAATACCTTCGCAAGAAATCAGACAAAGAGCTTGCTGAACTCTTCGTT
>R06__coassemble_573_pt1 | contig 13412 bp, 10 predicted proteins | sample R06__metabat2_low_PE_030 | metagenome-assembled genome bin R06 | reverse complement strand
GATACTGACGTAGCTGTAATTGATGCAGCGGCAGAGGAGATAAACAACTGCATTTTCAGAAAAGGCCACAATGCGGCAGGAATAAGTTCGGCCCTCATAGGCTCCGGAATGGCATTTACTTACGGATGGCTCTATGAAAACATTTCGTCTTTCAAGACTTCCGGAGAAGACAAAGAAATGGAATTGAAACTTCTCAAAGACGGAATATGGGTAAAATATCTCGAAGATGCCCTTGTATATGACGAAAAAACCAGAACGAAGGAGAATTATTATAATCAAAGAAGGCGTTGGGGCGCTTCGCAGTACAATATCATAGGCGAGGCGCTGAAAGGCTTCGGACAGGCTGCCGACAAGATAGGATATGGCGACAAACTCCTTCAATGGGCTTTTCCTCCCCGAATGATAATGCTTGCCGGCATCCCCTTCTGGGCTGTCATTGCAAGCCTCGTAAAATGCCTTAATGCAGCAAAATGGTGGAAGCTAACCATTATTCTGCTAATCGCACTGATAATTGCACTTCCAAAGCAGCACAGGGACAAAAAGCTGCTGAAGGCTCTTTTCGCGGTACCCTCTCTTGCGATAATGTCGCTTGCCAATATGTTCCGTATGAAAGGGACAAAAGATAATTTCATCCACACAGACCATCAATGATATTATGAAAATTGCAATAGAAGCCCAAAGGATTTTCCGCTCCAACAAGCACGGTATGGATATGGTCGTGCTGGAGATGGTGCGCTGTCTTCAGAAAATAGACAAGGGAGAAAACGAATATTGGATATTCACGGCTCCGGGGCCGGATACCCAATGCCTTCAGGAAACGCCTAATTTTCATATAGTTACACTGGATAGCACATTCTATCCTTTGTGGGAACAGGTGCTTCTGCCGAGGGCTGTGAAGAAAGTTGGCGCAGACATTCTTCACTGCACCAGCAACACCGCTCCCCTTTTTCCCGGAGCACCTCTTGTACTCACTCTTCACGATGTCATTTTCCTCGAGAAGAAAAGCGGCAGCAACAGTTCGACTTATCAGAATCTGGGGCGCATCTACAGCAGATTCGTTGTCCCCAAAGTCCTCAAAAAGTGCCGCAAGGTTGTCACTGTATCAAACTACGAGAAGGAGAGGATAATCGCACAGACCGGTCTTTCGGAAGATAAAATCAAAGTGATTTACAACGGCTACGGCGAAGAGTTCAAGGAAGACTCATACGAAAAGGGAGGATATCTTTTCTTCCTCGGAGCGCCCAATCCCAAAAAGAACACATCAGGAACACTCAAGGCATATGCGAGATATCTCGACAAGTCGCAGAAGAAGCAGCCTCTTGTCATAGCAGACCTGCCAGGAAAGATTGTCGATTCTTATCTTGCTGAAATCGGACGTTCAGACATCAGGAAATTTATCTTGTGCCCGGGATATTTAGGTCACGACGATCTGCCCAATGTATATGGGGAAGCGGACGCTTTTCTTTATACGTCGCTAAGGGAGAGCTTCGGCATCCCGCAGCTTGAAGCTATGGCCTGCGGCACGCCGGTAATCGTTTCCAATACATCAGCCCTTCCGGAAATTGCAGGCGAGGGTGCCCTACTTGCAGATCCGCTGGATGCAGAAGCGATTTCCAATATGCTTGTCAGGCTCGAAGAAGACGAAGATTACAGAAAGAAAGCTATCGAATATGGCCTCGAGAGAGTAAAGAAGTTCTCTTGGAAAAACACGGCCCTCGATGCTCTTGAATTATACAGATCGATATGAATACAGACAAAATTAGCCCTAAACAGAAACAACTGATAGTCAATATATTATCTCGCAAAATCCATCCCCATCCCAGGATTTGGACCACACTTTTCATAAATCCCTTCTTCCACAAGAGGGGCAAAGGAAGCAAGGTGTGTTCAAAGGCAAGGATGGACGTTTTTCCCTGGCACAAATTCGAGCTTGGAAGCGGAGCCATAATTGAAGATTACGCCGTTGTGAACAATGGTGCAGGCGACGTATTCATCGGCGAAAAATCGAGGATAGGTATAGGAAGCGTCCTGGTAGGGCCCGTAAAAATCGGCGACAGGACATCGCTAGGTCCCCACGTCCACATTGCCGGATTCAACCATACTTTTGATGAGGGCGACAGGGACTGGAATGAGCAAGGCCTTACAAAAAAGGAAATAACCGTAGGCAAGGAATGCCTTATCGGCGCCAACGCCGTTGTTGTGGCCGGTGTCAATATCGGTGACAACGTGCAGATAGGTGCAGGAAGCGTCGTGACAAAGGACATACCCTCACTAAGCGTCGCAGTCGGGAATCCGGCAAAAGTAATCAAAAGATACAACTGCGAAAGCAGGCAATGGGAGAAGGTGAAATGAAAGTTCTGTTCTTTGTATTCCACTCCATTGTAGCCCACAGCGGCATCAGCAAGAAGATAATAGCCCAGAAAGACGGTCTTGCCGCTTGCGGGGCGGATGTCAGCCTTATCCATCTCGAACTGAATGCCGACGGCACGAAATCACGCGTATGCAACGGACGCGAGCTCAGGAATTTCGGCGGCGGCATCAAATCGAAAATAGCCAGAAGGATATCTTACAAGGATGTTGTAGAATACATCAGGAAGGAAGGAATCGCTCTTGTATATATGAGATACGACATCAACGCCGATCCTTTTAGTGTCAATTTCGTAAAAGAGATAAAGGCAAGCGGTGCAAAGCTTGTCGTAGAGATTCCGACGTGGCCGTACGACGGAGAATTTGTAGGTCAGAGACTACAGATGCAGGTGCAGCACACAATAGAGAAATGCTTCAGAAAGAGATTTTTTTCATATTGCGACGGCATAGTGACGAGCTCTCCTGCCGATGAAATTTTTGGCGTAAAAACCATCAATTTGAGCAACGGAATAGACTTCAGCAAAGTTCCCTTGAGACAGCCTTCAAAGCCCCGTAACGACGAAATAAAGATGCTTTCTGTGGCAAACGTCCATCTCTGGCACGGGCTCGACAGGCTCATCGAAGGTATGGGGCGGAGAAAGGACATTAATGCAAGCCTCAGGATTGTCGGCGACGGCCTTGAAGATATTTTCGACGGCTACAGGAAACTTGTTGCAAAATACGGTCTGGAAGAGAAAGTGACAATCACCGGACCTATGTATGGAGAAGAGCTTGACAGGGAGTTTGACAATGCCGATATCGCCGTCGGAAGCCTTGGAAGGCACAGAAGCGGCATTACAGACATAAAGACTCTCAAAAACCGCGAATATGCCGCACGGGGCATTCCATTCTTCTTCTCAGAGAATGACTCGGATTTTACTGACGCTCCCTATGTTTTGAAAGTGCCCGCCGACGAAAGTCCAGTGGATATGTCCGCGATAAAGGAATTTCTGGAAAGTCTCGACATTCCCGGCTCCGAGATACGCGAATCGGTAAAAGAGCTCAGTTGGGAAAATCAGATGCGCAAGGTCCTCCTCAGCTTCCCGACGATATCATAATCGCCTGATATCTGGACAAATGCAAGGCTCACTATAAGAGCGATGCAGCAAAGAATTGCACAAATAAGGAAATGATTCAGAGTTGCCGATGACACAAAAGTTATCGGCATTATTATTTTTGACAGGGGCCACAGGACAATGGCCAATATGCCGGAAAGGGCGAGAGGCTTGACAAGACACTTCAGGAAATCATTCCATCCGTAGCCGAGAGATTTCTTGAAAAGAAATATGTAGCACTGGACGAAACTTGCAAAGAAAGCCAGACAGAGGCCTGCAGCAACTGCTTCGGCCGTCTTGAACAGGAATATTCCGAGAGATATTGCAAGAAGATTCACCACTGCCGTAAAAAGCCCGCAGCCGAACATCCTTTTTGTATCGTTTGCAGCCTGAAAGACAGCACCAGACGTGGATGAGGCAATTTGGAAACCTACCGAAAGGGCAAGAAGCCTGAAGCAGGGAACAGACGGTCCCCACTGCTCTCCGAAAAAGAAAAGGACAAGGTCGTTGGCTATGAAAAAGAGAAGTATGCTGAGAGGGAAACCTATGTACGACATAAGCTTGACAACCTTGATGTAGGATGATGCAATCTGCTTTTTGTCATCCTGGATCTGCGCCAGGACAGGATGCATTACCGGAGTGACGACAAAGGAAATATACTGAAGCGGCATCATCATCAGACGATACGATTTATCGTAGTATCCCAGTTCCTTCATACTCAGATAACGTCCCATCAGAAGTTTGTCGAGATTGCGGCTTATATAGTTGATTATGAGAAAGGCGAACTGGAATATCGAGAAACTGAAGACTTTGCGCACAACAGTCATTCCCGGGACAAGCCTTGCTCCGATGGGTCTTGTGACGTAGTTGACGAGGAAAATCGCTATGCTCGAGCCAACCGGATTGATGGTGAGGGCATAAATTCCCATACCGCATTTTGCCGCTATTATCGCAGCCGCGCCGCACACAGTCTGTACCACGAGCGAACGGATAGCAGCGAATTTGAAGCGTTTGTCCTTCATCAGAAGGGCGTTGGGGACCATATTGAGGGTATTGAAAAGAAGGGATACGGACAGTATCATCAGCACTTCTTTCAATTCTTTGGAGCCGCCGTAGAAGCCTGCTATCAGGGGAGAAGCTGCAATAAAGGCGACAAACAGGATGATGCCCGTCCATATTGTAAGGGAGAAAACCCCTTTGAGGTCTTCCTCGTCCAGATCATTTTTCTGTATTACCGCCGCACCCAGGCCCATATCGCTGAACACGGCAAAAAGGGCGATAAAGACCGTTGCAATATTGATGATGCCGAATTGTTCGGGAGTGAAGAGCCTGGCAAGGACAGCCGTAACGACGAGGGTTATCACAACCCCTGCGTACTTGGCGAGCGCCGTATAGAAAACGCCGCTCTTTATGTCCTTCATCAGATTCATTTGATGTTTATAGAAGCTATCACCATCCTGTGGTCGGAAAGATAAGAGTCGTCCACCTTGCAGGCGCAGAACTCAAAATCGTCCGATGCCATTATATAGTCTATCCTAAGAAAATCCTTTTTGAAACGGTATGTAGAGCCTTTGCCCGTTCCTGCCTTCAGGAAGGCATCCTTCAGTTTGCCCCCTTTTATTGAGTTGTATATCCCGCTGAAAGGCAAGGCATTGAAATCGCCCGTAAGCATAACGGGGCAATTGGAATTCTTCACATCCTCCCCTATCATTTTTGCCTGATATCTTCTTGCCTTATTGTTGCCCGTCAGGAGTTCCTTGATTGCCATAATGGAGGAAATGTCGTACATATTGATATTGGCAATGCCGGTAGTTTCCAGATGGCAGTTTATCAATTTGAATTCGCCTTTTTCGCCACATTTCAGAATTGACGACATATACGTCTGCTCCACGGCGGGGAATTTCTTTTTCTCGGACGATACGATGGGAATCTTTGACAGCAACGCGAGCTCTCCGCATTTTTCGATATAGGGGAAATCCTGCCCCAGAGTCTCGGAGAGAAGAGCGTCAAAATTGTCGTTTCCTTCCGGAACCTCCTGACACTGAATGATATCTATATCATAATCCTTCATCCTTTGCCTGAGGATGGCGAGGGTCTCTTTCTGAGAGCCCGTATGCCTGAACATATGTGCATTGAGAGTGGCAACCTTGAGGGCGGCGTCGCCATTGTACTCCGTCTGTGAGAATGTCCTGTTCAAGACAAGACAAAAATACAGGCCTACAAGAACTGCAACTGTCAAGATTATGAGCCAAAAGGCACTAAGACCTTTTCGCTTTTTCCCACGCCGAGTTTCCATCATAATTCAAATAATATTTTAATCCCGCAAATGTAGAGAAATTGGCAAAAACAAAAAAGTACGGCACCCTGAAAATGCTCTTCTCCCCTTTCTTTTCCTTCATCCTGCCAATCAGGGCCGCTATGTAGAACAGAAGCTGGAGGGCAAAAAGAACTGTATAGAAAAGAGGTGCTCCCAGAAGCACAAGGACAAGATTCAGCACAAATGCAAGAATGAGCATACTCGGGGTTACAGTCCATCTGAGCACCCTGTGCGAAACAAACTGGAAAGCCACGACACCGTATTTGAACGGATTCATAAGGTCTCTGAGTTTTACCGTGGCCTGGAATCCGCCGGCTCCGAGCCTTATCTTGCGTTTTCTCTCTTCTTTTATATCTGCCGAAGGATTTTCGAGGGCATATGCTTTCTTGCAATAGGCAATCCTGTAGCCTTTGCGGACTATTCCCATCGACAGTATCATATCATCGACGAGGGTATCGGGCGGAATTTCCTCCCACAACTCCCTTCTGATTGCGATAAGTTCTCCGGCCGCTCCCATTGTGGAATAAAGCCTGTCGTCGAGTGATTTCAGAAAAGACTCATATTTCCAGTAAATGCCTTCTGATGCGGCTGCAGACGACCCCTGTATCCTTACTTTCTTTTCACCGCTCACGCATCCGACGGAAGGGTCGTCAAAACTCCTTACTATATCGTAAATGCTGCGAGGTGAAAGTTCTGTATTGGCATCCGTCATCACGACAAAGGGTGTGTCTATATAGTCCATCGCCCTGTTGAGAGCGGCGGTCTTTCCCGCCCTTGCGGGGCTGTGCAGGACAGTATTTTCGGGATATTCCCTGAGAACGTCAGGAGTGCCGTCGTTGGATCCGTCCGTCACCCATACGATGTGGAGTTTGTCCATGGCATACTCCAGGGCGCGGCAGTTTTTCATCTTTTCGGGAATATAATCCTTTTCGTTGTAGGCGGCTATCAGAAGCGTTACGTCCGGATATTCCTCCTTTATGGGAAATTCCTTACGGGGCTTGAAAAGTTCTTTGATTTTGACAAGCGCTGCCAGCAATATTCCATACCCGAAAAAGGTATAGAAAATGATGAATGCGGCAATCCAGAAGAGAATGTATAATGCAGTCATTTCGTAAGAGATAAAATATATTCTGAATTCATTCCGGGATATCCATCCACTTCTACAAACACTTTGAAAAAGCGTGAAGAAGATTCGGGAATGGTGCATTTGAAAATCTGTCCTTCAGCATTGTATCCCGGCTTTAGAGAAGATACGCTCCAAACATTTGCTCCGTCTTCAGAGACAAGATCTACGGCAGTTCCTTCATCTGTCTTCAGGTATGCTTTGATCTTATATTCACGATTGCAGGATTTACTGTCATAAGAATCGTTGAGAATATAGAGTCTGCAGAAGAATTCTTGGCCTTCCTGCCATTGGAATTTGTCTATGCCGGCAGCGGCGCAAACAGGCCTGCAAGCCTCTCCCACTGCCTTGAGGGCAGGTTTTTCTATCGCCGGATATGTAAGCAGGGAGTTGTTTGCCGCGGCGGGCCAGGGCTCGTTGTAGCACCAGTTCATCGCCATCGCGCAATATGGTTTTTTCATACGGGCGATTTCGAAAATGTGCTTGTAGCCTATGCACTGAAGAGTCTGACTGTTGGCTATGAGTTCGTCCAGATTCTGCGCCTGTCCGAAATATTTCGTAAGGGTGGGCTCTGCAAGCCAGGTATCGGTACCGTCCCAGGCCTTGAATGCGTGATGGGCTTCCCACGCGCCGCCCGGTTTTGCGGGAAAGAGTTCATCTTCGGGAATGATACTTTCGAGAACTTCCCTGCACGATGCTCCCGGCATACCGAATTCGGTATAAGCCGTATAATGTGCATCCCTCATCCATTCGAAGACATTACTATCTTTATAGTCAAAGAGATAGCACCCGTGAGCCATACCTCCGAGGGGGGATGTGGGATTGAAAGGAATCTCGGGAGAAAGCCTGAGGCAAACTGCGTTGAGAATCCTCAGGGCAAGAGACTGGTCGTCAGTTTTTGACCAGTTGTTGAAGAGCTCGTTTCCTCCGCACCAGAGGGCGAGGCAAGGATGGGGATGTATGCGTTTCACTATGCTTTCCGCCTCTTTTTCAAGTACTTCCAGATAATGCTCTTCATCGGGGTATGAATTGCAGGAAAGGGGAAATTCCTGCCAGATGAGTATTCCTTTTTCGTCGCAGAGTTCAAAGAAGGAATCCTTGCCGGCGGCGCATCCTCCCCAGCAGCGCAGGGCGTTCATATTTGCCGCTACTGCATAGTCGAGGAGAGGCTCATAAGTTTCTTTGGTAATGCGGCCGATGAATATGTCGGGAGCAAGCCAGTTGGAGCCTTTGGCAAATATTCTCCGGCCGTTGAGTTCGAACTGCGCAGGGGGATTGCTCCTTGTCGTAGGGAATCCTTTGGGCTCGCTCCAGGCTCCTTCGTTCATAACGAGCCTGATGCGGCGAAATCCCACGCGACCGTTTTTTGAATCGAGGACATTGCCATTGGCATCTTTCAGAACCACCTCGTAATCATACAGATAGGGAGTGCCGTGATCGTGGCACCACCAAAGCTCCGGATTGGCAAAAAGACAGGAAACATCATCGCCGGCTTTCCAAGTTTTGCTTGCAACGACATTGCTCTCTCTGTCATAAAGCTTCCATTCGAGGGTTTCCTTGCCCGTTGCTTCCGTTACGGGAGCCTTGATTTTTATCGCGGCGTTCTTGAAATCATCCGACAACTTGTAATTCAGTTCGAATGACTCGATATGGCACTTTTTTCTGACGACAAGACCTGTTTCATCGTAAATTCCTGATACTATGAGCCTCGGATGCCAGTCCCAGCCATAACTTACGGGCGGTTTGGCAACATTCGAGGCCTGGGTGCGGTCTTCAGAATTGTTGTGACGCTTGGGAGCCTTGTACACAAGCACTTCCAGCACGTTGTGCTTCTTCTTGAGGTATTGCGTAATCTCGATATCGACGGGCGTGAACATACCCTCCTGATGGAGTATATTCTTTTTGTTCAGGATGATGTCGAACTCATAATCAATACCTTTGGAGTAGAACCATACTCCTTCGTCATCATTGCAGGATGGCGCGTCAAACTCTGTTCTGTAAGTGAAATAGACATCTTCGAGACGGCCGAAAAGTTTGTAGTTGTCGGCATATTTGTAGTCCGGAAAATTTTCTGCCTTGGCTATATCGAGCTGACAATTGCCGGGAACAGTGGCATCATAAAATTTTTCCGGAGCCTTGTCCTTCTCGGAAGAATATCCTATTGTCCACTGCAAGCAGGTGCAGAATGTAAGAGTAAGAACTGCCATCATATCAGTCTGTCCAAATTTATAACAAATATAACCATAGTTTGCGAGAAAAAGAACTTATAGGTAAAAAACTTGAATCTTCCGGACCTCTCACAGCCTGCCTGGAGGGGTCGGCTTCGGATTGGGGCAAATGGCCACTCTGCTGCACCGATTTGAGGGTTTCGAAGTCATTGAGGTATTGGCAACATTAACCTGCGCAGTATGACGCCGCTACACCGCTTTTTAGGGCCACCTCATTGCGCAGGAAAATGTCGTTAGGGAAATTCAATACACAGAATAGCAAAAAAAATGTCTACATTTGCGCTCTTGAAACGAACTTTAATGATATGAAACTTACGATTATAGGCGGGGGCAATATGGGAGGAGCCGCCGCGATAGGGCTGTCAAAACACGCGCAGGTGTGCGTTACCGCCCGTCACGAAGAAACCCTGAATCGCTTCAGGCCATACGGAATCAATACTTCTACAGACAACAGAAAGGCAGTGGAAGATGCTGATATCGTAGCGTTTGCCGTAAAGCCTTGGCTTATGAAGGAGGTTGTGGAAGGAGTTGCCGATTGCCTCGAAGGCAAAATCATCGTTTCGATGGCCCCGGGAGTGAAGTACGCCGAGATGAAATCGTGGCTCAAAGAAGATTCAAGGCTCGTATACGTGATTCCCAACACAGCAATAGAATTCGGCGAGAGTATGTCCTTCATAATGGGCCCTACGCAGGAAGCCCTCGAAGTAAAGGAACTTTTCGACAAAGTGGGCGAAAGCGTCATCGTCCGGGACGAAAGCCTTCTCATCGCCGGCACATCTCTGGCATCGTGCGGTACGGCATACGCCCTCAAATATATAGAAGCCGCTGCTGAAGGAGGTGAAGGACTCGGATTTTCAGGCCCGGATGCCCTCAAGGCCGTGCGCCAGACTATGAAAGGAGCCCTCAGGCTCCTGGAAGAAAAGCCCGAAAGTTCTCCAGCAGAGGAAATAAGAAAAGTTACCACACCGGGCGGAATGACGGCAAAAGGACTTGCCGCAATGGAAGAATCAGGCTTCACGGAAGCAGTTAAAAATGGATTGTATGCAAACAGATAGGATAGTTGTAAAAGTAGGAAGCAACGTGCTCACGAGAGAGGACGGAACACTCGACGTTACAAGGGTGTCAGCACTTGTGGATCAGATAGTTGCGCTCAAAAGGGCCGGCAATGAAGTTATTCTTGTCACAAGCGGCGCAGTAGCCTGCGGAAGAAGCATACTCAAAGATGCGGGAGGAGATTTGGACAGCGTGGAGCAGAGGCAGGTTTTCTCGGCCGTAGGTCAGGTAAGGCTTATGGATCTCTACCACACTCTCTTCAACAATTACGGCCTGCAGATAGGTCAGGTACTCACGATGAAGGAAAATTTCCTTCCCGGGAAATCGTACGACAACCAGAAAGGCTGTATGGAGGCGATGCTCAGAAGTTCAGTAGTGCCGATTGTCAACGAAAACGACACAGTCTGCATCACGGAGCTGATGTTTACGGACAATGACGAACTTTCAGGTCTCGTAGCCGAGATGACGGATGCCGGCACTCTATGCATCCTCAGCAATATCGACGGCATTTACAAAGACATTGAGACAAAGGAAGTTATCAGAAAAGTAAGTTCGACGGAAGATATGTCCAAGTACATACTTCCCTCCAAAAGTTCTGCCGGCAGGGGCGGTATGGAATCAAAGTGCCACATCGCACTGGATGCAGCCTCAAAGGGCATAAAGGTCATCATCGCCAACGGCAAAAGGGAGCATATCCTCGAAGACATCTTGATAGATAACAAAGACATTCCCCACACAGAATTCACAAAATGATGGAAAATATTTTTGCCGCCGTCAAAAAGGCAAGTATATCGAATATTTCTGACGACAAAATAAACAAAGTCCTGCTTTCGCTGGCAGACAAGATAGAGTCAAAGACGGATTTTCTTCTTGAGGCCAATGCAAGGGACCTGGCACTTATGGATCCTGCCAATCCTCTGTATGACAGACTCAAACTTTCTCCGGAGCGCCTCTCCGGCATTGCCTCCGATATGAGAAACGTGGCGTCGCTCCCCTCTCCTCTCGGACGCGAACTTTCCTGCACCACAAGGCCCAACGGGCTGATTATAAAGAAAATAAGCGTTCCTTTCGGCGTTGTTGGAGTAATCTATGAAGCCCGTCCCAACGTCACTTTCGATGTATTCTCGATATGCCTCAAAAGCGGCAATGCCTGCCTCCTCAAGGGTGGACGCGATGCCGACAATTCCAACCGAGCCGCAGTCGAGCTCATAAAATCGGTGCTTCGCGAAGAAGGCCTTGACGAAAATCTCGTGGGGATGATGCCTGCAACCCACGAAGCCACGGCAGAAATGCTCGGCGCCGTGGGATATGTGGATGTAGTGATTCCCAGAGGCGGCAGGAAACTCATCGATTTCGTAAGGAACAATGCAAAGGTGCCCTGTATCGAAACAGGAGCCGGCGTCGTAAATACTTATTTCGACAAAGAAGCAGACCTTGAAATGGGGACGAAGATAATCCTCAATGCCAAGACAAGGAGAGTGAGTGTATGCAATGCGCTTGACTGCCTCATTATCAATTCCTCACGCCTCTGTGACCTTCCCGCGATATGCTCTCCCCTCGAAGAAAAGAAAGTTGCTCTGGAGGCGGACGAAAGGGCTTACAAGGCTCTGGAAGGCCGATATTCATATCTTGAAAAGGCTGATAGCGAAAGTTTCGGAACAGAATTTATGGACTATCGAATGGCCATAAAGACGGTGGACAGCCTTGATGAAGCAATAGGCCATATCGCATCTTACGGCTCCGGACACAGCGAATGCATCATCACATCAGACGAAGATGCGGCAGCAGAATTCTGCAAAAGGGTTGACGCCGCCTGCGTATATGTAAACGCCCCGACGGCATTCACCGACGGAGCGCAATTCGGTCTTGGTGCAGAAATAGGAATCAGCACCCAGAAACTCGGTCCCAGAGGTCCTATGGGCCTTTGCGAGATGACAACCTACAAATACGTCATCACCGGAAACGGCCAGACCAGAGCCTAAGCGTACATAAACCTCTTGATGCTCATCTTGGGAGTCTTCTCAAAAGGCTTGTCTACAGGCACTATCTTATTGATATGGCTGAATGCAGGCAATATCCTGTTGCACAAGACTTTAATCTTGTCGGCATACTCAACTTCATTCACACCGTTTTTCATCATTTTCTCTCTGTCGAAGAAAGTGAGGGCCGTAACCTTTCCTCCCCTGTCGACAACGACAGACTCCACGACATAATCCATCGTATTTACCACTGCTTCAACTTCTTCGGGGTAGATATTCTGCCCGTTCGCCAAAAGAATCATACTCTTTGAACGTCCCTTTATGAAGATGTTGCCGTCTTTGTCAATTAGTCCGAGGTCTCCGGTCTTCAGATAGCCGTCCTTCGTGAAGGAATTGGCAGTTGCCTCCGGATTGTTATAGTATCCGCTGCATATATTGGTGCCTTTTGCCTGAATTTCACCTACAATATGCTGGGGATCTTCAGAGTCAATCCTCACTGTAGCACAGTCAACAGCCCTTCCGCAAGAGCCTTTCTTGAATGTCCGCCAATCCGAATAAGCCAACAGAGGCGAGGCTTCAGTCATTCCGTATCCTATAGTATATCTGAGTCCTATCTTCTTGAAGCATTTCTCTACTTCAGGATTGAGGGCGGCGCCGCCCATAATATAAGAACGAACTTTGCCGCCGAAAGCTTCATCGAGTTTGCCTACAACCTTCTTATAAATGATTTTTCTGACTCCCGGAATAGCGCAAAGCACCTTCATATACCATTTTGAGAGAACAGGCTTGAGTGACGACTTGTAAATCTTTTCCATCACGAGAGGAACTGTTACCACAAGATAGGGTTTCACGTCATTCATAGCCTTCAGAAGCAGTGTGGGAGAAGGTGTCTTTCCGAGATAATAGACCGTGACGCCGTGACAGATGGGATAAAGGAACTCGAAGGCCAAACCGTAAATATGCCCCATCGGAAGCATCGACACTATGTCGTCGCGGCTGGAGCATTTGACATTCCTGATAGAATAATCCACCGTGGCGCTGAAACACTCAAAACGCAGCATAACGCCTTTGGGATCGCTCGTAGTGCCTGATGTATAGTTGATTACAGCAAGGTCCTTGTCGTTGTTTTTAGTAAACACCACATCATCCGGCTGAAGACCTGCGGGATACTTTCTTGTGTAAATCGCGTCAGCACCAGCGAATGCATCGACTAGATTCTTATCCGATGCCTCAAGAAGGGAGAATGTCTGA
>R06__coassemble_549_pt1 | contig 13723 bp, 7 predicted proteins | sample R06__metabat2_low_PE_030 | metagenome-assembled genome bin R06 | reverse complement strand
CTTTGTCGTCCGTGCTGAGCGCGTTCTCAACTTTTGACTTCACGGTAGGGTCCAGATCCGGGACGTTTATCGAAAATTTGAGCTGCGGGTTTTTGAGCTTGTCCGAAATGTTGAGGCCGCATTCGACGTTTCTTCTCGTATTTACCGACGTCGTATCGGAAATAAGCGTAGAAAGCGATGTCTTGGTCTTGTAGAGGGCGTTTATGTCTATTGTGCTCTCCATCAGGTCTCCGCCGAATTTTATCGAGCTTCCGTTCTGGATGGTGAAGTCGCGCGAGGCTATTCCGAGAGCTACGAAATGGTAGTTTCCCGTCAGTATCGTATAGTCTCCGCTGAGATTGAAAATGTCTTTGGATGGCCTCACTTCGAGGTTTACCGTGCCGCCGCCCCTTCCCGAAACGATGTTTCCGCTCTCCTTGTCTATCTCTACAAATGCCTCTACGTCGGGCATTACCGTGACGTCGGCCTTGATTGAAATGTCACCTCCTTTCTGCTCTTCGCTTCTCAGCCTTGCCATCATTTCTTCGTAAGGGTCTTTTTCCTGCTCAGCTTCTGCGGTTTTGAAGGTAAGGAGGTCTCCTGCGCTCTTTGCAGACAGACCGCCAACGGGGATATGCACATTTCCACTGCCCGATGTCGAAGCTGTAACGTTCACATCAAGCGACTCGAAAGGCCCTTTCACCTTGATGTTTCCGCTGGCGGCAAGGTCGCCGTAGAAGCTTTCCGATTCTTTCTCTCCAATGTTCAAAAGTTTGAGGTTGTCGATATTGAGCCCCGCGTCAATGTTGAAATTCTTGAAATGGTCGTAGTTGAGGTCTCCTTCGAGACTTCCTCTGCCCCCAAACTCGTCGCTTATCTCAAAATCCTCCAGATGCAAACAGTACTCGTCTATCAGAAGTGGACCTTTGAGCTTGTATCCAGCACCGGTGGCAGCTATCCTGGCAAAGACGTCGTCAATTTGTACGTTTTCGCTTGTGATGGCGAATGAATCCGTCCTTCCAGATGCTTCGACTTTTCCGGAAATGCTACCTCCCAGCTCGCTCAGAGCCCCTTTCAGAAGAGGAAGTGCAAAGCCGACGTCCATATGGTCGAGACCGGCCTCCATATCCATCCAGCCGCTGGACGGGGTGAACCGGCCTGCAATATTCAGACTCTTTCCGTCGGAAAGGGATATGTCGTATCTTGAAAATCTCTTGTTCCAGTCACTATTGAGCTTCAGCGTTCCGAGCGATGCTCCTGAAATTGAAGTCGAATCGCATCTTACGTCTGCCAGAAATCCGTTTCCTTTCTTGATTATGACTTTTCCCTTCACCGTGCCCTCTATCTCCGGAGAGTCCTCTCCGAAGAAGCAGTTTGCTACATCGAGTCCGAAATTCTTGAAATCGACTGACAGACTGTCGCTGCTTTCCTTTGAAAGTGCTCCGTCGATGAAAATGCCCTTGTTTTTGCTCGTAAAACCGAAATCGCTGATACTCAGGTCGTTCCCTTTTATGTCGAAATGCGATGGACTGATTTGCCAGTCTTCCTGCCCTATCCGTAGCATCGAAGGAAGCATTTCAATGGATATCTTGTCTTTCAGGACCTCTCCGATGGCGTATATACCGCCTTTGGAAAGTGCATCCCAGCCTTCTTCTCCGGCGAATGTGTATGCAAGGGAAACCGTGTCGTTGTGCGCCCTGACAATCATATTGTCGTCCTTTATCGAAATGTCAGAGAATTTCATCTCGCCCCATTTCAAATCACCCTCAAGCCTGTCTTCTGTATTGCCTATTTTCCAATCTATGTCCTTGATATAGTTTTCTTTGAGCGCAATTCTTTTTGACTTTACCGTGGCGTCAACCTTGCCAAGAGAGGACATTGTCAGACTGACATCCGTGTTGTCGTCGATGTAGAGACCCGGCTTCAGGAAAGAGGCGAGAGCGTTTATCCCCTTGAAATTCAGATTCACTTCATAATTGTTGCCGGAGGGCGTGTAGGATGAATTCTTGAAAAGCGAAGGAAGCTCTTTTTGAAGCGTTTCGCCGGAAAGGTCGCTTATGAATTCTCCGAGATTGCCTGTCCCGATGAATGAACCGCGGGCAAATGACGAACTCAGATTGATTCTGTGAATATTGTCGTTTGAGTGTGAACTTACCTGAACTTCCCCCACTTTGCTCTCTCCCTCGCTGTTTTCCAGAATTATGTCGGCCACATCTATGCTTCCCAGAAGATCCCCGCTGCCGGTCCTGTTGAAATTGGCGCTTGTTCTCAGACTGAGGTTCGACACAGGCCTTTTGTCGAAATTGAGGGCATTGAGGTTTGCGTGGCCTATGTTTGCATAAAATCTGTATGCTGCGTTCTGAGTCTTCGGCGAAAGGGTAAAAATTCCCTGGAACAGGAAGTTGAGATTGGGGTCCTGGCTTATTATCCTTCCGTTGAAGGACTTCTCGGAAATGTCGCCTGCTGCAGCTATCCTGCTGTATTCGTATCCGTTGAATCCCAATTGGCTTATCATCAGCGAATCTATCTTGGCTTTTATTCCCTCTTCTCCGCCGAGCGATGCCGAAATATGGGTGTTGCAACTCAACTCTCCCAACATATCCGTCCCCAGAATCGAGCCAAGATCGAGTCTTTGCGCTTCGAGACTGCCGTCTATCGCAAGAAGACTGTCTTTGTCGGCAGACATAAGATTGTGAATTCTAGCATCCAGGCCAAATCCGCCATTTCCGTATTCAAGATTCATATTTGCCTTAAGAGAATTCAGCTTGCCGGCGAAATTTCCGGAGAGCGTGAATTTTCCCTCTTTTGCGAATCTTGATATCTCCGGAATCTTCGGACTTACCTTGCCAAGAAAGTTTTCAAGGGCTTCTGTAGTGCTTTCGAACTTGTCAATCTTTGCGTCAACCGATGCTGTAGGTGTCCTCAGAAGATTGTCGAGCCTTGCAAAACTTATGTCGCAGCCGATGTCGCCGTTTTCTGCCAGCAGTGAGAAGTCTTTTACGGTAAAACCGTTCAAGGGGCCATCCATCGTGCCTTTTATGACGCCTGACACTTCCGTGCCCATAAGCGTAGGGGCGAAATATCCGAGGCTCTTCGAATTCAGCCGGCTTTCAAGAAGCTTTCCGCTTATCCTTATTTTGTCGTTGAAACGGGAAAAATCGCCGGGAAGGTCGAAAATCATTCTGTAGTAATCGACGTGGACGTCCGACCAGGGGTCGGTTATGTGGATGTTGTCGACACTTGCGATGCCTCCTCCCACCGTGACGGATGCCGTAACGCGGAAGGAATATCCGCTTCTCTCCCGGGCTTCCACAAGAGCCTCGCGGGCTTTGAATTTTCCTCCGCTGTAACTGAAGTCCTTTGCCTTGACGAAGATGTTGAATGCGTCCAGATCGTAATAATCGATGCTTCCTTCCGGGTAAGTGCCATAATGACTCAGGAGGCTCTCCTTTATGTTGTTCATCGTGAAGCGGCTGTCTTCAAGGCTAAGCTTCCTTATCAGAAATATGTCGCCTCCATCGGTTATGAGTTTGTGGGCAAGGGCCTTTTTTGTGCCTAATATCCTCTCGATGTTTGTCTTTCCGTTTTCAATGACAAGATTCATCCTGAGGCGTCTGATTGTGACTTTTGAAAAATCCGGAGCCATTCCCTTGAGTACGCCTTTGAGGGAGAATCTTGCATCGATATGTCCGATATTGAAAAGGGTATCTATGGGAGTGTATCCGCCTCTTGCTTCGAAAACTTTCGAAGAAGCCTGCGCGGGATCTTTGTCCACGACAATGATATCCTCGAGTACAACGGCGTTGAACGGTCTGAAATGAATCTTCCCGACAGTCACGATGCCGTCCGCTTCGGGAGGAAAGATGCTCCCCATAAGTTTTCCCGCAAGGAAAGTCTGCACAGAAGACATCTGCAAGGCAAGATACATCGTCACAATGGCTGCAACGAGGACTATCGCCACGGGGCGCAATATTTTCAATGCCTTCCTGATGTTTTTAAGCAAGCTTGTGATAAATCACGCAAAATTAGTAAAAAAAGACTAAATTTGCACTTATATAAGTGATTAATATATGGCAGATATAATATTGGGAATAGAGTCATCCTGCGACGATACGTCGGCAGCCGTCATATCGGACGGATGGCTCCTTTCGAATGTACTTGCAAGCCAGGATGTTCACAAGTCTTATGGCGGAGTGATTCCCGAGCTTGCCTCAAGGGCCCATCAGCTGAATATCGTGCCCGTCGTTTCAGAGGCGATTAAAAGGGCGGGAATAGATGCTTCGGACATTACGGCGATAGCGTTTACAAGAGGCCCCGGACTGCTGGGGTCACTTCTCGTCGGTACGTCCTTCGCAAAAGGCCTCTCGATTGCCCTCGGAAAGCCTCTTGTGGAAGTGAACCATCTTCAGGGCCACATACTTGCAAATTTCGTAAAGCAGAAGGATAAGGAAAACAGGCAGCCCTCGTTCCCTTATCTGTGCCTTCTTGTTTCGGGAGGCAATTCGCAGATAGTCAAGGTCAATTCTCCGCTGGATTTCGAGATTCTCGGTCAGACGATAGATGATGCCGTAGGCGAGGCGTTCGACAAATGCTCCAAGATGATGGGTCTGGGATATCCGGGCGGCCCCGTCGTGGACAGGCTTGCCAAGCTCGGCGACGAAAACCGTTTCAAATTCTCCAAGCCTCACGTGCCGGGGCTGGATTACAGCTTCAGTGGCATCAAGACGTCTCTTCTGTATTTCGTGAGGGACGAAATGGAGAAAGACCCCTCGTTTATGGAAAACAACAAGGAGGATATCTGCGCCGGCTTCCAGAAGGCCCTTATTGATATCCTGATGGACAAACTCATCAAGGCGGCAAAGCAGACAGGCATAAGGGAGATAACGATAGGCGGAGGAGTTTCCGCCAACAGCGGCCTTCGTGAAAGGATAGTGAAGGAAGGGGAGAAGAGGCACTGGAACACATATCTTCCGGAGTTCAAATTCACGACGGACAACGCCGCGATGATAGCCATAGCCGGATATTTTCATTATCTCAACGGTGAATCGACACCTTTGGACGTAGCACCCCTCAGCCGCATAGTATGAAAGAGATAGAGATAGCCCTGAAGATTGGCAAGAACCTTACGCGTGAAGATATTCTCGCCCCTGCCGCCAAAGCCCTCGGCGTAAAGCCGGCTATGGTGGGAGACTGGAAGATTGTAAGACGCAGTGTCGATGCCCGCCAGGACATACTCTACCGCTATCGCGTTGCAGTCTGCAGGGCGGGAGAAGTTCTTGAAGAGTATGTTCTCGAGGAGTACAAATATGTGGCGGATGCGGAGCCTGTCATCATCGTCGGTGCCGGCCCTGCGGGAATGTTCGCCGCGCTCAAGCTTCTTGTCAAAGGCCTCAAACCGGTGATCCTGGAAAGGGGAAAGGATGTCCACGAACGCAAGTTCGATATGGCCCTTCTCTCAAAGGAAGGAAGGGTGAATCCGGACAGCAACTACTGTTTCGGCGAGGGCGGAGCGGGTGCTTTTTCGGACGGTAAGCTTTTTACGAGAAGCTCAAAAAGAGGCGATGTCAGAGAAGTCCTTTCGCAACTTGTGCTTTTCGGGGCAGACCCGGATATTATGGTAAATGCCCATCCCCACATAGGCAGTGACAAGCTTCCCGTGGTGGTGGAGAATATAAGGAAATGCATTGTGGAACACGGCGGGGAGTATCACTTCAATTCGCGTGTTACTGATATAGAGAAACTTCCCGACGGCTCTTTCAAAGTTACTGCAGGAGATGTTTATGAGGCCCGTAATGTCATTCTTGCAACAGGCCATTCCGCGCGGGATATATATGAGCTTTTCCAAAGGAAAGGATGGACGATGGAGGCGAAAGGTTTTGCCCTCGGAGTACGCGTGGAACATCCTCAGTGGCTGATAAACAAGATACAGTATCACTCCAAGTGGCAGCCGTATATGCCTGTGGCAGAGTACTCTTTCGTAACTCAAGTGGAAGGCCGCGGAGTGTTCAGCTTCTGTATGTGCCCGGGAGGCATACTGGTGCCTGCGGCGACATCGGAAGGAGAACTTGTGCTCAACGGAATGTCCAACAGTGCCAGAAATGGAAAGCTCGCGAATGCAGGTGTCGTGACCAGTGTGGAACCGGAAGATTTGCCGGAATATGCCAAATACGGCCCGCTTGCAACTCTTCAGTTCCAAAAGGATGTGGAACATAAAATGTATGAATACTCCGGCTCTCTGAAAGCCCCCGCCCAGAGGATGATGGACTTCTGCAGGAGGGTTCCTTCAAAGGACCTTCCGACATCGACATATCATCCCGGTGTTTTGAACGCCCCCCTTCACGAACTCCTTCCCGAGCAGGTGTCGTGGAGGCTCAAACTGGCCTTTCCTTTTGTCGGAAACAAGCTTATGCACGGATACTATACAAATGACGCCCTGCTGCTGGGAGTGGAGTCCAGGACATCTTCTCCGGTGAGGCTTCCGCGCAATCCGGAGACTCTCCAGCACATAGACGTCCCCGGCCTTTTCCCCTGTGGCGAGGGAGCCGGTTATGCAGGCGGAATAGTGTCCTCAGCACTTGATGGAATAAACTGCGCAAACAAGATACTATGAAAAAATTCCTTCTGACCCTTATCGTCCTTATGTCGGCTGTGTCACTATATGCCGAAGACTATTCCTATGGCATAGACCCGTCAAGGGACAGCGTCGCTATCGCGGCCTTCCGCGCAAAGATGGACAAAATAAGAGAAAAGCGTCCTGTCGTCGCCCTTGTCCTCAGCGGCGGAGGTGCAAAAGGCTCTGCCCACGTAGGTGTGATAAGACGTCTGGAGGAGTTCGGCATACCGGTCGATATGGTCCTGGGAACAAGTATGGGAGGCCTTATAGGAGGTTTGTACAGCGCCGGATACAATGCCGACGAAATGGATGAAATACTCAAGGCGGCCGATTGGTCAACCCTTCTGAGCGACAAGATTCCAAGAAACTATCTGTCCTATTCCCAACAGAGATACAAGGAGAAATATCTGCTTTCCATTCCTTTCTTCTATGACAAGGAGCAGCATATGGAGAGGCTTGAAGAAGAGAGCGCATTCACAAGCCAGGGAAACGAAGACTTCAAATTCGGAGCATCCAAGGGGACTTCCACAGATATAGCAAAGGGCGATCTTATGGGCAGTCTTCCCAGCGGATTCGTATCGGGCCAGCACGTGAGAAATCTTTTGAGCAGCCTTCTTGTAGGGTATGAGGATGATATGATGTTTTCGGACCTTCCGATACCGTTCGTATGCGTCGCCGCCGATCTGCTCTCAGGTCTTCCGAAAGTCTGGTATCAGGGCAAACTTCCCGTGGCGATGCGCACCACGATGTCTGTTCCCGGACTTTTTGCCCCTGTAAAGGATCACGGAATGGTGCTGGTGGACGGCGGAATAAGAAACAATTATCCTGTTGACATAGCAAGAAGTCTCGGAGCCGACATTGTGATAGGCTCGGAACTCTCAGACAAGAAAAAGACCTATTCCGAGGTGAACAATATAGGTGATCTTTTCGGAACAATGATAAGTATGCTCGGGTCCGAATCCTTCAGAAGAAATCAGGAAGCGGCCGACGTCAAGATAAAACCGGACCTTCACGAGTACAATATGCTCAGTTTCGATTCGGAAAGTGTGGATATTATCATCGACAGAGGTTATGAGGCGGCGTTTGACAAATCGCAGGACATTGCCTTGTTGAAGGAGAAGATTGGAAGCGATACCCTCGTCCTTTCGAATACCCCTGCACTGAACTTTACGATAACCCCCATACAGATAGACAGCATTGAATTCCGCGGGGTGAGTGAGACAGAAGAGAAAATCCTTTTGGGCAAGACGCTTCTGAAAAAGAACAAGCTCTTTTCGAAGGATGACCTCGACAATATGGTCTCCCACATATATGGAACAGGTTCTTTCGACAATGTTACCTATGAACTTCTCGGCAGCGAGGCTCCGTACAAGCTGGTCGTCAATTGCAAGAAGGGTCCGATCCACCAGTTCGGTCTCGGAGTGCGTTTCGACTCAGAAGAGGTGGTTTCTGCGCTTATCAACGTAGGACTTTTCTCGCACAGGCTCAAAGGAAGCAGGCTCGACCTCGAGGGAAGGGTGAGTATGAACCCGTATATCGACCTCAATTATTCGCTCGACCTTCCTAAAGTCCCCACATTCACGATAGCCAACAGATGCAGGTGGACAGACCTTACCAAAATGAATTTCGGCGGGTCGCGCTATGACGTGTCTTTCTTCAATGTCAAGTCTGAAGTCTATTTTTCGAATATCAAATGGACAAATTTTGATCTTAAGGTAGGCTACAGAAACAATTTCTTCAAGATGAACTCGATGCTTCAGGAAAACCCTGCCTCGTTCAGTTATGACTATCTGAACGACAATAACGACTATATGTCGCTGTTTCTCGATGCCAGGGCTTTTACGTTGGATGACAGTTATTTCCCGACAAAAGGTTATGATATGGGGGCGTCATATGCCTGGTGCTTTGCGTCTCTGCCTAATATGGACAACACATTCCACGTGGCTTCCCTTGACGGAAAGTTCGTAATCCCGGCTGGCGAGTCGTTCACTTTCATTCCGTCATACAACATAAGGGCTGTTTTCGGAAATGATATACCTGTGGCATATTCGAATATGATAGGAGGTACGATGGCGGGCCATTATATTGACCAGCAGATTGCTTTTCCCTGCATCAATTTCGTATCGATGACCCAGAGCAAACTTTTGGTGACAAGGCTGGACTGCAGGCTTAAAATGAGCGAACACAGTTACCTTACGGCAATAGGCTGCTATTCACGCGATTCGGACACTTTGGCCGAAATGCTCACTGTAGGGGCGATAAACAATTTCGGCGCTGCGCTTGAATATTCTTACGATTCTGTTTTCGGCCCTCTTTCTGCCAATGTCCACTGGTCGAGCCTTACAAAGGCGTTCGGAATATATGTCAACTTGGGTTATTGGTTCTGATGGATAACAAATTACTGGACAAAATGCGTGCGCTTTGCTCAAAAAGGGAGTATTGCACGCAGGATATAAAGGCAAAAGTCAAGGATTCGGAAGATGCCGATGAGATAATTGCATCGCTGGAGAAGGACAAGTATCTTTCCGATGCACGCTATGCCGCCGCTTTCGCCCGTGACAAATCTTCCATTGCAGGGTGGGGGCAGATGAAGATAAGATATGCCCTTGCAGCAAAGGGAATTTCAAAGGCTGATATCGATGCCGGCATAGCCGAAATAGATGAAAAAGCGGCCTTGGAGAAGCTTGAGAAGGCTCTTTCGGTAAAATACAAAAGCATCGCGGAGGAGCCGGATAGTAAATTGAAACTGATACGTTTTGCCCTTGGAAGGGGTTACGATTACAAAGAAGTCGCCCCTGCGGTTGAAAAAATAATAAAGTTATGGAATACAGAAAATTGACTTCCGAGGAAATAGAGGTCCTCAATGCCCAGGCTTGCCACGCCGAGAATTGGGAAGATATAGAAGTTGTGGAAGACTTCAATCCGCGTTATGTCGTCGCTACCAGATTTTCCGGAAAAATAAGGCTGGGTGCCTTTGAAAGGCGTTTTGAGATGCCGGGTGGAATAAGCAAACATTCCGGCCTGTATCATACGACTCTCCATAATGTCACGATAGAGGACGACTGCTGCATAGAGCACGTCAACAATTATATCGCAAATTATCACATCGGCCACGACACTTTCATAGAAAATGTCGACATAATAGTGAATGACGGCCTTTCTTCTTTCGGAAACGGAGTCGAGGTGCCTGTGCTCAACGAAACGGGAGGCCGTGAGGTGATGATTTATGACGGACTATCGGCACAGACGGCTTATGTTATGGCTCTTTACCGCCACAGACCGGAGCTCATAGAAAGGCTTCGTAACCTTATTATTGCCTATTCGGAGGCTCAGAAATCTGCTATGGCGACTATAGGATGCAATGTCTGCATTGCCGATGCAGGTTATATAAAGGACGTGAAAGTAGGCGATTTCTGCAAGATAGAAGGTACGTCCCGTCTGTATAACGGCAGCATCAACAGCAATGAGCAGGCACCCGTGCATATCGGAGTAGGCGTCATAGGAGATGATTTCATAATAAGCAGCGGCTCGTCGATTGAGGACGGCTCGATGTTCTCGCGCTGCTTCATAGGCCAGTCCTGCAAACTCGGACACTCGTATTCGGCTACGGATTCTCTGTTTTTCAGCAACTGTCAGGGCGAGAATGGCGAGGCCTGTTCGATATTTGCGGGCCCATTTACGGTGACGCATCACAAATCGACGCTGCTTATCGCCGGTATGTACTCCTTTATGAATGCGGGCTCGGGCTCCAACCAGAGCAACCATATGTACAAGTTGGGCCCCATCCATCAGGGCATTCTCGAGAGGGGGGCGAAGACGACGTCAGATTCATATATACTCTATCCTGCGAGGGTGGGTATGTTCTCACTTGTTATGGGACGCCATACGAACAATATGGACACGTCCAATCTTCCGTTCTCGTATCTAATTGAAAATCAGGGTACTACATATATAATGCCCGGCGCCAATCTGCGCAGCGTAGGCACTATAAGGGATGCTAAAAAATGGCCTAAGAGAGACAACAGGACCGATTCCGTAAGGCTGGATAACATAAATTACAACCTTCTCAGCCCCTATGCCATCCAGAAGATGATGAACGGTCGCGAGATGCTCCTTCGTCTGAAATCTGTCTCAGGATCTTCCGCAAACGAATATTCTTTCGGAAAAGGAAAAATAAAGAGCACTTCTCTGGAGAAAGGCATCAAATACTATGATATGGCAATCAACAAGTTCCTGGGCAATTCAATTATAAAAAGACTGGAAGGACTTGACAGTAAGGAAGATAGCCGGATAAGGGAGCGGCTGAGGCCGACTCAGGAATATGGCCTTGGAGCCTGGATTGATGCATCAGGAATGATTGCGCCGAAGTCTGTCATAGACAAACTGTTATCGAGGATAGAGACCGGACAAATTGAAAGCGTAGATGAGCTTGGAAAAGAATTTGCGGCCATTCATTCCAATTATTATGACTATGAGTGGACGTGGGCATATGAGAAGATAGGTGAGTATTACGGCCTCGATATGGAAAGGATTACAGCTGCAGATGTGATATCCATAGTCGAAAAATGGAAGGAGTCTGTAGTAGGCCTCGACAAATTGATATACGAAGACGCCAGGAAGGAGTTCTCCCTTTCTGCAATGACGGGATTCGGCGCCGACGGCGATGAAATAGACAAGAATTTGGATTTTATAGTTGTCAGGGGCAGCGAATTTGAGTCAAATCCGGCTGTAATGGATGTGCTGAACCATATCAAGGTGAAATCTGCCCTTGGAGACGAACTGATTTCAAGAATTTCCTGAAAAATGGACAATCTGATACTTTCCGAGGCTCCCCTGGAGGAGAGACTGGGCCTTGAAATGGCTTCTGAGGGCATACACGCGGGATTTCCGAGTCCGGCGCAGGACTATATGAACCGCTGTATCGACCTCAACAAAGAGCTTGTGAGGCATCCCGCCGCCACATTCTATGGAAGGGTAGTGGGCGATTCTATGATAGATGCCGGGGTTTCCGAAGGAGATATTCTGGTGATAGACAAGTCTCTGGAGCCCAAAGACGGCAATATGGCAGTGTGCTTTCTTGATGGGGAATTTGCTTTGAAATATATCTCCATACAAAGCGACGGAAAGCTTCTGCTTTGCCCCGCAAACAATGCATACAAACCTATAGAGGTGACAGAGGATGCGTCGTTTACTGTCTGGGGCATAGTTACTTACGTCATAAAAAAGGTGAAATAGACACAGTGTTTGCCCTTGTCGATTGCAATAATTTCTTTGTCTCTTGCGAGAGGGTTTTCAAACCCGAATTGGAGGGACGTGCCGTTGTGGTCCTTAGCAACAATGACGGCTGCGTTGTGGCGCGGAGCAACGAAAGCAAGGCAATGGGCATCAAGATGGGAACACCTTTCTTCCAACTCAAGAAACAGGTGGAAAAAGGACAGCTTGTGGCGTGCTCGTCAAATTATGCCCTTTACGGCGATTTGTCTTCAAGGGTGATGTCGATTCTTTCCGAGGCGGCTCCCCGCATAGAAATATATTCAATCGACGAGGCTTTTCTGCATCTTGAGGGCATTCCGGAAGAGAAAATTCCGGAACTGTGTCATTCGCTTGTGCTCAAGATAAGGAAGTGGGTCGGCATACCCGTCAGTATCGGGGTGGCGCCCACAAAGACTCTTGCCAAGATTGCGAGTCATTTTGCAAAAAGGTACAAAGGCTACAAGGGCGTGTGCATCATCGATTCTGAGGAGAAGAGGCGTAAAGCCCTTTCCCTTACGCCAATAGGCGATGTGTGGGGAGTTGGCCGTCGAAATGCGGCAAAAATGCCCTCTCTGGCGGTCAGAACAGCCCTTGACTATGCGGAGCGGCCTAGTGCCTGGGCTCAGGAATATTTCAATCTTCCGGGCCTCAGGACTTGGATGGAACTTCAAGGGAAAGTGGCTGTGGCAGAGGAACTTGGCGAGAAAAGAAAGACTATCTGCACGTCGCGTTCCTTTGCTGAGATGACAAGCGACGAGAAGGATCTTGTGCTGAAGGTCTCCGATTTTGCCGCTCAGTGTGCGAGAAAACTTAGGCAGGAGAATACGGCGGCGTCAGAAGTTACGACCTTTCTTATGACAAACCGCTTCCGAGAAGATATGCAGCAGTATTTTCCTTCGGTAACCATCCATCTTCCGGAGGCGTCCAGTTCCATTCAGGATATAGTTGGCTCCGCACTGAAAGCGCTCAGAGCTATCTACAAGCCCGGTTACAGCTATAAGAAGGCAGGCGTCATAGTGAGCGACATTGTGCCATCCGACCAGATTCAGGGCAGCTTTTTCGGGACGGACCCTCTTCTCAAGGAAAAACAGGACAAACTCAGCCGTATAATCGACGAGGTGAACGGAAAAGGCGAGGGCATCCTTCGTCTTGCGACTCAGAGGCCCGGACATTATGCCGACGGTATCAGAAGTGACTACCGCTCACGCCTTTATTCCACTTCATTGTCTGATATCATTGAAGTGCACTGAATGCAACTTTCTGTTCGTTGCCATCATATCCGATGCTTTTCTCTTCTCCGCAAACGTTGATGTTGAATACATATTTTTCCACCATCGATTCGAAAGAGCCCGATCTTTCACCTATTGACAAAGTTCGTGAAGCATCGTCCCAATGCATTGCAATCCTGCTGCATTCGCCATTTTCGTATGAGTAACTTACTCCGTCGTCGTCATAAAGGACAAAATCGGCATCGGCGCCGGGGAATATCCTGATATTCAGGCAGGAAGGACGCTCGACAGTGCTTTGCATCCCGTCTGCGCAGACAATGATGCTACCCTCGCGTACATATACGGGTATGCTTTCGAGAGGAGCGTAAGCAGCGATTGTCTGACCACCTTCAAAATGCTCTTTTCCATTGAATGAATACCAGCCTTGCCCGCCCGGTAGATAGACGTTCCTGCTGCGTGCCTTGTAGCTGCACACAGGACATACCATAATGGAAGGGCCGAACATAAACTGGTCGGAAATCTCGCGTGCCTTTGTGTCGTCTGTAAAATCCATCACCAGAGGGCGCATAAGGGTATAATCGTCAAACCAGATGCGCGCCGCGCAGGAATAGATGTATGGCATCAGGGAATAACGGAGCTTTATCGTATT
>R06__coassemble_526_pt1 | contig 14060 bp, 10 predicted proteins | sample R06__metabat2_low_PE_030 | metagenome-assembled genome bin R06 | reverse complement strand
GTATGAATATGAAGAGATTCAACTCGGAAAGCCTGTTCTGAGCCTTTCAAACGCCACTGTGAGGTACAATTCGATAGTGCTTATGTGGGTGCCGGACAGCAATGCGCGGAGTTATTTCTGCACTGTTTCTTCCGATGGGTCGGATGTGAGGACTTTTGTCGTCAAACCTTCTTCCGGGGCTTGTTCACTGAGGATTGATGAACTTGAGGAGCAGACGGAATACACGATTACTGCCTATGCCGAGGCATATGAAGACTCGTATGACGACAATGTGACGGTTTATCTTCAGTCCGAAGTCTCTTCTCTTACATTCACGACCTTGACAAAGGCCGAGTCTGTGGAGCAACTTGTGATGTCGGATATTTCGGCCACTCCTTCCACGACCAATATCACCTTTACCTGGTCGAAAGTAGCCAATGCATACGCCTACGGGGTGATTCTTGACGATGAGGCCGAGACTGTGCAGACCTCGACAACCTATGTTGCAAAGGATTTGGATGAGGGTACGGAACACACTGTAAGGGTGAGAGCCCTTGGCGCATCGGAATATTATCTCGATTCGGAGTACAAGTCCTGCACGTCCACGACGCAGAAGACGGAACCTTCTATCGTGACTTCCGGTGGATGGGCGGAACTTCCGGAGATGTATGATGCAAACGGAGACGGTATCTGCGATACGGACAATACTTTGTATTATGCATCCCACTCTTTCACTATGTCGGGCAAGGAATATCGCAACTATACTGTATGTTTCAGTGCGGAGCATCATTGCCCCGTGTGGGTTGCAGCTCCCAGACATTCTGTCTATGAAGCGAACGGGTGCAGCAGGACGAATGCTTACAAGGCAGACCCTAATGTGCCTTCTTCAATACAATACAGCAGCAAAACGACTTCTTCCGGATACAATAAAGGCCATATGCTTGGCTCGGCCGAGAGACTTTGCTGCAGCGAGGCAAATCGCCAGGTGTTCTATTACACCAACATTGCTCCCCAGAATTCTTCGACATTCAATACAGGAGGCGGTGCCTGGAACAATCTGGAGGAATATATCGACGGGCAGGTCTGTGCGGATACTCTTTACGAGGTGATCGGCTGTTACTTTGACCAATACACAGACTATTACGGTACTGTGGCCACTCCTTCCACACTTTCTTTCGGAGGACGCACGGACGTCTCCAATCCTACGATGTTCTACTATGCTGTGCTCAGGACAAAGTCCGGCAATTCGAATAAGGCCGTTCAGAACTGCTCGGCTTCCGAGCTCAAGTGTGTGGCTTTTGTAATGAGTCACAAGATGCAGAAAGGGCACAAGCCTCAGGCGCAGGATATGATTTCCATTGCAGACCTCGAAAAGATTACCGGGTTCACTTACTTTACAAATGTCCCCAATGCCCCCAAGTCTACTTACGACCCTTCTGATTGGGGTCTGTAAATTTCGGGCACGGACTCTTGCTTAGGTGCGTCAGAGGGGTCTGATGCACCAATTCTGATTCTGCCATCAGCTCCCGGTGGTCGAAGGCTTTACTCCGGGAGGAAACATGACAACCGGTATTCCCAGGCTTTTCATCATATTCCTGGCATCAGCCATAGATTCTGCCAGTTCTTTGGAGGCTTCGTCCAGGCTTGCGATCATTTCCTCCCGGTTTACGCTTACGGCAAGATCTGCAATTGTGAGAGCCCTTACCATTGCCATCACGGAATTTTCATTCCCGCCCCACAGGGTGGTTGTCATTGCTGTTGCCAAACCGCAGATAATTTCCGGAAGGATGTCTTGGTCTTTTGCAACGTCAAAATCTGTGTTGAACCTGAATATCAACTTCTTGTCTTCTACAACTTCAAGAATTTTTTTCATTGTCCCAGTATGTTTATAATAGTTCGCGAATCAAGTTTCAGCATACGCTGTATCTGTTTGTCTGATGCATTATAATCATATCGCATCACCTTGGCCATCTCGATTTTTTCTTGAGATGAAAGCTGAGAGGGCGTTACGCCATTGGCTGAATGTGAATTTCCGTCTGAATACTTCTCATTGCATATTCTGCACACGGCTGCGATCTTGCCGAAATAGTGCGATGCATTACGAAACAGCTTTTCGCCGGCTTCAATGTGGCAGAATGATAACGGCAAAGCATAACCTTGGAAGACAAGAAGATCTGAAAGATTGTTTGCCAAATGAGAGCGTGACAACCTTCTCCTTTCTCTATAGGTCATAATTGTTGCACTCCGGTGGGCCAATTCTTTTGCATCGGGATTGAAGAAAAAACGATTTGCACCCCAGGGATATGAGAATGGCGTGTGCTCGGGGCTCACAACAAATCCGTTTTTATTGTTATACACGATGACATTTCTCACTTCCTCAAGCGTTGTAAGTTTTCTTGTTCCGGCTTTGAACCCGGACCAATCCATACTTCTGCCCTGCGATTTAATGAACCTGATGAGCATTCTCTTTATTGTGTCGAACATTTCTGCGATTCGATCCTGCGTTCCTGCTGCAGTGATATGTATATGATTGCTCATCAATTCGAATGTGATGATGCAAACTTCAGGATAAAGTTTGGCGCAAATTCCGATTATACCCATACCTGCTTTGAAATCTTCATCGCAGGTAAAGATTATCGGGAAGTTTTCCGGTGTCCATAGATGGTAGCAACTCCCAATTTCGGAGAGTTGAAGTCTGCATCGTGATTCGGCTTCGTTGAAAGTAATCATATCCTTTATTTTAGGGTGCCAATTGGCATTTGGTTTACTCTAATATTTTGGTGCAAATGAGGCCTGAAATGCACCAATCTGAAGCAAAAAAAAACAAGACCACAGCGTGTGATGCTATTGTCTTGTCATTTTTCTGCTTGCTAAATTTGTAGCGGGGGGAGGACTCGAACCTCCGACCTCCGGGTTATGAGCCCGACGAGCTACCAACTGCTCTACCCCGCGATGTGGATTGCAAATATAGGCATTATTTTTAGAATGCCAAAAAAATCCCTCAAAAAATTCAAATTTATTCTTCGCCTTCACTGTTTGATGCCCTCTGGCGCACCCGGAACGGGATTTCGGCAGCTCATTATTGCTCATCAAAGCGGAAAAATGCTAAATTTGCCGAAGGAAACACGAATTCCTAAGATTTTAAAAAAATTCGGACGCCATAAGATATAATATATGAAGAAGTTTTTTACGACAGTATTGATGCTGGCAATTTGCCTATACGCAGTGGCGGGCAATTCGAGAAATGTCGTGGTTCGTGGCCTCAAGAGCGGTGCGGCTGATAGCAATTCTGCCTTGATTCAGAAGGAGATAGACAGAATAAGCTCCCTTGGGGGAGGTACGGTGAACATTCCCGAAGGGGATTACCTCACCGGCCCGATAGAGCTCAAATCGGATGTCTGTCTCAATATCCCGATGGGGGCAACGCTGAGAGGAGTTGCAGATTCCACGGCCTACAGAAAAGCTCACGTGCTCATCGGTGGCAGAAAAACCGGTTTCAGCGGGCTCATTTATGCTTCAGGTCAAAAAAATATCTCGATTACAGGCCTTGGCACGCTCGAAGGTCAGGGTGACGACCCTGCATTCGATATCAGCAAGACTTTGGCCGATCCCGGCAATCGCCCGATGCTGGTCTTCTTGTACAACTGTCAGAATATAAACGTGAGGGACATAACCCTTCACAATTCTGCCCACTGGACTCAGCTCTATCTCCGTTGCGATGAGGTGAGGATCAGCGGCATAAAGGTCTATGCACACGCAAATTTCAACAACGACGGTATCGATATCGATTCGCGCAATGTTGTCGTAACCAATTGTATCATAGATAGTGACGATGATGCGATATGTCTTAAGAGCCACTATTCCGACTTCCCGGTAGAGAATGTCACCATTTCTAACTGCATAGCTGCCAGCAACTGCAACGCCATCAAATTCGGCACAGCTTCGTATGGCGGCTTCCGCAATATCGTTATCAGCGATATAGCCATCCGCAGGGCTTCTGTGGACAGGCTCAGGCATTGGACGAAGGTTGTTCCATATCTTACCTCGGACATTACAAATCTTGCCGGCATTGCCATCGAAACTGTCGATGGTGGGCAGTCGGACGGCATCACGGTGAGCAACATTACGATGACAGATGTGCAGACCCCGATTTTCGTGCGCCTCGGCGACCGCAAAAGAAGGCCCGACGGCTCTATGGGCTATCTGCGCAATGTCAATATAAATTCGGTAAACGCGATAAGCGAAAGTCAGGTAACCTGCTCAGTGACAGGAGTTCCCGGAAATTATCTCGAGAATGTGAATATCTCCGACGTGAATATCTCCTGCCCCGGCGGAGCGACAGATGAAATGATTCCTGCCTCAGTCCCCGAGCTCGAAAAGAACTATCCGGAGGCCAGAATGTTCGGCCCGATACTTCCTTCGTACGGCTTCTACTTCCGCCACGCAAAGAATGTGACGCTTCGAAATGTGGTAGTGACACCGAGAAAGGACGATGCCCGTCCGTTGTATCTTCAGGAAGATTGTATTGATTTAAAATTATGAAAAAGATTTTTATTGCAATTGCATTATTGGTAGCTTTGGTCTCCTGCCAAAGCAAGGCAGATTTTGTAAGCATCGGAGAGGCTGTTCCGGATGTTATTCTGGAATTAAGCTACTATTCCACCTACAACTTTGTAGGTGACAGGATAGACGGGTATGAGGAGCCTGTTGCGCTTATGACAAAAGAGGGTGCTGAGGCCCTGAAGAAAGCGAGCGACGAACTTGTGGCAAAAGGTTATCGTTTGAAAATTTTCGATGCATATCGCCCCCAGACGGCTGTAAATCACTTTATCCGCTGGGCCGAGCAGGTGGAGGACGTAAGGATGAAAGACTATTTCTATCCCGATGTGGACAAAAGCCTCCTTTTTGACCTCGGTTTCATATGCGCAAAATCCAGCCATAGCAGAGGCAGTACAGTCGATCTCACCCTTTTTGATATGGCAAGCGGAAAAGATGTGGATATGGGCGGCACTTTCGACTGGTTCGGAGATTTGTCATATCCTGATTATGAGGGGATTACAGAAGAGCAGAAGGCAAACCGCAAAATCCTGAGCGATGCGATGATTGCAGCCGGTTTCAAGCCTTTTGATACCGAATGGTGGCATTTTACACTCTCGGATGAGCCTTATCCCGATACTTATTTTGATTTTCCCGTAAGGGGCCTGTGATATGAAAATAACGCTGCTTACTGTCGGAAGAACTGATGTGAAGTGGGTGAGGGAGGGCCTCGATCTGTATGTGTCGAGGCTCATACATTATATTCCTTTCTTTCTTGAAGAAATTCCCGAACTCAAGAACGTTTCGGCGCTTAACAAAGAACAGATAAAGAACAAGGAAGGCGAATTGATACTCAAGAAGATAAAGCCTTCTGATGATGTTATTCTTCTGGACGAACACGGCCGCGAATTCCGTTCTGTGGACTTCTCCAAATATCTGCAGGATAAGATTTCCTTGTCAAACCGCGATATAGTTTTTATCATCGGCGGGGCCTATGGATTCAGCGATGAAGTCTATAAAAGGGCTGATGCGAAAATGTCTCTTTCGAAGATGACATTCTCGCATCAGATGGTTCGTACTATTTTTGTGGAGCAGCTATATCGCGCCTTTACAATTATAAAGGGCGAGCCTTATCATCACGAATAGCTACCAAACGAATTTCACACTTACACCGTCGGGGTTGTTGTCGAAAGAAAGAAGCCAGGTGCTGCTCTTTTCGTCCCAACTGCCGTTCCCGATATATTCTTCGCCGTTAACGAGCACGCTGCAAGGCTTGCGGGGCAAAAGAATGCGTGAGGAGTTGATAGTCTCGGCAGGGCCTTTTGCTGTATAAGAGAAAGACTTTCTGCTTTTTTCAACATCATATTCCCTGCTGGCGGCAGCAAGTATTGCAGGAGCCTTGGGGGCTTTTGTAACGTCGTACAGGAAAGCCTGATGGCCAGGCTCTACCGTAACATTCTCATATACAGGAAGTTCTGCATTATAAAGATCAATATACAGACCGGAAAGTTCCAGAGGCGATTTGTCCTCATTTTCGTCAAGCACTGCTGCAAGTTTGTAGGGGCCTCTCTGGAGCTCGAAACTGTTTTTGAATTCCAGACCTTTGTACAGTTTCTGAACGGCGGCAATCAATTTCGCGTCACCGCCCTCCGTAAGGACATAATCCTTGGGGTCTGAACGCAGAACGCAAACTTTTCCTTTGCCGGAAGAATAAACGCCTTCCGGAACGTTATAAGGCATACCAAGCTGCTCGAAAAGATGGTCTGAAGGGGCTGAATATTCGTTATCGCCGGTATTCCACCATTCCATAACCTTCTGGAAAGGATCGTTGTCCTTTCCGCTGTACACCAGAATACCTCCCTTCTTTACCCATTCTGCAATATATGTGTGGGCTTCAGGGTCCATAGGCTTCATATTGGAATAGGTCATAATGAGCACCTTGACATCTTTCAAGGCTTTTTCATAGCCCACATTCTCCAGATGAGTTATCCCTACAGGTACGCCTCTTTTGACAAAAGGAAGCGCCATACCGAAGAAATTTGAAAGCTGGGGGTCTTCATATCCCTCGTGAGTGGGGAAACGCTGGAACATAAGGGAGTTGGCCATCACGATGCTGATACCCTGAGAGCCACTCACTTTGTTTTTCGAAACAGGCATCTTCTGCAGGGCGTTTGTCATCACCTGCATCATAGTGGAATAATCCTTGGGAATGCGGATTTTCTCTTCGCTTCCGGGGGCCTTGCGGTACAATCCGCCATATATCCTCTCCGGCCAGGGCATAATTTCGTACGTGTTGATGTCCGGATACAGAAGCTGCGCCGTAAAGGTAGCGTGATAATTGCGTCTGTAGTCTTCCCAATCGCGCGGCCAGTCCTCGATAGGGTCTGTGAGGAACCATACCTTGCGTCCTGTGGGTGCCACCATCGATTCGGCGCAGCCATATTCGAGAAATGCCGCCTCGAAAACCCTTTCTTTGCGCACTCCGTTGTAGTAGTTGGACTCGCGTGAAGTTCCCGTCCACGTTTGGGCTATATAGCCGTCTATGCAGGGAAGTGAAGCAAGGCTTGCCTCCGGGCTTACAATATGCCACTGGGCGTAGTTGAGAAGGGAATGTGTAGGGATATAGCATTTTACATCAAGTCCTTTGGACTTTCCGTATTCTTTTGCAAAGTTTCCTGCCTCTTCGATAGCCCTGTAATAGAGATGATATTTGAGCTTGCTCGAAAGATATGTCGCCTCCGGAGAAGCATCCTGAGGCATCCAGTCGAAGCCGTAATATTCCTTCCATTCCTTCTTGAAAGACTCGCTGTAGCCTCCCCAACACCAGAATTCGGGCTCTTCGAAATAAAGTCCTTCTATGCCGCAGTCGATGACGGGCGTGAGGATACACTCCTTGAAATATTTGAGATAATTCTCGCTCGGAACGATGTAGGGGACCATATGGCCGTGCCAGATGGTGTCTCCGTTCACTCTTACCTGACCTTCGTCAAGATGTTCTTTCCCGTCCCATTTGCCTGTGAAATAGTCCTGATATCCGCCCCAGGCTATACCTGTCATAAAATCGGTTCTGTAGCCTTTTTCGCGCCAGGAGGCAACTCTTTCCTGGAATTTCTTGCTGTTGCCCTCTTTGTCGGAAGGATTGCCGCCTACTCCATAGACCATCACTGCGTCGCCTCTGTTGTCTATGATGGGTGCCCAGGCTCTGGAAGACTGGAATGTTGTCTTTACTCCATCTTCCGGCTCTGTGCAGCAGGAGAAGATGACGGCAGCAAATGCCGCCAGGATAAAAAGTCTTCTATTCATACCAAAGAACCTTTTCGGAACCCATTTCAAACTCGAGTGTGCCGCCTGCCATAATGTCGGCATAGTCTATCCAGGCCTGAGCGAAAGGCTCTCCGTTGAGCTTCACAGACTGTATGTAGCGGTTTTCGTCGGAATTGTTGTTCGCTATGATAGTGAATGTCTTGCCGCCGTCAAGTTTGAGGCTTGCCTTGCCGAAGAGAGGGCTTCCGAAGAAGAAACGTCCTCCTGCAGGCTCTATCTGGTAGAATCCGAGAGATGAAAGTATGTACCACGCTGACATCTGGCCGCAGTCTTCGTTGCCGCAGACTCCGTCTGTTGCAGTTGTATAGAGTTCAGTGCATATCTGCCTTACGAGGTCTGCTGTCTTCCAGGGTTCGCCTGCATAGCAGTACATATAGACAGTATGATGGCTGGGCTCGTTGCCGTGGGCATACTGACCGATGAGGCCTGTGATGTCGGGAGACGCATTCTCTCCTTCGATAACGGAACTTACGAGGAAGAGTGAGTCGAGCTTCTGAAGAAGGGCTTCGCGTCCTGTGGTGTCTTCGCCGGTGTAGCCCTTATATTCTTTGAAACATTCGCAGAGACCTTCATAATCGTGGGGAACGAGGAATGCATACTGCCATCCGTTGCCCTCGCAATAGTCTGAGTGACTGTGATTTGAGAAGAAAGGATTGAAAGGCTCATAGAAACTTCCGTCCGTATTTACTCCTCTCATAAAGCCTGTCTCGGGATCGAAATGAATCTTGTATGTCTTGCTCCTTTCGAGGAAATATTCGTAATCTTCCGTGTGGCCGAGCTTGAGAGCTGCCTGAGCCATTGCCCAGTCTGAAAGACAATATTCAAGGTCCTGGGCGACAGGGGCGTGATGGCATACATCGGAAGGAATGTATCCACCTTCGATTCTGTAATTCTGGAAGCGTTCGGGGTTCATTGCGGTGGATTTCATCGCGGCATAGGCCCTTTCTGCATCAAAGCCGTCAAATCCTTTGAGAATGGCGTCGGCGACGACGGGGATGGCCGGAGTGCCTATCATACAGTTGGTCTCGTTTCCGTAGAGATGCCATACGGGAAGCTTGCCCTGACGGTCGAAAATATTGAGGAAGGTGTTTATGTAGTCATTCTCCTTCTCGGCGTGGATGATGGTGAAAAGGGGAACCCAGGCGCGATATACATCCCACAAAGAAAGAACTGTATATTCGTGATCCGTACCGTAATCGTCAAAATGAGCGGGCTCTATCATCGAATGATAGAAGGAAGTGTAGAAAATTGTGCGCTGATCGGCGGTACAACCATCTATATCAATCTTGGAAAGTTCTGAATTCCAAGCCTTTACTGCGTCTTTGCGAACTGTTTTGAAATTCCAACCGGGAAGTTCCTGAGCGAGCGAATTCATCGCAAGATCCTCCGAATTGGGGGATATGGAAACCTTTACGTCAACATTTGAAGCGTCGAAATCGAAGCGGTAGTAGTTCTGTGCGGGGTTTGTGTTTGCAGAGAAAGGCTCTGAGAATTCGGCGGCAAAATAGAGTTTCTGATTTTTGGCCCAGCCGTGGGAGAAACGATAACCGCTGATGTGAGTCTCGTCAATGACATTGATTGCAGACTCTACATTGGGAGCGTCTGTATTGCCACCGTCCTGAAGGTTGAAAACAATGCCTTTGTCCGCTGCATCTGCAGGGAAGGCGAATTTCAGGAAACCGACGTGGTCTGTAGATGTCATTTCGCACTTCACTCCGGATTTTTTGAGAGGAACGCTGTAATAGCCCGGAGTGCAGATTTCGCACGTTCTGTCGGCTTTGTCCGCTATTCCTTCGCGGGTGTAAATTATTTCGTTCCCTACAACGGGGAGGACGTTTACGTCGCAGAGGTCACCTATTCCGGTACCGTTGATATGCGTCATTGCAAAGCCTATCACTGTAGAATCGCTCTCGTGATAGCCGGAGCACCAGTCCCAGCCGCGCGGAATGCTCGTGGGACCTACCTGTACGGCGCCGAAAGGTATGGATGCGCCCACAAATACGTGTCCGTGTGCGCCGATGCCGATAAAGGGATCGACGTAGGATGTGTAGTCTTTTTGAGATGTGCAGGATGCAAAAGTCGCTATTGACAGGATTGCAGCAAGAAGGATGTTGTGTTTCATATGTTTAGGTTGAATATTTCTAACAAAGATACTGCTTTATTTACAAAAATGCACGGCAGGAAGCCGTGCATTTTTAAAAACTGAAGGAGTGCCTACGGTATATATACCTCTTTGACCTCTGAGAAGTTGTATCGTCTGGTACCGCTTCCGGCAGGTGTGTCGTAGTTGATTCTTGCGGCAGCGCGGACAAATACCTTCGAGCCTGAGAGTATGCTTCCCTGAGATTTCAGTGTAAGCGTCTTTCCAAGCTGGGATTCAAAGGCATTTCCTGTGTATTCCACAGTTGTGCACCAGGGCTCGTGTTTGTTGGAGTTGTTTACTGTGGATGAATAACTTACGAGGAGCTTCACGTCTGTTACATTTGTGAAATAGTCCTCATATCCACCCATAGGCTCCACTTTCGCCTTGAAATCTGCAACGCTTGTGGCGCGTGTCACTTTGATTTTCGCAGTTATCTGGCCGTCGCTGACAGAAGGTTCGCTTACAAATTCGACCTTGAGGAAAGGCTGAACCTGGAAATCGACCTGGCAAGTGCCTTTGATGTCTGTCGTCACCGTGCAGTCCTCTATCAGATTGCCGTCCTGATCCTCGCGGTAGAGCGGAATGAAGGGACCGTCGATGCGGATGTTGTAGTTTCCTTTGAAAATCTTTGTGTTCTGGTACGTTCCGTCTTCCTTGCAATAGAAATCGGGATTGTGCTCCACATTCTCGCCGTAGCTGAGCTCTGTGAGTCTTACGCGGATACCGTTGCTGTTCTGCTCTGTGAGCACGGGCTCTCCTGTGGCAACGTCAAATACAGACCCTTTGATTGTCTCGGCGGGAGCTGCATAGTTGTCAAGCGCAAAAAGCGAACAGGATGAAATACAGGCCGCGGCGCAAACGATACCGGCAAATCCGGTCATTGATTTTATTATATTATTGATTTTCATATCTTTATCTGTTTGGTTGCTGGTCTATATATTTGCTCTTTGTGACTTCTCCTGCAGGAATTGCGAAGTAATAGCTGACAGAAGAGTAGCTGTAAGTTTTCCTGTTCTCGAATGATATGTCGAAGAACCACTTTCCGGACTCGATTGAATAGAACGGATAGAAGCCTCTGAAAGCGAAATTTCTGCCTTCACCGAATGTGCTGGGATCTTTGTATTGGCCCCAGAAATAGCCTCTGTTCTGCTCGTCGATAACCCTCCAGCGACGGATATCCCACTTGCTCTTGTGCTCGAATGCAAGCTCTTTGCGGCGCTCTTTGCGTACGATGTCGCGGCTGTCAGTGTCTCCGGAAAGCTTCTTTGTTATGACATTGGCTCCGGCTCTCTTCTGGATAGCCTGAATCGACTCCGTGGCAACCTGAAGCATATCGTCTCCGCAAGGAGATGCGACACCTGCTATAGAAAGCTCTACAGCCGCTTCAGCAGCAGCAAGAAGCACGTCGGCATATCTCATCAGTATGAAAGGCTGGTCTGATTTGCCCTCGCCGATATCAGCAAGAGCGCGGTCGGGATCGAGATACTTCCTGAGATAAAGTCCTGTCATAGTCGCCTCCGCATTCTGCAGGAACGGACCGTTTTCACCTGCTGCCCAGGAAGTCACTTCTGCTCCAGATTTGGCATCCTTGTAAGTCACCTTCACAGTGTGCTCGTTGGTGTCCATATATAGGGTGAGATCGTTCTTGTTGGCATCAGTGTAGTCGGAAAGGTTTTCCGAATAGTTGGACTGATGGTTGTAGAAAGTGCCCCTGTTGGAGTAATCGTAGTAGTCCCTGACGGGAGAAATAGGCTCTGAACCTCTGTAGATACCCATTCTCACCTCTATCACGTCTGACTTGAAGACATCTCCGGGGAAGATTACATATGCCCTGAGCCTCGGCTCTACGTTGGCGAAGAAATCCATGGGCTCGTCGTACATAATGTAGTGTCCCTGGGGAACTCCGTTCACCTTGCCTCCGTCGGTAGTCTTGATAGTGCCGTCGTCGTCCCTGTCAAAGCCGTCGAAAAGCTCCATAAAATCCTCTGTCGGGCAGCTTCCCGCAGAAAGGGGAGAACGGTAGATCCAGGGAGAGTTGTATGCATCAAGACCGTGTGCGAGGGTAGGGTAGTCATATACCTTTACAAGCATATTCTCGGGATTGGAAGAAGAAATATCCCTCCACATCTCGTTCATATTCTTGTACTGGGCCTCTTTGTCTCCCTCTGCCCAGGATTTCATATAGAGGGCGTACTGTCCTGATTCGATAACTTCCTTTGCGGCCTTGTAAGCCTCTGAGAAGTATTTGTTCGAACAATCCTGCCACTCATCCTCGGCAAAACCGATGACGCGGACGCCTGTCTTCTCACCGAATCCGGTAAGTCTTCCGGGCACCTGCTCGTTGTATTTTGCAACGGAACCTGCATAAAGCATAGCCTCTGCCTTGTAGGCAAGAGCCACATACTTGTTGGCTGTGTATGAGAATGCAGTGGAGATGGGAAGAAGATCGATTGCAGTATCGTAATCCTCGAGAATTGCATCCCAAGTGTCTTTTTCTGATGAACGTGCAATTTCTATATCGTCTTCGAAGGGATATTTGAATTCACTCTTCACGATGGGAACTCCACCGAAGCGGCGTGCCATCTGGGTGTAGGAATATGCGCGTACGAAATATGCCTGACCGAGGAAATCATTGTATGTAAGCTCGGCAAAGTTGTCTTTGTACTGCTCGATATTCTCTATGAGGTGGTTTGCATCGCGAATCAGGGTGTAGGCGCTGCCCCACCAGGGATCTGCTGCATTGCCGCCAAGGGCTGTATCCTCACCTGTGAATGAGCGGCTCCAGGAATCTCTGTAAACGGATTCTCCCGTTCCCTCATATCCGAGGCCTGACGTCCAGGACTGGCCAGTGAAACCGTTTGCTGCGATATATTTGAAATCCTCGAAGGGCATACTGCTGTAAAGCCTAGAAAGATAAATCTTCATACCGGCTTCATTAGAAAGCAGCTGCTCGTCCGTGACTATGTTTTTCGGCGGTATGTCCAGAGATGTGCAGGATGTTACCGCAGCAATGACAAACAAAGCGTAATATACTATCTTTTTCATAACAGTCACGGTTTAGAAGTTGACGTTGAGTCCTATTGTGTAGGACTTGTTGAGAGGATAAAGACGTCCGTAAGACTCTGCAGGGTGCTCGGGATCTATGTATTTCACCGTAGAAATGGTGAAAGGATTGTATGCGTTGGCATATATGCGAATGCCGAGATCCTTGTACCTTCTTATCTTAGGGAGAGTATAGCCTATTTCGACAGACTTGAGTCTGAGGTAGGTTATCGGCTGGATGTTGAAGTTGGAATTTCCATAAGCACCGCTTCCTGCGTATGCATAGGTTCCGCTTACCCAAGTGAGAGACTGGTCATAGACATTGGTATAGCCTTCTTCTGCGGGATGCCATCTGTCTGCAAACTGCTCCAGCATTCCGCCTCCGTGCTGGCCCCAAATGCCCTGCTGAGGCTCTCCGTATGCCACTGAACCGAGGGATGCTCCCTGGAAAAGTATGCTGAAATCAAGTGCTTTCCAGGCTCCGTCGATTGAGAGTGAATAGTTCATACGGGTTATGGTCTAATAAGTGAACGGATGCTCGTCAAGAGAGTTTATTATACCGTCGACGTTCCAGTCGAGATATTTGAAGTCTCCCGGAAGTTCGTTTCCGCTCTTGTTTATGTCGTAAGACCATATATCCTCCCAGTCCTGATACTGTCCCACAGTCTCGTAACCGAAGATTATGCCCGTATAACGGTTGTTGTAGAGATTGTTTCTCCACTCGTCGTATGAGTTGGCGTATTTGGTGGATTCTGCGTGATAGAGATACATATTTCTCGCAATCGAGAATATGCCCTTTACGCTGTAGCTGAAATCACCTATCTTGTTGCGGTGTGAGAGCTCGAGCTCAAAACCTACGTGGCTGTCGCTGTTGAGGTTTTCGAGCGGGGCTGTTGCACCTACGATAGTCGGCTGGTCTGAAGTGTTGCGGGCGAGGAGTCCCGAACGGATGCGGCTGAAATAGTCGAATGAGAATCCGAACAGGCCTTTCCAGGCTTCAAAATCGACACCGACGTCGAACGTTTTGTTTGTGTAC